>Ga0213835_101455_pt1 | contig 14333 bp, 13 predicted proteins | sample SWPATP01_FD_160576 | JGI IMG/M metagenome (GOLD analysis project Ga0213835, IMG submission 160576) | Coastal seawater microbial communities from Marineland, Florida, United States - SWPA TP0 #1 | ecosystem: Environmental > Aquatic > Marine > Coastal | place: USA: Florida | collected 2016-08-05
GCAAGAGGCGTTTTGACTTCGCCTAAGCGTCTGAGAATTTGGGCTCTACCGGGTGGGTCAATCCTAGCTCAGAAGTGCTGTAATCCCTCCGGGGAATCCCCGTCGCTTTAGCGCGGGGAGTAGTCAATAACAAGCTACCAATAATGTGGCTTGCTGGTTGGGAGTCAACGTAGAAACCGGGTTACATTGATGTTTCCATAATGGGATGGAAGAAAAAGGCTATTCCTAAAACCATATACGCAGCCAGGAGCAAAACCCCTTCTAGCCAGTCTGAACGGCCGTCAGAACTTACGGAATTAGCGATCGCCACCGATACAGCCACAGCTATCAATTCAAACGGGTTAAAGTCCAAATCCATGGGCTGATTCAAGACCAACCCCGCCAGAACCAACACTGGTGCTACAAATAAAGCAATCTGTAAACTCGAACCGACAGCCACCGACACCGACAGAGCCATTTTATTCTTCATAGCAACAGTCACAGCAGTGGCGTGTTCGGCTGCATTTCCAATAATTGGAACTAGGATCACCCCGGTAAATAGGGGGGTCAAACCCAGACTCTCGGTGGCCTCTTCCAGAGTACCTACCAACAGCTCCGACTCAACCGCCACCATAATTGTAGCCACTAAAAGCACCACAATCCATAATTTTAGATTGATTTTATGGTGAGATTCCCCTGATATTTCTTCCCCTGATGCTCCCTCAACTTCGTTTTCTGCCAATCCCACATCATATAAATAGGAGTGGGTTTTCATGGCAAATAGTAGGGTGAGAATATAAACTATAATCAACACTAGCGCCACCGCACCGGACAGAGTTTGCATCGTGCTTTCTTCTATGCCGATGGATGTGACATCTACGGCGGTGGGAACTAATATAGCAATTACTGCTAAGGTCATGGCTGAGGCATTCAGACGAGCCACGACTGGGGGAAATTCTTGTTCTTTGAACTTTAATCCTCCCAGAAACATGGCTAAACCCATCACCAGTAATAAGTTACCAATAATTGACCCGGTAATACTGGCTTTGACCACCTCTACTAATCCGGCTTTGAGAGCCACAAAACCGATAATTAATTCAGTAGCATTGCCAAATGTAGCATTCATTAACCCTCCTAAATTAGGGCCGAGAACTACTGCTATCTCTTCGGTAGCTGTACCCATCCAAGCAGCTAGGGGAATAATGGCTAGGGCGGCGGTTATAAAGATTATAGTGGCTCCCCAGTGCAAATATTCCCCCACTATGGAAATGGGAATAAAGATGAGCAGCAGGGAAATAATCTGATTGGTTTTTAGCATAGATAAAGAGGGTGAAAAATGCCGGACATTTAGTTTATATAACCCCAAATTAACCAGGTAGATTATATTGGCTCATCAAGCCAAAGGCTTATCTGTGGATTGCTTCGGGGTTTAATTATCATTAAAAATTAGCAGATTTTATCATTGCCAAAAAATCTGATTCTGATAAATTGGCTATAGCCAAATCTTGGGCTTTTTTTAGTTTCGAGCCTGGCTTTTCTCCTAGTAGTAAATAATCGACTTTTTTGGTAACGGAATTAGTGACTTTACCCCCGGCATTCTCAATCATAGATTTAGCTTGATCTCGGCTGAGAGTCGGTAATGTTCCGGTAAGTACAAAGGTTTTACCGGCGAAAGGTTGCGCTTGGTGAGTAGATTTGGGTGCAGTTGACGGCACACTGGTAAGCTGTAGACCGGCTTGTTGAAGCCGATCGCATAAACTGATATTAGCAGGATTTTGGAACCACTGATAAACAGAGGTAGCAATTTCCGCGCCGATACCATAAACGCCTTCAATTTGTGCAGAAGAAGCCGCCGCCAAACTCTGACAACTAGGGAAATTTTGAGCGAGTAACTGAGCATTAGCTTTTCCGACATGACGAATACCTAGACCATATAATACTCGATGCCAGGGTTGTTGTTTAGAAGTAGCGATCGCCGCCAGAATTTTCTGGGCGGACTTTTCACCCATGCGGTCTAACTCAAGCAACTGATCCATATTAAGATCATAAAGGTCAGCGACCGATCGCACCAACTGAGCATCAACCAACTGCTGAACCAATTTCTCCCCAATACCATTAATATCCAAAGCTGGTCTTTGACACCAGTGAATAATAGAACCCCGCACAATAGCCGGACAAGAAGAATTAATACAGCGGGTGACTGCTTCGGCTGGTGTTTTGATCACAGTTTCGCCGCACTCAGGACAATGAGTCGGCATAGTCACCAGTTTAGCGCCAGTTGGTCGCAAATCTGGCAATACTCGCACCACTTCCGGGATAATTTCCCCAGCCTTGCGGACAATTACCGTATCGCCAATATGCAGGTCTAATTCAGTAAGGCGATCTTGATTATGAAGTGTAGCGCGTTTAACAGTTGTTCCGGCTAACTGTATGGGTTCAAGTTCAGCCACCGGAGTCAAGGCTCCGGTACGTCCCACCTGGAAAGTGACTGATATAATCTTAGTGGGCAATTCTTCGGCCGGATATTTAAGAGCGATCGCCCAGCGGGGAAATTTTCTCGTTTCTCCCAACTGTTTTTGGAGACTGAGGGAATTTAGCTTAACCACCACCCCATCAGTCATATAGGGTAATTCTCGGCGCTGAGTATCCCAAGCATCAAAATACTGCTGAACTTCCAGCAAAGATTGACACAGTTGGCGATTAGGATTAACTTTAAAGCCCATTTTTTGGAGCAACTCCAGACAATCCCAATGATCATGTAAATTTGGGGAGTCTAGGTGTAGGGTATAGGCGAAAAAATCCAAGCGTCGGTCAGCGACAATGCGGGGGTCAAGTTGTCGCAGGGTTCCGGCGGCGGCATTACGAGGGTTAGCAAATAGTGGCTCTCCGGTCTGTTGTCGCTCCTGGTTAATTTGGACAAAAATATGGTTAGATAAGAAAGCCTCCCCCCGAACTTCCACGACAGGCGGCGGGTTATCCAGATGTAATTTTAGGGGAATAGAGCGGATAGTTTTAACATTTTGGGTGATATCTTCCCCGGTGACTCCATCCCCACGAGTCACACCCCTAACTAATATGCCATTATGATAGGTGAGGGCGATCGCTGAACCATCGATTTTGAGTTCACAAATGTATTTAGGATCTTGGGGTAGTGAGTCACCCAGAAAGCGTCGCCATTTTTCATCCCAAGCCTGGAGTTCTGCCATATTAAAGGCATTTTCCAGGCTGTATAAGGGAATATTATGGGTTACGGACTGAAACTGAGCAGCGGGTTTTTCTCCGACTCTCTGGGTAGGACTATCGGGAGAAATTAGTTCTGGGTATTGGTTTTCGAGTTCTTGCAGTTCCCGATAAAGGCGATCGTAAACCCCATCCTCCATAATAGGATCATCCAAAACATAATAGGCATAACTAGCCCGTTGGACAGTTAGCCTCAATTGTGCAAGTTTTTGGGAAATTTCCGGCGTTGGAGTTTGGTGATTCACGATCACAGATTCAAATTAGACATTTCGCTAAATTTGGGCAGGTCTGAACTACCGTTTTTGTCGCCCTTGTAGCCATTTTCTTCACCAATGGATGAATTTTCGGGCAGATATTTCTCGCTTTCGCTGAGGATACGCCGTTCATTTTCTACCTGGAAAACGTTAGCGTATAGGTTAGCCACAACTTGTTTACCTTCCTGGGTCAGTTGTAGGTATCGCAAGGCGGCGGGAATATAGGGAAATACGCCATTCCAGTAGAATTTAGCGTAATTATTACGGAGGTCGCCGGGGGTTTTGTAGCCTAGGACTTTATTAGTACCGACTTCTTCAAATTCGTAGAATAGGGAACTAATCTTTCTGAGGTAGCGAGGGTCACTGAGTTGACCGATTAAATCAGCCGCGCGCGCCAGTCCTGAGTAATTATGGCGGTCTTGGTAAGTTTCATCAGCCGGGACGGGAAACCGGGTTAGTTCAATGTTGCGTTTAATTTGTTCGGCATCAATTAGTTTATGACCACCAAAGCGTTCATCTATGACTAATTTACCGCGATCGACATGGTAGGGGGTGAGACTGGCGGAGGTCGCGCCTGAACTTATGGAAACCATACCATCATCAATTCCTGTGGCATATAAACCATTAGCGTCTTGGTCTCGCCGACATACTCCTTTCACATAGCCGATATCATGACATAGGAGAGAAATGGTAAAGTGTAACCAGTCTTCTGGGGTGACTCCTCCCTCTCGAATATGCTTCCCGCGCAGAATTTCCTGTCCTACTAGGGTGACGAGCATAGTATGTTCGACATTGTGGTATAAAGCGTCACAGTTGGCGATATTTTCCAAAGCCATTGTACCCGCCCAAGCAATAATTTCGGGGTAGTCTGGTTTAAATCCCCCATAGGTACGGCGGTAGCCAGCTTGTAGGCGTTGGACGAAGGCATCAATGAGAATTGCAGTAGCATTAAACATACTCATAAATAACTCACAAACACGATTGGTTAATCCTGAGCATTGGGAAGCACAATATTAGTCTAGGGTTTTGACTAACTGTTTTCCGGTATTATAGGCAAATTTTGACCAGGGGGACAGATTACCAATTGACGGAATATTTCTGGGAGCCTGGAAAAACTCGCTTGTGGGAGGCGAAACCTGCCTGGGGATGGTTTTCCCCAGAATGGGAAATAACAGGTTCCATGGAAAAACTATTGGTTATCTATACTTTAACCGATCGCATCGCGAATGGCGTTTTGGGTCATAGCTGCGATCGCTTGATCTGTGGCTTTGGGTAAATGATAATACTTACCTCCTGCCGTTTTCGCCAATTCTTTGGCAAAACCTGTCGAGACAAATTTATTTTCGGTATCAATTACTAACAATTGAATACCCAAACCACGAATTTTGGCAGCAATTTCCAGCAATTCCCCTTTAATATCGGGTTTTTCACCTTCTAGGATAGGTTCACCGAGCGATCGGGCTAAGGGAATATTACCTCGGCCGTCGGTAATTGCCACAATTACCACCTGTCCGATATCTCCAGACTGTTTAGCATTCATCCCCACCCGCACGGCTTGGGTGAGTCCGTGAGCCAGGGGAGATCCACCCCCACAGGGCATCCTTTCTAAGCGTCGTTTGGCGGCCGCAATTGACCGAGTAGGCGGTAACAAAACTTCCGCCTGTTCCCCTCGGAAAGGAATTAAGGACACCTGATCGCGGCTTTGGTAAGCCTCAGTTAACAGTTGCATTACCGCCCCTTTGGCCGACTGCATCCGGTTCAGGGCCATGGACCCGGAAGCATCCACCACAAACACCACCAAAGCCCCGGACTTTCTCGCTAGGCGCTTAGATCTAATATCTCCCGATTCTACAACTACCCGACGTTCAGGATATCGTAACCGTCGCGATCGCTGATAGGGTGCTGCCGCCCGTAGGGTAGCATCTACCGCAATGCGTTGTACTTTACCCTTGGGTAACATTGGTTTAACATACCGACCGCGATCCTCTGAAAAAATCATACTGCGGCTGCCAGTTTTACCCTGTCGGTTCGCCATTTGGGAAAAATACAGCACCGTTGGATCTAGCACCACCCCTTCTGGGTCAAACACAAACTCTTCTGGGATGCTATTTTGTTCCTCTTCTGGGGGTTCGGTTTCGGGTTCTTCGTCTTCGTCTTCGTCTTCGTCTTCGGGTTCGGGTTCCTCTTCACCTTGGGGCGGTGGTGGGGGTGGTGGCTGTTGTTGTTGTTCTTCTGGGGGGGTCTGAATTACTGTCGCCCTGGGTACAATCACTAATTCTACCGCCCGCCGCAAGTCGTCAGCATTAACGCTATTTCTACCATCTAAAGCCGCCGAAGCCTTAGCTACTCGCACCGCAAATAGTTCCGCTCGGTGTCCAGAAACCACGCCTCTGATGGCTTCTTCTACCAGGTACAGAATTTGCTCTGAGGTGATGGTGACATCTTTTAGCCATTCTCTGGCTAGGAGAATTTGGGTTTTCAGGTTATCTAAGTCTTCTGTATATTGCTGGAGAAATGCCTCGGGAGACTGGGAATAATCGAGGGCTTGGTCTACTGCTTGCACCCGTTGATCTAAACTCAGGACTCCATCAGCAGATAGGGCTATGGCAATGCGATCGAGTAAATGGGTTCGCAGGGGACCTTCTTCGGGGTTATAGGTCGCTATAAATAGGGGTTGGCAGGGGTGTTCAAAGCTGATGCCTTCCCTTTCAATGACGTTGCGCCCTTCCGTTAAAACTGTTAGCAGCAGGTTGGCTATATTGTCATCGAGGAGGTTGATTTCGTCAATGTAGAGGACTCCTCGGTTGGCTGTGGCTAATAAGCCCGGTTGAAATACGGTGTCGCCCTGTTTAACGGATTTTTCTACGTCTACTGAACCTATCAGCCTATCTTCTGTTACCCCTAGGGGAACTTGTACAAAGGGGGCGGGGATTATTTCGGTTTCTGGGGTGGGTTCTCCGGCTTCCCAGTTGGGGGCAATGTTGGCGATCGCATTTTTAACTACTTCTAGGGGCGGTAATAAGGCATGGAGAGCCCTGGCCATCACTGATTTGGCGGTTCCCCGCCGTCCAGCAATTACCACACCTCCTAAGCCGGGATCAACTGCGGCCAGCAGCAGGGCAAATTTAATCGCTTCTTGTCCCACCACGGCGGCGAGGGGAAATGTTGTTACGGTTGGGGCGCTAGGGGGCGCAGACATGGTTCTTGTCAGTAGTGGTCAACAGTTAACTCTAGCACTAAGGGGGAAATTTTCCAATTGACATCCTCCCCCACAATCCCCCTGTTAGGGTGTTCTCAATCTAGGGCGATCGGCGATCGCCTCCGGGTTATAGCTACCCTTCCCCCTGAGAATATAGTCCGTTGTTACCCTGTCAAAAAAAAATTTCACAATTTCTTGACGATTTGATATTTTCTAATTTAGAATAGGATTATATAGAAAACAAACAGTCAGCCTAATCCGGCGAAAGTAAAACATTGCCGTTATGTACTTTTCGAGCAGGTGCAGACGCGGTGATGTGGTCGGAGCGGAGGAACCAAATTTTTGGGGCTAATCTCGCAAGCTGTTTCTGTCAACAACCGACAGAGATTAAGAGAAGGGCAACTCTCAGCCCTAGCCCGTCAGCTAACTCCGTAGGCATTGAGAGGAGGCTGAGGCGCACACTTTCTAAGACAATTAGATAGCTTGGCAATTCAGTTTCCTTAGGTTGGTATAGACCTGGTTTGTTATACCCACCCTAGATTCTGAGCGGTTAGTGATGACACCTAAAATACCCCTGTCTTTAATGACGCTGCCTGGACAGGCGACGTACATAGGTTTTCTGCGACTAAAAAGTAGTGACCTAGTAACAATTGCAGCGATCGCCTGCATTACCTTGGTGATTGTGTGGTGCATTGTGAATACATTTATCACCACATTAATGCCAACTCCAGCCCTACCGATGTTCGTAAATAATACCCTATCAACCTACCGTCTATTCAAAAATTATCAGGAGGTGATTACCGTAGTTAGTAAATATGTTAACATGACTGTAGCCTATTGAAATCAATAAAAGGGGCTAAGAGATTTTCGCTGACTTAGCCCCCATATAATATAGTATGATGTCAAAGTCGGGCTAGTATTAATCAGGTTTTCGATGAAATTAATAGTTGTTGTTCCCGGTCTTATGGCTGTAATAGGGTTAGGAATTGAGGCGATCGCCGCCCGACCCCGAGACATCCAACAATTGCTAAATACCAAACAGTGTCAGCAGTGCAACCTCAGCGAAGCCAACCTACAGGAAGCCGAATTAGACGGCGCGGCTCTCATAGGTGCTAATTTGCAAAATAGTGACCTGCGGGGGGCAAAATTGAGAGGTGCGGATCTAAGTTCAGCCAACCTAATTGGGGCGAATTTAGCAGGTGCAGACCTGCGAGATACCAAGTTACACAGCACCACCCTGAGACAAGCTAACCTTTCTAATAGTGACTTATCCTGGTCAGATATGTATCGCGCCTTTCTGGAAGGTGCTAATTTAGATCAGGCTAATTTGAATAATGCCAACCTAAATAATGCTAGATTAGAGGGGGCGACCTTTTGCGGCGCGACTATGCCAGACGGTTCAGAGGGGCCTTGTTAAAAGTAGTTAAAACCCTTGTGACAAGGCAGGCTAAAATTAGCCCGCCTCGCCTCTACTTAAATCACATCCCCAGTTTCTTGGAGTGCGTGTAATCTTCGATAAATTCCCCGGTTATTGAGTAACTCATCATGACTACCTATTTCGATAATTTTACCATTATCTAGTACCACAATTTTATCAGCTTCCCGAATGGTACTGAGGCGGTGAGCCACAATAATTGTAGTGCGAGTTCCCAGAATATTTTGCATAGCGATTTGAATGGAACGTTCTGATTCATAATCCAAGCTAGAAGTAGCTTCATCAAAAATCAAGATATCAGGATTGACTAGCAGTGCCCTAGCAATACCTAACCGCTGTTTTTGCCCCCCAGAGAGGCGCATTCCTCGTTCTCCCACGGTAGTATAATAACCCTTTTCTAGTTGATTAATAAACTCATCTGCCCGAGCAATTTTACAGGCTTCGTTAACTTCATCTAGGGTAGCTTTGGGGTTGCCATAGGTGAGGTTATTTAACAAGGTTCCATTGAAGATATCAACATCTTGATGAACTATAGCTAAACGTCGTCGATAGGCGGTAACATTCAAATCTTGGATATTTTTATCATCGATTAAAATGCGACCCTGACTAGGTTCAAAGTAGCGAAATAATAGCTTAACCAAGGTAGACTTACCGGAACCAGAATGACCCACCAGCGCTACAGTTTGACAAGGTTCTATCAACAAGTTAATATCCTGCAAAACTGGTTTTTCTGGAAGATAGCCAAAGGTTAAATTTTCCAATTTAACTTGACCCTTAAATTGATAGGAGACCTGATTATCATCAGAGTTTAATTGGATGGCATCTTGTCCATCTTTTAACTGCATAAACTCATAAAAACGCACCATAGAAGAATAGCGCCGCGCAAAAACTTCCGCCAATAAACTAATGGGAGTTAGTTCGGAATAAGCCATACTAGCCAGGGTATAAGTAACCACAAAATACCCCAGAGACATTTGGCCGCCCAAGGTAGCAAACAAGGTAAAACCTAAGACCATAAATAAACAAAATTGCACGGTGGTAGTTTGATAGGTAGCCAGTTTTACATAGTCTCGGTGAATGCGATGGATAACGACAGTTAACTCTCGGTTTAGGCGGGTGCTTTGTCGCTGGAGTTCCTGATTTTCGGTAGCAAAGGCTTTGACGGTTTTGATGTTAGTGATGATTTCTGAGTTGCGACTTTCGGTGTTTTCTTGATGGCTGTCTAGTCGGGTTTCTAATCTAATTATCTGTCGAAGTTTGATGAGGGTAAAGGACAGAATAAATACAAAAGAAACTAAGAAAAATATGGCTATTTGCCACTGAATGAAAAAAATCACTATAAAAATACCGATGACTCGCACGAGTTTCGGGATTAATTGACCTGCTATTTCGGGGTAAGTCCAGGTATGGTTAGTGATGCCTTTGGTGATGCGGTTCGCAATGCGACCGGGGTTATTTTCTTCGTAAAATTCCAGGGGTAAAGTTAAGATTTTTTGGATGGCATTATGATGTTGATCTCGGCGTGCGGCTAGGGGAATTAACCAGTGAAACCATGAGCCTAGCCAAGGCTGAATGGGTGCTTTGATAACGGTGACCAAAAAAATGATACCTAGTAATATGATTAAAGCTGTGGTCTGTTGGTCTGGAAGCCCGGTTGAGGAGGCGATCGCTGTAACTGTTAGCTGTATTAAGCCATCTGCGCCTTGACCAGATAGGACATTTAAAATCTGTCCGATCGCATAGGGGACTAGCAAATCAATGAGTTCAAAAATGCTAGAGGCACTGATACTAATAATTGCTAATAAACGATAATCTCGATAGTATTGACAAATCTCGCGAAAAGTACCCATGACTGCTAAAATGGTGTTTTTAATGTCAGTGAAAATATCAAAGCTACCATTATAATAGATTTCTGACAATTTGGCAGAGGTCAAACTGGGATGACTAGCTGGCTGATACAGTCTGCCCTAGGTAGGCGATCGGCTGGGGGTATTGTCAAGGGCAAATTATAGCTAACAAGCACTAGATATTGTATAATTATTGTTTGGGTAAAATCTAGGTAGGTGAAGAGGGAAGATCTCCAACCTGCTTAGTTGGACTCAAACAAAACTTAGAGTAGGAGTAAGTGTATATGCCATCAGACCTAGATCGAGGAATTATGAAGTTTAAGGGAGCAGATAGCCCCACGGTTGTGATTGTTTCTTCACTTCTCATTCTCGGTAGTATCGGCCTTCTAATTGGGTGGGCACTACAGACAGCCTACTCTTTTTAAGGTATGGAAAACTGACAGGCTCTAGAGGGGGGAAGCATATAGCTGACCCCCTCTAGGTCAGCCTGGCGGCTTCCTGAGCAATTGACAAGTATTTACAAGTATTTAGTAGTGAGATGCTCTGTAGTTTTTGATTAGGTTTCGGCGGGATTGCTAATTTGTTGCACTTCTGGAGTTGCCTTACTAATTGCCTGAAGTAAGAGATAATTTAGCACAGTCCGCACGGCAATAATAGCAGCTAACCGGGCAATATCATCCCAACGGCTAGAAATCATGGTTTTTAAAATAGTTGCCCCAATTAGAAAACTGAGGGCTAGGGAAAATGAATAACCCATGACTAAACGGCCTCGTTGAAATGCGTCGGTAGCTTGAGCTTGAAATAAAGCATCTTTAATAAAAATGATTAAAGCACGGGTCACGCCAATGGCAATTACAAATAATGCCAACAGTTGGCAAAATCCTGTTAAAATTCCATTTAAGGAAACTACAATGCCTGAAAGTTCAGTGGCTAGACCGTTTAAAATCATGTTGATGATTGCTCAAATGAGAATTAACAATAAATGATTCTAGCAAAGAAGATGCGGGCACTGTCAGAGATGTGTGATTGGTTAATTACCTGGTGGGATAGGGCGGGTTTAGTAATATGATTTGTGAAAAATCTAATTAACTGGGGAACCCGCCCCTACGAGATTATTAATTATCCATTGTCGATTGTGGAATGAGAGGTTAGCGGGAAGCAGCACCTACTCGCCGCCAAGCTGTGGGAGACTGGGGATAATTCCGAGAAAGGGGAGATGCCATTTTTAAGACTTTGTTCATTACCCAGGGGGCAATGCGACGACACCAAACGGCTAGGTGGCTTTGCCAACCTACAAGAATTTCTGGGGAGTCTTTCCGCACTCCGATAATTAAGACTTGGGCGACCTGTTGGGGGGTCATGGGAGTGACCCAGCGAAATAGTTGCAGGCGGCGGGTCATGTCTGTATCGGTGAGGGTGGGAAGTAAGGCCATAACTTGGATATTGTGTTGGGCTAATTCGGACCTTAGTGCTTCGGTAAAGCCTAGGATGGCGAATTTAGTGGCTGAGTATGTAGACATGGTGGGAGCGGCGATTTTGCCCATGAGACTGGAGACATTGACGATGGTTCCTTGGTTTCGGGTGGCCATACGTCGGGCGATCGCACGGGTGACTGTGTAAAGTCCCATCAGGTTGAGGGATAGTTCTTCTTGGACTTGGGGTAATTTGGATTTCAAGAAGGGGGTTTGATGGGCGACCCCAGCGCAGTTCACTAATAAATCAATGGGGCCGTGAGTTCGCCATGCTTGGGCTAGGGCAATATTGACTTCTGTTGGCTGTGTGAGATCTAGGGCGAGGGTGATCACTTCTACTTCCATGTCGCTGAGTTCTGCTGCCAATTCTGCTAATTTTTGGCGATCGCGGGCGACTAATAACAGACGACCCACGCCATTGCGGGCTAACTCTAGGGCGATCGCTCGTCCGATACCACGGGAAGCCCCTGTAATTAGGGCTGTAATACCTTGGATATTCATAAAAATCTCCTGTCTGTGTGTGGTCAATTACCGCCACGACACTAGGACTCCACTACAGTGGCGGCTAAATCAATTGATTGGACTAAATTCTGTTCAACCCAGGCGGACGCTAAAATTGTGAAGAACAACAAAATCCCTCTGGGTTAGCTCTCGTTTCTGGAGCGGAAAGTTTGCTGATTGATAGCTCATACTCAGTTTGCTGATGATGATATGAACGAATCGAGGCTTCAACTCAGTTGCTGACTGAGGATACATCACAGGTCACGGTAGCGTACAACATAGCTCACAGTTCTCCTTTTTACTTTCTCTTTTTTACTTACTATTGTTCGCAGTGCACACTTTAGCAACAAAATCAAGTTTGTGCAACATTTTTTAATAAAAAACGCTTTAACATTTCTTTACAATCTGGCAAAACCTTGACTGTAGGGAGTTTTAGAGTAATTGTCAGCAGGCGATCGCCGATGGTAACAGAGGATCTGAGTAATGGGAGTAAAAAGTAGCGATCGCCTTCAAACACTGACGGGATAAGTAACTAAGCCGCAATAATCCATAGAGTCAGGGGCGAGGTATTATGAGACCAAAGTGGCGCGCCAAAACAAAAAACCCACAACCGTTACAGGTTGCAGGTTTCCAGATAATGGGGGCGGTGGGACTTGAAGCCAAATTACAGCCTATAACCCCTATTCTACCGTTACTCTAGTGCACTCAAAAGCGATCGCATTATTAGGAGAGAGTGCAATTATGAGTGCAAGTACAAACAGTACACACAGCGGCATATATCAAGGTTTTCAGGATATCCTTGAGTTTTTTAATCTATCCCGCAAACAATGTCCCAAGGGTGTCAGGATTAAACGTAACCGGGGGACAATCCAACTAGATATCACCACTGACCCAGAAACCGGGGGACGTAAACAGCGAGGCTGTAATTGTAAGTTTACCTCAGAGGGTATCCGCAAGGCTGTAGAGAAGGCTTGGTTAGTTCATAAATCCCTTGACGGACAATTTAAGTCGGTGTCTGAATGACTGGACTGGTACAAGGCTACTATCCTTGATGAGTCCAAAGTTCTCATGGAAAACGACTTAATCACTTATAGTCAAGTATTCAAAGACATGGAAAATGATTACTTTAATGGGGTACATCGTAACACTACACGGAAGCGCTCTCGCGATATATCAAGTGACCAAAATTCATTTAAACGCTGTTTCCTTGATATATTCGATAAAGTCAAGGACTGGGATAGTTACGTCACCTGGGAGGGTATAAAAGAAGCGTTATATAGCCCGTTACAAGATGGCAGTAGTCCGGTAGGTCACAAAGACTTCAAAAATCGTTACTATCGATTAAGACAAGTAGCAGAACGTGCTGGCTGCAAAAAAGCATTGGAGAAACTGGAAAAGATTGACCCAACCCAAACAGTATTTGCTGAATCCCAAAGTATAGACTTGGATACCTTGTTAAGTTTACTAGACAAAGAACGCAACACTGATTATCGTTCTGTCACAGACAATAATGCGCGTGATGGTTGGTGCTGGGTTAGTGCGATGTGTACCCTATACGGGTTGAGACCGTCAGAAGTTGCGGCAGGTCAAAACTTAACCAAAGCCATTACGGTTGACGGTATCACTTTCCCGGCTGTATCTGACCCTAACAACCTTGAGTTAGTGCTGGTTATTGGTGAGTTTACTTACTTTGGTGGTAGCACCAAGACAGGCTGGCGGTTAGCTATCCCAATGTCAAAAGACAAGACTCTGATTAACCGCTTAGGGATTCATAACGTTTGTCTACCTATCACAGAATCCAAAGACCCTAGCAAGTTTAACGATAATCACCGTAAATGGTTATCACGACATAATTGGGGACTAACTCAAGCCTATGCCTTTCGACATCTTGGAAACCAACTAGGGGAGATGAACGGGATACCACAGGAAATCAGGGCGCGTTCGTTTGGTCACTCGGTAACGGTTAATGACAGCAAGTACAAAAAACGTCGCAACCTTGCCACAGAGTTAGGTATCCTGACAAGACATCAAAGGCAACCATTGCCACTAGATATGGCAAAACAAACACTACTCAATCATGGTATTAACCCAGAATCACCAGAGATGAAAGCAGGACTTAGATTAATCTATCAGTTAGACGATTAACCCCCAATAAACCCACAACACAATACCCTCTAGGCTAAATACCTAGGGGGTTTCATTTTGCACTCTCTCCTAATAATGCGATCGCTTTTGAGTGCACTAGAGTAACGGTAGAATAGGGGTTATAGGCTGTAATTTGGCTTCAAGTCCCACCGCCCCCATTATCTGGAAACCCTTATCCGCATTACGATAGCGGGAATTCACTTAACCCGATAGTCGTATCGTCACACTCAATATGCACTCCATTCAGTCTTAGCACACGGG
>Ga0213835_101456_pt1 | contig 14326 bp, 15 predicted proteins | sample SWPATP01_FD_160576 | JGI IMG/M metagenome (GOLD analysis project Ga0213835, IMG submission 160576) | Coastal seawater microbial communities from Marineland, Florida, United States - SWPA TP0 #1 | ecosystem: Environmental > Aquatic > Marine > Coastal | place: USA: Florida | collected 2016-08-05
TGACCGTGTCGCCGATGCGGACCTCGCCGCCATCGGGCTTGTCCTGGCCGGTCAGCATGCGGAACAGCGTCGTCTTGCCCGCGCCGTTGGGGCCGATCACGCCCACGATGCCGCCGGGCGGCAGCTTGAAGGAGAGATCGTCGATCAGAAGCCGGTCGCCAAAACCCTTCTGCAGCCCTTCGGCCTCGATCACTACTTGGCCGAGGCGTTCGCCGGTCGGGATGACGATCTGGGCGTCGCCGGGGCGACGCTCGGAGGCAGCCTTGACCAGCTCGTCATAGGCGCGCACGCGCGCCTTGGACTTCGCCTGGCGCGCCTTGGGCGAGGCGGAAATCCACTCGCGCTCGGCGGCGAGCGCGCGCTGACGCGCACCCTCCTCGCGCTCTTCCTGGGCCATGCGCTTGGCCTTGGCTTCCAGATAGGCGGTGTAGTTGCCCTCATACGGGATGCCGCGGCCGCGATCGAGCTCGAGAATCCAGCCGGTGACATTGTCGAGGAAGTAGCGATCGTGGGTGATGATCAGCACGGAGCCGGGATATTCGCGCAGGTGCTTTTCCAGCCAGGCCGTGGTCTCGGCATCGAGATGGTTGGTCGGTTCGTCGAGGAGCAGCAGGTCGGGCTGGCGCAGGAGCAACTGGCAGAGCGCCACGCGGCGCTTCTCGCCGCCCGACAGCTTGTCGACCGAGGCGTCGCCGGGCGGGCAGCCGAGCGCTTCCATCGCCATCTCGACCTGGCTTTCGAGATCCCAAAGGTTCTGCGAATCGATGATGTCCTGGAGCTTGGCGCCCTCTTCCGCCGTCTCGTCGGAATAATTCATCATCAGTTCGTTGTAGCGGTCGAGGATCGCCTTCTTGGCGGCGACTCCCTCCATCACGTTACCCATCACGTCGAGCGCAGGATCGAGCTCGGGCTCCTGCGGCAGGTAGCCAACGGTCGCGCCATCGGCAAGCCACGCCTCGCCGGTCCACTCCTTGTCGAGGCCCGCCATGATGCGCAGCACGGTCGACTTGCCGGCGCCGTTGGGGCCGAGAATGCCGATCTTGGCATCAGGGTAAAACGAGAGATGAATGTTCTCGAGAATCTTCTTCGAGCCATAGGCCTTGTTCAGGCCGGCCATGTGATAGATGAACTGGCGTGCCATGGGGCGCGTCGAACTCCTGCTCGGGTGGAGGGGGAAGGCGAATTCGCGCCGTATCTAAGCGAAATGACGGCCAAGGGCAATGGAAGCAGCCCACGGACCGGCAGGAGACACCGATGATTACCGAATATGTACTGTTCCCCCTGCCCGAGGGCATCAGCCGTGAAGAGGTCGTGGAAGGCATGCGCGAGGTCGCCCCGAAATGGCGCGCCAATGGCGACCTCATCCGCAAGACCTATGTCTACGATGCCGAGGCCGGCATGGCGGGTGCCTTCTATCTGTGGAAGAACCGCGCGGCGGCCGAAGCCGCCCATGACGCGACATGGCGCGACAGCGTGCGCAAGCGCTACGGCGGCGAGCCTGAGATCCGCTATTTCGACACGCCGTTGGTCGTCGACAACGCGATCGGCGACACGATCGAGGCGTGAAGCTCAGGCCGCAGAGACGAAGTCGCGGCTGAAGGCGAGCACCGTGTCGAGCATCATGCCGCCATCGGCGTCGGAGATGCGCTCTTCCAAGGCCGCGCGCGAGGCTTCGAAAACCGCCTTGTCGCCCGCGCGCGCCGGATCGAGCTTCTTGAAGCCCATCTGCCAGTCGGCGAAGGCACGAGACTGGGACTTCTGCTCGCACAGCACCATGTAGTTGCGGTGTCGCGGATCACGACTGATCCGGTGCGACAATGTCTTGACGGCCGATTCCTCTCCCTCCAGCACCTGGATGAAGGTACCGTCGGCGTAGAGCAGCATGCCGGTGACGCCGAGTTCGGCATTGTTCCTGCGCGAGACCGCCAGGATCTGCTCGACGTCTTCTTCGGTAGGCCGCCCGACGGCACCGCTTACGTAAAGCAGCTGGTAGATGGACATCAACGGGCTCCATGACGTGTGGGAACGAGACGGAACCCAATCTAGGGTTGGCGCCTTTTCAATGCGTTAAAGCGTATCTATCTGCCAGGGCCGCCTCTTCCGGCTCCTTCACGACGAACGGTGCAATCGCGATGGAACAGATGTCATGACCGCGTCGGAGAGAGGCGGATGAGCCACCCACGCCTGACCCGCGAAGCCAAGCGCCGGGCCATCCAGCGGCTGGACAGGCTCGCCTGGACGCTGGATTCCCAGTTCCGCGTTCCCGGCACGCGCATCCGCTTCGGCATCGACCAGGTCGTTTCGCTGGTGCCGGTGGTGGGCGATGCGGCCGGCGGGCTGATGGCGGCCTATGTCGTGCACCAGGCGGCACGCCACGGTGCGCCGCGCGCCCTCGTCATCCAGATGATGATCAATATCGGCATAGACGTCACGCTCGGCTCGGTGCCGGTGGCCGGCACCGTTTTCGACGTGTTCTTCAAGGTTTCCAAGCGCAACGTCGCGCTGCTTCGGCGCTATCTGGAGGAAGAGGGCGAACGCTGATCCGCGTCGCCGGGGTTGCTGCCCTGGCGCTGCATGCGGTTTGCCGCCACCCAGGTCAGCATCGGGCCAACCAGACAGGTGATGAAGATCACCACGATGACCGCATCCACCGTGACCGCGTCCACCAGATCGAGCTCCAGACCGAGATGGACGACAGCCAGGGTCGCCGCAGCCTGCGGAAAGGAGAGGCTGGCGACCGCCAGGCGTCCGTCACTCCCATAGCCGTATCGCCCGGAGACCAGCCAGGCGGCAGCGGACTTGCTGACGAAGACGAGAGCGGCCAGGGCAAGCGCCATCCACCATGTCTCGGCCGCCGCAAGCGCATCGAGCTCGAGCCGCATGCCTGTCTCGACGAAAAAGAACGGAACGAACAGCATGTGGCCCACAAACTGCAGATTCTCGTGCAGTTCCTTGCGGCTGTGAAGTGCCCGGTTGAGACAAACACCGGCCAGGAACGCGCCGAGAATGTCCTCGCCGCCTGTATATTCGGCGGCCAGCGCCAGGACGAGAAGGACTGCAACCAGAAAGAGAGCGCGTTCGGGCATGGTCGTGTGGGAAGACGACAGCACCCTACGCGCCAGCCGCGGAACCAGTATGAGACCGCCGGCGGCCAGGAGCGCAAGCAGCCCGAATGTCGTAGCCACGCCCCACAACCCGTCGCCCGTGGCCGTCTGGATGACGAGCACCAGTACGAGGAGGGCTGCGGTGTCAGTCAGCAGCGTACCGCCCGTGGCCGTGACGATGGCAGGTCGGCTTGCCAGTCCCATCCTGCTGATCATCGGATAGGCCACCAGCGTGTGCGAAGACAGGGCCGCACCGATCAGCAAGGCGCCCGGCCAGTCCAGTCCGAAAAGGAGCGCCACCCCGACTGCCGGCACGAAGGACAGCAAAAAGGCCAGAAACCCGAACGAGATCGCCTCACGCTTATGGCTGCGAACGTGGTCGAGATCGATCTCCGCCCCGGCCAGGAACATGATGTAGAGCAGCCCCAGCGAGCCAAACAGTTCGACGACCGGTTCCGTGGGCAGCAGTGCAGCCCCGCCCGGCCCTATCGCCATACCGAGCAGCAGAAGCCCGATGATCCCGGGTATGCGCGTGCGCTCGAACAGGAGTTGCACCAAGAGTGCGGCCAGCACGACGATCGTGAACTGCGTGATGACGTCCTCGATGGGGAATTCGGGCATCATGCCCTACCCTTACGCACCGCCACGGGCGTGGCATCCGCCAGAGTTCGCCGGGGCGAGGACCTATCGGTTCGGGATCGTGTGGATGAGACCACCTGGCTGCTCCTTCCGCGAGGCCAACGCGGAAGGAGGCCAATGGTTCGGCCGCCTTCCTACATCGCCATGGTCTGCGAGCGGTGTGCCCACTTGGTCGAGCGCATCTCGATCCAGGCCATCAGCGCATACATGGCGATGCCCTCGATGGCGAGCATGATGAGCCCGGCAAAGACCAGCGGCACGTTGAACTGCGACTGGGCGAACGCCATCATGTAGCCGAGACCGGAATTGGCCGCGATCGTCTCTGAAATGACCGAACCGACAAAGGCGAGCGTGATCGCCACCTTCAGCGAGCCGAAGAAATAGGGCATCGAGCGCGGAATGCCGACCTTCAGCATGATGTCCATCTTCTTGGCACCGAGCGCGCGCAGGACGTCCTCGGTCTCCGGCTCGATGGTGGCAAGCCCGGTGGCGACATTGACCACGATCGGGAAGAAGGCGATCAGGAAGGCGGTGAGCACGGCCGGCACCGTGCCGATGCCGAACCAGATGACCAGGATCGGCACGACGGCGACCTTGGGAATGGCGTTGAAGCCCACCATGATCGGGTAGAGGCCGGCATAGATCACCCGCGACCAGCCGATGAGCAAGCCCAGCGCCAGGCCGCCGACCACGGCCATGCCAAAGCCGAGCGTGGTCGTGAACAGCGTCTGGATCGAATGGCGCTGGATCGCGGGCCAGTACTGGTACATGGCCCCGGCAATGGCCGAAGGGGCCGGCAGGACGGTCTGGCGGATGCCGAAAATCCAGACCGCGGCCTCCCAGATGGCGAAGAGGCCGATTGTGTAAAGCCACGGCGCGAGCTTGATCCAGTCGACCGTCCAGCCCTTGCGTCGTTCCGCGACGGCGGCTTCTACCGGCGCCTTGTCGGTGTTGTCTGTCACGCTCATGCCGCCTGCCTCGCATCGGCGATCTCGCCGCGCAGTTCGTGGACCTTTTCGGTGAAGTCGCGCTCATACATGAGTTCGAGCGGGCGCGGACGCGCGAAGGTGATCTCGTGCTCGCGGGTGATGCGGCCGGGACGCGCCGACATCACGAACACGCGGTCGGCCAGATAGACCGCCTCGCGCAGATCGTGGGTGACGAGCACGATGGTCACCCCTTGCGCGGCGTGCAGGTCGCGGATGACCTGCCAGAGTTCCTCGCGGGTGAAGGCGTCGAGCGCGCCGAAGGGCTCGTCGAGCATCAGGAGATCGGGCTTGTGGATCAGCGCGCGGCACAGATTGGCGCGCTGCTGCATGCCGCCCGACAATTGCCAGGGAAACTTGTCGCCAAAACCCTTCAGGCCCACCATTTCGAGCAGCGCTTCCGCCTGCTCGACATATTCTGCCTTGTGTCGGCGCAGGCGCTTGCGGTGCTTTTCGACGATTTCCAGCGGCAGAAGCACGTTGTCGAGCGTGGTGCGCCAGGGCAGCATGGTCGGGTTCTGGAACGCCATGCCGACAATCGAGATCGGCTTCGTCACCTTGTTGCCGGCGACGATCACGTCGCCCTTTTGCGGGATGTGCAGGCCGGTGACCAGCCGCATCAGGGTGGACTTGCCACAGCCGGAAGGACCGACGACGGCGGCGAATTCGCCCTTGTTGACCGAGAGGGTGAGATCCTGGACGGCGAGCACACCGCCCTCGCCCCCATAGCGCATCTCGACCTTGTCGATGGTGACCAGTGGTTGGGTCATTGTGCCTGCCTTTGTCCCCCGCCTGGGCGGCTCATCTTTCATACTGAATGTGCGGAGGGCGAGGCTGTGGCTCGCAACCTCGCCCCCAAGCACCCTCCCCCGCATGCGGGAGAGGGTATTTGTCGTCAGAACATCCGGTCTTCGGCCGGCGGCAGGAATTGCATATCGACAACACCCTCCGGACCGACCGCGCCGGTCAGGCCCATGGAGACGGTCAGCTGGTCGAAGGCACGCTGCAGGCGATCCATGTCGATGTCGCCGAAGCCGTTTTCCTGAACATAGGCCGTGTTGATGTTCATCTCGTTGGCCATGGTCAGGCGCTCGATCTCGACGTCGCGATTGAGGATCTCGGCGCGCTGAAGCACCGCATCGATACCCGCCTCCACGTCGTTGACGGCATCGCGGAAGCCCTTGGTCAGCGCACGAAGGAAGCCCTTGACCGCCTCGGGGTTTTCCTCGGCGAAGTTGGTGTTGACGAGGATGGCATTGCCGTAGAGGTCGAGGCCGTGCTCGGCCATCAGGATCGGCACGATGTCATCGGCCTCAACGTCCTGCGCCTTGAGGTTCAGGATGACGGAGAAGGCGAAACCGAACACCGCGTCCACGTCACCCTGGGCCAGCATCGGCTCGCGCACCGGGAAACCGATGCTTTCGATGGTGATCGTGTCGGTGTCGAGACCTGCCACGTCGACAAAGGCCGGCCACTGCGCGAAGGCGCCGTCCGGCGGCGGGGCACCAAGCGTCTTGCCCTCCAGCGACTTGGGGTCTTCCGTGATCCCGAGCGAGCGACGGCCGACGACGGCGAAGGTCGGCGTCTCGTAGACCATCATGACCGCCCGAACGTCCTGCTCGGGATCCTGGTCGAGGAACTTGATCAGCGAATTGATGTCGCCGAAACCCATCTGGTAGGTGCCGGTGGCGACGCGCGGAATGGCTTCGACCGAACCGGCGCCGGTGTCGATTGTGACGTTGAGACCCTCTTCCTCGAAGTAGCCCCGGTCCTGAGCAAGGAAGAAACCGGCAGCCGGCCCTTCGAAGCGCCAGTCGAGCGTGAAGGCGATATTGGTCTGGGCGGTGGCCGGGGTGGCGACGAACGCCGCGCCGGCGAGCACGGTGGCCGCGGCCAGCGTGAAGAGTCTGCGTGTGATCATGGATTGCCCTCTGGAAGTTTTTTTGCCTGGCTCATGAAACAACCTGCACAAGAGTAATGCAAGCGAAATTGCCCAGAAGTGCGGCATTTTTTTGCATTGCACATTCGCTGCGCAAAAACCAGGCAGTTGAGCAGAAAGCGTGGATTCGTAAGGCTCTGGCGTTCTGCTTGCGCCAACCTTCTTGCTTCGCTTGAAAGATTTTATTGCAATCGAGATAGCCGACGCCCTGCAACGGAAAGAGACAATGTCCCAAACCATGTTCCTGATGACCAGCAACGGCACGAGACTGATGCTCAGCCGCGCACTGTCGAAGGCGCCGCGTGGCGTCATCCAGATCAATCACGGGCTGGGCGAGCATGGCGCACGATACGAGGCCTTCAGCCAGTATCTCGCCAAGCACGGCTTCCATGCCTACGCCCACGACCATCGCGGCCATGGCGAAACCCAAGCTCCCGGAACGCCGCGAGGCGGTTTGGGAGGATTGGCGAAGGTGGATGCCGATCTTTTCGATCTGCATGAATTCATCGCCGCAGAGCATCCCGGTCTCCCGGTCTTCGCTTTCGGCCAGGGCACGGGCGCGCTGATCGCCTATCATTTCCTGTTCGGCCATGCGCCGAGACTCGCAGGTGCCGCGCTCTGGAACCTGCCGGCCGCAAGCGACCACGCAGTCCGCTTTCTGTCCGGGATGCTGCGCTGGGAAAGGTTCCGGCTGGGCTCGGATGTTCCCTCGCCGACCATGCGCCGGATCATTGCCGGCTGGAACCGCAAGTCGGGGGAAAACCGCACCGGCTTCGACTGGCTCAGCGACGATGCGGAGGTCGTGGATAGCTATGCCGCCGACCCGCTGTCCGGCATCGAGCCGCCCATTGGCGCATGGCTGGACATGATCCGCCTTACCCGCCGGGTCGCAACGAAGGCGGGTTGGTCGGGGCTGAGGCGCGATCTGCCGATCCATCTGATGGCGGGCGAAGCAGACCCCGCCACGGGCTTCGGACAGCAAGGCACGGCCCTGGCACGGCGGCTGAAAGATCTGGGATTCTGTGAGGTGACCTTCAGCCTCCAGGCCGGCCTGCGGCATGACCTGGTGAACGGTTCGCGGCGCGAGGAAATCTGGCGCGAATTCGTCGATTGGCTCAACGCGGCATCTGGCTCAACCGCAAGTCCGTGACGTGGCGAGCAAGTCCTGCTAGCAAGCGCCATCCCGAAAGGAGCCGAGCCCGCTCATGACGACTCCACCACTCGCCGGCATTCGCGTGATCGAACTGGCCCGGATCCTGGCCGGCCCCTGGGCAGGGCAATTGATGGCCGATCTCGGCGCCGATGTGATCAAGATCGAGAACCCCGATGGGGGCGACGATACCCGCAAATGGGGTCCGCCTTTTGTCATGGGCCATGACGGGGAAAACCTGTCGGCGGCCTATTACCACTCGACAAATCGCGGCAAACGCTCGGTCGCCATCGACTTCTCGAAGCCGGATGGCGCGGAGACGTTGCGCAGGCTGATCGCCTCCGCCGACGTGTTGATCGAAAATTTCAAGCTGGGCGGGCTGAAGAAATACGGTCTCGATTATGAGAGCCTGAAGGCGATCAACCCGCGCCTGGTCTACTGCTCGATCACCGGTTTCGGCCAGACCGGCCCCTATGCGCCGCGCGCCGGCTACGACTTCATCATCCAGGGTATCGGCGGGCTGATGTCGATCACCGGCGAACCCGGCCGCGAGCCGCAGAAGGTCGGCGTCGCCGTCTCCGACATCTTCACCGGGCTCTATTCGGTGATCGCGATCCAGGCCGCTCTGAGACACGCCGAGGCTACCGGCGAAGGGCAGCATATCGACATGGCCTTGCTCGACACCCAGGTTTCCGTGCTGGGCAACCAGAACCTGAACTACCTCGTCTCGGGCAATGCGCCCGTGCAGATGGGCAACGCCCACATGAACATCGCCCCCTACGAGGTGCTGCCGGTGCGCGACGGCTTCATGATCCTGGCCGTTGGCAATGACGGACAATTCCAGCGCTTCTGCAAGGTGGTTGGGTTGGAACGACTTGCGGGCGATCCGGATTATGCAACCAACCCGGCGCGAGTCACCAACCGCGCGCGGCTGCGTGAAACGATGATCGAAACGCTCTCGAACTGGGATCGCGACCCTCTTCTTGCCGAACTCGAGAAGGCCGCTGTGCCCGCCAGCCCGATCAACGATATTGCACAGATGTTTGCCGATCCCCAGGTGCTGGCGCGCGGGATGCGCATGGACCTGGAGGACAGCCAAGGCAATGAGCTGCCCTCGGTGCGCGCGCCGATGCTGATGAGTGCCACGCCCTTGCGCTACGATCGACCCTCGCCCCGGCTCGGCGAACATACGGACGAAGTGCTGGCGGAACTGGAAAAGAAGGAAGAACGATGAAGAAGACAGGCGGACAGCTGATCGTCGAGGCTCTGGAAGTCAACGGCGTCGACCGGATCTTTTCGGTGCCCGGCGAGAGCTACCTGGCGGTCCTGGACGCGCTGCACGATTCTAGCATTAAGAATTTCGTCTGCCGCCAGGAAGGCGGCGCGGCGATGATGGCCGACTGCCATGCGCGGCTCACGGGCCAGCCAGGGATCTGCTTCGTCACCCGCGGCCCGGGCGCGACCAACGCCTCTGCCGGCATCCACATCTCGGCGCAGGATTCCATTCCGACCATCCTGTTCATCGGCCAGGTGGCGCGCGGCAACCGTCACCGCGAGGCCTTCCAGGAAATCGACTACCGCGCTTTCTACGGCTCGATCGCCAAATGGGTGGTCGAGATCGACGACGCGGCCCGCATCCCTGAACTCGTGACGCGAGCCTTTTCGGTGGCCACCTCCGGTCGCCCGGGTCCCGTCGTCATTGCCCTGCCCGAGGACATGTTGACCGACGAGGTGGAAGCCCCCAAGCTGCTGCCCTACACGCCCGTTGAGATGTCGCCCGGCCCGCAGGAGATGGAAAGGCTCGCCGAACTGCTCAAGGGCGCCGAGCGGCCTTTCGTCGTGCTGGGCGGCACGCGCTGGACGGCAGAATCGGTCAAGCGCATGTGCGCCGGGCTGGAGCGCTGGAAGCTGCCGGTCGGCTGTTCCTTCCGGCGCCAGTCGCTCTGCGACCAGTTGCACCCCTCCTATGCCGGCGATGTCGGCATCGGCATCAACCCGAAACTGGCCGACTACATCAAGAACGCGGACCTCCTGCTTCTGGTCGGCTGCCGCTTCGGCGAGATGCCGTCTGCCGACTACACGCTGACCAAGAGCCCCTACCCCGACCAGAAGCTGGTTCACATCTATCCCGACCCGCACGAACTCGGCCGCGTCTATCGGCCGGAACTGGCGATCGCGGCGACCGTCAATGGTTTTTCCGCAGCCTTCTCCCAGCTGGAACCCGACACGATGCCTGCCTGGGCAAACCGTACCGAGCAGCTTCACCAGGGCTATCTCGAATGGTCGACCCCGCCGAAGAAGGGTGTCGGCGACGTGCACATGGGCGAGGTCATGACCTGGCTGGAGGAAACGCTGCCAGAGGACGTTATCATCACCAATGGCGCGGGCAATTTCGCCAGCTGGGTGCATCGCTACCACCGCTACCGCCGCCACGACACGCAGGCCGCGCCCACCTCGGGCTCGATGGGTTATGGCGTGCCGGCCGGCGTTGCGGCCAAGGCACTGCATCCCTCACGTGAGGTGATCACCTTTGCCGGCGACGGCGACTTCATGATGCACGGGCAGGAATTCGCGACCGCCGTGCAGTACGACCTGCCCTTCATCGTCATCATCCTGAACAACGGCACCTACGGCACCATCCGCATGCACCAGGAGCGGGATTATCCAGGCCGGGTATCGGGAACCGACCTTAAGAACCCCGACTTCGCAGCCTATGCCCGTGCCTTTGGCGGCCACGGCGAGACTGTCGCGAAGACGGCCGATTTCGCCCCGGCCTTCGAGCGAGCACGCGCCAGCGGCAAGCCGGCCATCATCGAAGTCAAGATGAGCCCCGAGGCGATCACGCCAACGAAGACGCTGAGCGAGATTCGCGACGGCAAATAGGCTGCGCGCAGCGCTGGCCTGTCGAATGATTTGGATCGGAGACCTGTGCGGCTGCCCGTACGGGCGGCGCCTTCTCAGCCCTTGCGACGGCGGTCCAGCGCATAGCCGCCGGCCGCGCCCAGTGCGACGCCGATGCCCATGCCGACCAGAACATTGCCGATGACAATGCCGAGGGCGGCACCGATGCAGACACCGACTGCTACGCCGATGCCGAGATGTGATTGACCTTCCATGCGGCCTAGATGGCTGATCGCGACGAGGCTGGCAAGTGCTAGGCCGCGTCGAAATCGAGCACCAGCCTGCTGGTGGTCGGGCGCGACTGGCAGGCAAGGGTGAAGCCCGCTTCCACTTCCCAGGGCTGCAGCGAATAATTCACCGCCATTTCAGCCTCGCCCTCCACGATGCGGCAGCGGCAGGTACAGCACATGCCGCCGGCGCAGGAATAGGGAAGCTCGAGGCCGGCCTTTTGCGCAGCCTGGAGGAGACCGGGATCGTCCGCGCTCATGGTGAAGCCGCGGCGCACACCGTCCAGCACCACTTCGATCTCGACGCCCTGCCTTGCAGCCTCCTCGGCTTCACGCGAGCGCGGTTTCGGCGGCGGCGCGTCGCCGGCAGGGGTGAAGCGCTCGAAACGGATACGGTCGGGATCGACCCCGTATTCCCGCAGCGCCTCGGCCACGCTGTCGATCATTTCGCCAGGGCCGCAGATGAAGACGCCGTCGGCAACGAGCGGCTCAATGAGACCACGGTCGGCGAGCTGAACGATACGGGCGCCATCAATGCGCCCGTTGAGGAGTTCGACATCCTGCGTCTCGCGCGAGAGCATGTGGAACAGGGTGAAGCGCTGTAGATAGCGATCCTTGATGTCCTCCAGTTCCTCCAGGAACATGATCGAGCCGCTGCTGCGGTTGCCGTAGATCAGCGTGACGGTGCTGGTCGGCTCGTGGGCAAGCACCGTCCTGGCAATTGACAACATCGGCGTGATGCCCGACCCCGCGGCGATCAGGATGTAGTCGTGACGCTCGCCGATGAGCGAGGTGAATCGGCCCTCGGGCGGCATCACGCGGATCGTATCGCCAACGCTGAGCGTTTCGTTGACGAAACTGGAAAAGCGCCCGTCGGCAACACGCTTGACGCCGACCTTCAGGAAGGCGTCGCCGGGCGCCGAGCAGATCGAATAGGAACGGCGTGCTTCCTGGCCATCGATCTCGGTTGCAAGGGTCAGATACTGGCCGGGGCGGAAGGCGAAGGTCTCCTTCAGTTCGTCCGGCACCTCGAAGGCCACGGCGACCGCCTCGGGTGTCTGGCGCTCGATGCCGGTGACCTTGAGTTCGTGGAAGCGCGACATGGCAACCTCAGATGCACTTGAAATAGTCGAAGGGCTCGCGGCAGGAGAGGCAGCGATAGAGCGCCTTGCAGGCCGTCGAGCCGAATTCGGACACACGTTCGGTGTCGCGCGATCCGCATTTGGGGCATGCGACCTCCACCTCGCCGAAGAGCGAGCGGATGGAGCCCGAAGCCTTTTCCGGCGGGGCGATGCCGTATGCACGAAGCTTTTCGCGACCTTCCTCGGTGATCCAGTCGGTCGTCCAGGCTGGCGACATGACGCGCTCGATGCGCGGCTCGAAACCGGCCTCACGGAGCGCCGCCTCGACGGCGAGTTCGATAAAGGTCACGGCCGGGCAGCCGGAATAGGTCGGCGTCAGCCTGGCCACGGCAACGCCGTCGACCATCTCGACCGAGCGCAGGATGCCGAGATCGGCCACCGTCACGCAAGGGATTTCGGGATCGGGAACGGAGGCGGCGGCGGCATAGGCCTGCGCTACCACCTCATCGGCGAGCAACCCGGCTGTGCCGCCAACCTGCTCCGCCATGGCGCTCACCAATTCGCCCCTGGATAGGTGCGCTGCATGTGCTGCAATTCGGCAAGAAGAAAGCCCATATGCTCGCCATGGCGGCCTTGGCGTCCACCGGTCTGCGGCCATTGCGTCGCCGGCATTTCCAGCATGGCCTCCGCAAAGACCGGCAGGACCACGCGATCGAAGGCGGGGCGCAGCGAGGCGGGATCGGGCGCGATGCCTGCTTCGGCCATGGCCTCCGTGATGTCATCGCTCTGGAAGAGTTCATCGAGATATGGCGCCAGGGCGTCGACCGCTTCTTTCATCCGCGCCGCGCTCTCCTCCGTGCCGTCACCCAGCCGCACCACCCATTCGCCAGCATGGCGGATATGATAGGCGACTTCCTTGACTGCCTTGCCGGCAATACCCGCCAGCGTGGCGTCACTCGATTGCTGCATGGCCTCCCAAAGCGGGTGCAGGTAGGCGGCGAACCAGAACTGGCGGAGCATTGTGTGCGCGAAGTCGCCGTTGGGACGTTCCACCAGCAGGCAGTTCAGATACTCCCGCTCGCGCCTGAGATAGGCGAAATCATCTTCCGAGCGCCCCTTGCCCTCGATCTCGGCTGCGTATTGGTAGAGCGAGCGCGCCTGGCCGATCAGGTCGAGCGCCATGTTCGGCATGGCGAGATCTTCCTCCAGCATCGGCGCATGGCCGCACCACTCCGACAGCCGGTGACCGAGCACCAGATTGTCGTCCGCCAACCGCAGGACGAAGGTCAGCAACTGATCGCGTTCGGCCGCCATCACATATGCCCCACTTCGTCGGGGATCTCGTAGAAGGTCGGATGACGATAGATCTTGGAGGCGGTCGGCTCGAAATTCTCCGCGCGCTGATCAGGATCCGATGCCGTGATCGCGGCCGACGGCACGACCCATATCGATACGCCCTCGCCCCGGCGCGTATAGACGTCGCGGGCGGCCTGCAATGCCATCACCTCGTCGGCTGCATGCACCGAGCCGCAATGCTTGTGGGCAAGTCCGTTGCGCGGGCGGATGAAGACTTCCCAAAGCGGGATTTCGTTTCTGCTCATGGTCCTCACTCCGCTGCCAGCTTGGTTGCCTCGCGCCGGGCCTTGCGCTTTTGCGCATGAGCCAGGGCCGCCTCGCGCACCCAGGCTCCGTCGTCCCAGGCCTTGCGGCGCGCTTCCAGGCGTTCCTTGTTCATCGGCCCACCGCCCTTGACCACGCGCCAGAACTCGTCCCAGTCGATGGGGCCGAAATCGTAATGGCCTCGCTCCTCGTTCCACTTGAGATCGGGATCGGGCACGGTGAGGCCCAGATACTCGGCCTGCGGCACGGTGGAATCGACGAATTGCTGGCGCAACTCGTCGTTGGTGAAGCGCTTGATCTTCCACTTCATCGACTGGTCGCCATGCTGGCTGTCGCCATCATGCGGGCCGAACATCATCAGCGACGGCCACCACCAGCGGTTCAGCGCATCCTGCGCCATCTCCTTCTGCTCGTCAGTGCCGTTTGCCAGCGTCATCATGATCTCGTAGCCCTGGCGCTGGTGGAAGCTTTCTTCCTTGCAGACACGGATCATGGCGCGCGCATAGGGCCCGTAGGAGCAGCGGCAGAGCGGGATCTGGTTCATGATTGCCGCGCCGTCGACCAGCCAGCCGATGGCGCCGATATCGGCCCAGGTCAGCGTGGGATAGTTGAAGATGGAGGAATATTTCGCCTTGCCGGCCAGAAGCTCCTCCGTCATCTGCTCGCGGCTGATACCCA
>Ga0213835_101457_pt1 | contig 14325 bp, 9 predicted proteins | sample SWPATP01_FD_160576 | JGI IMG/M metagenome (GOLD analysis project Ga0213835, IMG submission 160576) | Coastal seawater microbial communities from Marineland, Florida, United States - SWPA TP0 #1 | ecosystem: Environmental > Aquatic > Marine > Coastal | place: USA: Florida | collected 2016-08-05
CGGCTGCATAAGCGCCTCGTCATGCATCATCCGCACCCCGCGCAGGCCAAGCACGTTGGCGATCTCGTGCGGGTCCGCGAACATGGTGGTTGTCCCGTGGGGGATCACGGCGGCGGCGAACTCGGCGGGCGTCAGCATGCCCGATTCGATGTGCATGTGCCCGTCGCACAGGCCGGGGATGACATAGCGGCCGGCGGCGTCGATCACCTCGGTCCCCGGACCGACGCAGTGCGACGCATCCGGGCCGACATAGGCGAAGCGGCCCCGGGCGATGGCGATCTGCCAGCCGTCGAGCACCTCGCGGGTGTGAACGTTGACGAGCCTGCCGCCGGTGATCACCCGGTCGGCGGGCGCGCGGCCGGCGGCGACGGCGATCAGGTCGGCGGCCACGTCGGCCCAAGCGGGAAGGGGGGAGGGGGTTTGCGCGGTCATGCGCCAATCTGCCATTGCCGCGCCGCGGCCGGCAAGGGGGGACGTGGTTGCGACGGCGCCCGCGCCGGGCGATAATCGCGGCCATGACCGGTACTTTGCTTTCCATGGGACACGGCTATTCGGCGCGGGCGCTGGCGGGGTTGTTGCGCCCGCAGGGTTGGCGCTTCATCGCGACCACCCGCGATGCGGTGCGGGCCGACGCATTGCGCGCCGAAGGGGTCGAGGCGGTCGTCTGGCCCGGCACGCCGCTGGCCCCGGCACTGGCCCGCGCGACGCATCTTTTGACCTCGGTCGCGCCGGACGCCGGCGGCGATCCGGTGCTGCGGGTCGAGGGAGAGGCAATAGCGGCGGCGGGACATCTGCGCTGGGTCGGCTACCTGTCCACCACCGGGGTCTATGGCGACCACGGTGGCGGCTGGGTTGACGAGGAGACGCCGGTCGCGCCCACCGGGTCGCGCGGCGCCGCGCGCGTCGCCGCCGAGGACGCGTGGCGCGACGTCTGCGCCCGCGCCGGCGTACCGCTTCACATCTATCGGCTGGCGGGCATCTACGGCCCCGGCCGCGGGCCGTTCGACCGCATCCGCGCCGGGCAGGCGCAGCGGGTGATCAAGCCGGGGCAGGTCTTCTCGCGGATCCACGTGGACGACATCGCCGCGGCGCTCGCCGCCGGGATGGACCGACCCGGGCGCGGGGTGCGCGTGTTCAACCTGTGCGACGACGAACCCGCGCCGCCGCAGGACGTCACCGCCTTCGCCTCCGGGCTGATCGGCCTGCCGCCCCCGCCCGAGGTCGATTTCGCGACCGCCCCGCTGTCGCCGATGGCGCGCGAGTTCTATCGCGACAGCAAGCGGGTCAGGAACGACCGCATCAAGGCGGAACTCGGGCTGGTGCTGCGCCATCCGGACTATCGCAGCGGGTTGCGGGCCGTGCTGGCGGCCGAGACCGGCGCGTCGAAGGGCTAGCCGCGCCGCGCCCGCCGGTCGGCCTTGCAGTCGCGCGGCGAAGGCGGTAGGGCAACGCGGTGAATCCGGAAACGGCGCGCGGCGATTCGTGTCGCGTGCCGCTTTTTGTCCGGCAGAGTGCAGGCAGGGCGAGGCGCTCAGGGCGCCGGCGACGGGCACGGTCCCGCGCGGAAACCGAAGGATCGGCTGGGAATGGCGAAGCGGTGGTATTCGGTGAGCGTTCTCTCGAATTTCGAGAAGAAGATCGCCGAGCAGATCCGGCAGGCCGTGGCCGATGCCAGCCTGCAGGACGAGATCGAGGAAGTGCTGGTGCCCACCGAGGAAGTGCTCGAGGTGCGGCGCGGCAAGAAGGTCACGACCGAGCGGCGCTTCATGCCCGGCTATGTGCTGGTGCGGATGGAGATGACCGACCGCGCCTATCACCTGATCAACTCGATCAACCGCGTCACCGGCTTTCTGGGTCCGCAGGGCCGGCCGATGCCGATGCGCGACGAAGAGGTGAACGCCCTTCTCAACCGCGTGGAAGAGGCCGAGGGGCAACCCAGGTCGCTGATCCGCTACGAGATCGGCGAGACCGTGAAGGTGGTCGACGGCCCGTTCGAGGGCTTCACCGGCATGGTCGAGGAAGTGGACGAGGATACCAACCGCCTGAAGGTGATGGTGTCGATCTTCGGCCGGGCGACCCCGGTCGAGCTGGAGTTCGGGCAGGTCAGCAAGGGCGAATAGCCCGCCTGCACCGGCACCGTGGGAGGTCGCGGGGCGCGCCCCGCAGGCCGGACCACTCAACCGCAGACCGCGGGCACGCGTGCCCCGCGGAGGTGACGAAAGGAGCGGCCGCATGGCCAAGAAGGTGATCGGGCAGCTCAAGCTGCAAGTGAAGGCGGGGCAGGCCAACCCCTCGCCGCCCGTGGGCCCCGCGCTGGGCCAGCGGGGCATCAACATCATGCAGTTCTGCAAGGACTTCAACGCCCGGACGCAGGAGATGGAGCAGGGCGCGCCGACGCCCGTGATCATCACCTACTACCAGGACAAGTCCTTCACGATGGAGATCAAGACGCCGCCGGCGTCCTACCTCCTGAAGAAGGCCGCGGGGCTCAAGCCGGTGGGCAAGCGCAACCGCATGAAGGGCTCGCCCAAGACCGGCCGCGACGTGGCGGGTTCGGTGACGGTCGCGCAGGTGCGCGAGATCGCCGAAGCCAAGATGCGCGACCTGAACGCCAACAGCGTCGAGGGTGCGATGCAGATCATCCTCGGCTCGGCGCGGTCGATGGGCATCGAGGTCAAGGGGTAAGGCGATGGCACACAATGGAAAAAGGGTGCGCGCCGGTCGCGCCGCGGTCGCCGGGAAGCTGAACGTCAGCGTCGAGGAGGCCGTTCGCCTGGTCAAGGAGAACGCCACCGCCAAGTTTGACGAGACGGTCGAGGTGGCGCTGAACCTCGGGGTCGATCCCCGGCACGCCGACCAGATGGTGCGCGGCGTCGTGACCCTGCCCAACGGCACGGGCAAGACGGTGCGCGTCGCGGTCTTCGCCCGCGGCCCCAAGGCCGACGAGGCGACCGAGGCGGGGGCCGACATCGTCGGCGCCGAAGACCTGATGCAGACCATCCAGGGCGGCACGATCGAGTTCGATCGCTGCATCGCCACGCCGGACATGATGCCGCTGGTCGGCCGGCTGGGGAAAATCCTCGGTCCGCGCAACCTGATGCCGAACCCCAAGGTCGGCACGGTGACGATGGATGTCGCCACCGCGGTGAAGAACGCCAAGGGCGGCGAGGTGCAGTTCCGCGTCGAGAAGGCCGGGATCGTGCATGGCGGCGTCGGCAAGGTTTCGTTCGACGATGGCAAGCTTGCCGAGAACATCCGCGCCTTCGTGGACGCGGTCGCCAAGGCCAAGCCGACGGGCGCCAAGGGCACCTACCTGCGCAAGGTGTCGGTGTCCTCGAGCATGGGCCCCGGTGTCAGCGTCGACCTCGCCTCGGCCACCGGCCACTGAGGCAGGCTGCCGGCGTTGCCGGCGGCACGTGAATTCCCCGGCCCGCGCGGGCCGGGCGAATGGCGGGACGGCCCCGGTGGCCGCCCTGTCCTGTCCGAGACGGCGGGTGCCCTTCGGGGCTTAATCTCCTGCCCGAGACGGGGAACGAGACGGATTTCCGGGGACATCCCCCGGGCGATCTTGGTCTCGCAACCCGGTTGCGGACCCCGACGCCCCGGCATCGCCGGGGCAGAACCGAGCCGGGGGGAAACCCCCATACTGGAGCAAGACTGTGGATAGAGCCCAGAAAGAGAAAGTGGTCGAGGAACTCGGCCAGATCTTCGAAAGCTCTGGCGTCGTGGTGGTCGCCCGCTACGAAGGTCTCACGGTTGCCGAAATGCAGGGCCTGCGTGTGATGATGCGCAAAGCGGGCGGTGCCGTGCGTGTGGCAAAGAACAGGCTCGCCAAGATCGCCCTGGAAGGGAAGCCCTGCGCAAGCATCGCCGGCCTTCTTTCGGGCATGACCGTACTCGCCTATTCCGAAGACCCCGTCGCCGCGGCGAAGGTGGTTCAGGACTTCGTCAAGGACAACAAGAAGCTGGTTGTTCTCGGCGGGGCCATGGGCAAGGCGGCGCTGGACCCTGCCGGGGTCGAGGCCGTGGCAAAGATGCCGTCGCGCGAGGAGCTCATCGCTTCCGTCGTGGCCTGCATCGGCGCCCCGGCATCGTCGCTGGCGGGTGCCATTGGCGCGCCGGCGGCGAACATCGCCGGCATCCTGTCCACCATCGAGGACAGGGCCGCGGCCTGAGCGACGTGAGAGTTTCGTGGGCTGGACAAGCGCCCGCGTCGGAACACATCTGAAAGAATGGAAACGGAAACATGGCTGATCTGAACAAGCTTGCCGAAGAGATCGTGAACCTCACGCTGCTCGAGGCGCAGGAACTGAAGACCATCCTCAAGGACAAGTACGGCATCGAGCCCGCCGCCGGCGGCGCGGTGATGATGGCCGGCCCCGTCGGCGGCGGCGATGCCGCGGCCCCGGCCGAGGAGCAGACCGAATTCGACGTCATCCTGGTCGATGCCGGTGACAAGAAGATCAACGTGATCAAGGAAGTGCGCGCGATCACGGGTCTGGGCCTGAAGGAAGCCAAGGACCTCGTCGAGGCCGGTGGCAAGGCCGTGAAGGAGCAAGCTCCGAAGGCCGAGGCCGAAGAGATCAAGAAGAAGCTCGAAGAGGCCGGCGCCAAGGTCGAGCTGAAGTGACGGACGGCGGGCGCGCGCTGCGTCCGTAAGCAAGACAAGGGCTGGGACCGGCATCGCGCCGGTCCCGGCCTGACCTGTTTCTGGACAGGGCTTCGCATTCCGGAGCCTTGCGCAGGGCCAGGTCGCGGGTTCGGGCGCAGACCGGTGGGACGGACTGCAGGAATGGAACCCGCCCCCCGTTTCGCATGCGGTGTGCGCCCGGTGCCCGACGGCGCGCGCACCCGCGAAGGTTGGAAAAGGTGATCACGAGCATGACGAAAGCGTCAGTCGGCCGCACACGTGTCCGCCGGGTCTATGGCAAGATCCGCGAAGTCCTGGAGATGCCGAACCTGATCGAGGTTCAGAAATCGTCCTACGACCTGTTCCTGCGCTCGGGCGACGGCGATGCGCCGCGCGACGGCGAGGGGCTGATGGGCGTGTTCCAGTCGGTCTTCCCGATCAAGGACTTCAACGACACCGCGGTGCTCGAATTCGTCAAGTATTCGCTGGAAAAGCCGAAATACGACGTCGACGAGTGCATCCAGCGCGACATGACCTATGCCGCGCCGCTCAAGGTCACATTGCGGCTGATCGTGTTCGATGTGGACGAGGACACCGGCGCGCGCAGCGTCAAGGACATCAAGGAGCAGGACGTCTACATGGGCGACCTGCCGCTGATGACGCCCAACGGCACCTTCGTCGTGAACGGCTCGGAGCGGGTGGTGGTCAGCCAGATGCACCGCTCGCCGGGCGTGTTCTTCGATCATGACCGCGGCAAGACGCACAGCTCGGGCAAGCTGCTGTTCCAGTGCCGGATCATCCCCTATCGCGGCTCGTGGCTGGATTTCGAGTTCGACGCCAAGGACCTTGTCTATGCGCGCATCGACCGGCGCCGCAAGCTGCCGGTCTCGACCCTGCTTTACGCCTTGGGCATGCACCAGGAAAGCATCATGGCGGCCTACTACCAGACCGTCGAATACCGGCTGGAAAAGGGCCGCGGCTGGGTCACGCGCTTTTTCCCCGAGCGGCTGCGCGGCACGCGTCCGACCTTCGACCTGATCGACGCCGCCACCGGCGAGGTGATCCTGAAGGCCGGCGAAAAGGCCACCCCGCGGATGGTGCGGCGCTGGATCGACGAGGGCACGGTCAGTGACCTGCTGGTGCCGTTCGAGCGCATCGTCGGCCGCTTCGTGGCCCGCGACATCATCGACGAGGACACCGGCGCGATCTGGGTCGAGGCCGGCGACGAACTGACCTGGGAGCTCGACCGCGACGGCGAGGTCAAGGGCGGCACCCTCAAGGAGCTGATCGACAACGGCGTGACCACCATTCCGGTGCTGGACATCGACGGGGTCAACGTCGGTCCCTACATCCGCAACACCGTGGCGGCCGACAAGAACCTCAACCGCGAGTCGGCGCTGATGGACATCTACCGGGTCATGCGCCCGGGCGAGCCGCCCACCGTCGAGGCGGCCTCGACCATGTTCGACTCGCTGTTCTTCGATGCCGAGCGCTATGACCTGTCCGCGGTCGGCCGGGTCAAGATGAACATGCGCCTCAACCTCGACGCGCCCGACACCCAGCGCACCCTGCGCAACGAGGACATCGTCGCCTGTGTCAAGGCGCTGGTGGAACTGCGCGACGGCAAGGGCGAGATCGACGATATCGACCACCTCGGCAACCGCCGGGTGCGCTCGGTCGGCGAGCTGATGGAGAACCAGTACCGCCTCGGCCTGCTGCGGATGGAGCGTGCCATCAAGGAGCGGATGTCCTCGGTCGAGATCGACACGGTGATGCCGCAGGACCTGATCAACGCCAAGCCGGCCGCCGCGGCGGTGCGCGAGTTCTTCGGGTCGAGCCAGCTGTCGCAGTTCATGGACCAGACCAACCCGCTGTCGGAGGTGACGCACAAGCGCCGCCTCTCGGCGCTCGGGCCGGGCGGCCTGACGCGCGAGCGCGCGGGCTTTGAGGTGCGCGACGTGCACCCGACCCACTATGGCCGGATGTGCCCCATCGAGACGCCGGAAGGCCAGAACATCGGCCTGATCAACAGCCTCGCGACCTTCGCGCGGGTGAACAAGTACGGCTTCATCGAAACCCCCTACCGCAAGGTCAAGGACGCGCAGGTGACCGACGAGGTCGTCTACATGTCCGCCACCGAGGAGGCCCGGCACACCATCGCCCAGGCCAACGCGCAACTCGACGAGGAAGGCCGCTTCCGCAACGAGCTGGTCTCGACCCGGCAGGGGGGCGAGTTCATGCTCAACCCCGCGACGTCCGTCGACCTGATCGACGTGTCGCCCAAGCAGCTTGTGTCGGTCGCGGCCTCGCTCATTCCGTTCCTCGAGAATGACGACGCCAACCGCGCGCTGATGGGGTCGAACATGATGCGGCAGGCGGTGCCGCTGCTGCAGGCCGAGGCGCCCTTTGTCGGCACCGGCATCGAAGAGGTCGTCGCGCGGGATTCCGGCGCGGCCATCGTCGCCCGGCGGGGCGGGGTGATCGACCAGGTCGATGCCACCCGGATCGTCGTGCGCGTGACCGAGGACCTCGAGCCGGGCGAGCCCGGCGTCGACATCTACCGTCTGCGCAAGTTCACCCGCTCCAACGCGTCGTCGTGCATCAACCAGCGTCCGCTGGTGAAGGTGGGCGATCCCGTCGCGCGCGGCGAGGTCATCGCCGACGGCCCCTCGACCGACATGGGCGAGCTGGCGCTGGGCCGGAACGTGGTCGTCGCGTTCATGCCCTGGAACGGCTACAACTTCGAGGACTCGATCCTGATCTCGGAGCGCATCCTGCGCGACGACGTCTTCACCTCGATCCACATCGAGGAGTACGAGGTCGCCGCCCGCGACACCAAGCTCGGGCCCGAGGAGATCACTCGCGATATCCCCAACGTCGGCGAGGAGGCGCTGCGCAACCTCGACGAGGCGGGCATCGTCTATATCGGCGCCGAGGTCGGGCCGGGCGACATCCTCGTGGGCAAGATCACGCCCAAGGGCGAAAGCCCGATGACGCCCGAGGAAAAGCTGCTGCGCGCGATCTTCGGCGAAAAGGCGTCGGACGTGCGCGACACCTCGCTGCGGCTGCCGCCGGGGGCCTACGGCACCATCGTCGAGGTCCGCGTGTTCAACCGCCACGGCGTCGAGAAGGACGAGCGCGCGCTGCAGATCGAGCGCGAGGAGATCGCCAGCCTGTCGCGCGACCGCGACGACGAGCTGGAGATCCTCGAGCGCAACATCTACGCCCGCCTGCGCCAGTTGCTGATCGGCCGGGTGGCGGTGAAGGGTCCGAAGGGGATCAAGGCCAACTCCGAGGTTGATGACGCGCTGCTGGAGCAGTTGACCCGCGGTCAGTGGTGGCAGCTCGCGCTGGCCGAAGAGGCCGACGCCGCCGCGGTGGAGGCCCTGCGCGCCCAGTTCGACGCCCAGAAGCGCGCCCTCGAGGCCCGCTTCGAGGACAAGGTTGAAAAGGTGCGCCGCGGCGACGACCTGCCTCCGGGCGTGATGAAGATGGTCAAGGTCTTCGTCGCGGTGAAGCGCAAGGTGCAGGCCGGCGACAAGATGGCCGGGCGGCATGGCAACAAGGGCGTGATCTCCAAGGTGGTGCCGAGTGAGGACATGCCGTTCCTCGCGGACGGCACGCCGGTCGACGTGGTGCTCAACCCGCTGGGCGTGCCCAGCCGGATGAACGTCGGCCAGATCCTCGAGACGCACATGGGCTGGGCCGCGCGCGGCCTCGGCATGCGCATCGACGAGGCGCTGCAGGAGTTCCGCCGCATCGGCGATGCCACCCCGCTGCGCGAGGCGGTGCGGCTGGCCTATGGCGACGAGACCTTCGAGACCGCGTTCTCGGGGCTGGAGCCTGACGAGCTTGCCGAGGCGGCCTCGACCGTCACCACCGGGGTGCCCATCGCAACCCCGGTGTTCGACGGCGCCAAGGAGCCGGACGTCAACGACGCACTGCGCCGCGCGGGCTTCGATGTCTCGGGGCAGTCCACGGTCTATGACGGCCGCACCGGCGAGCCCTTTGCCCGCCCGGTCACCGTGGGGGTGAAGTACCTGCTCAAGCTGCACCACCTGGTGGACGACAAGCTGCACGCCCGCTCGACCGGCCCCTACAGCCTGGTCACCCAGCAGCCGCTGGGCGGCAAGGCGCAGTTCGGCGGCCAGCGACTGGGCGAGATGGAGGTCTGGGCGCTGGAAGCCTATGGCGCCGCCTACACCCTGCAGGAGATGCTGACGGTCAAGTCCGACGACGTGGCCGGCCGCACCAAGGTCTACGAGTCCATCGTCAAGGGCGAGGACAACTTCGAGGCCGGGGTGCCGGAAAGCTTCAACGTGCTCGTCAAGGAAGTGCGCGGCCTCGGCCTGAACATGGAACTCCTGGATGCGGAGGAAGAGTAGGATGGGCGCTAGCGCCCATCCTACGCCTGCCGCCCCCGATTCAAGGATTTGAAGATGAACCAGGAACTCACCACCAACCCGTTCAACCCCGTGGCGCCGGTCAAGCCCTTCGACGAGATCCGCATCTCGCTCGCCAGTCCCGAGCGGATCCTGTCGTGGTCCTACGGTGAGATCAAGAAGCCCGAGACGATCAACTACCGCACCTTCAAGCCCGAGCGCGACGGCCTGTTCTGTGCCCGCATCTTTGGCCCGATCAAGGATTACGAGTGCCTGTGCGGCAAGTACAAGCGCATGAAGTATCGCGGCGTCGTCTGCGAGAAATGCGGCGTCGAGGTGACGCTGCAGAAGGTCCGGCGCGAGCGCATGGGACATATCGAACTGGCCGCGCCGGTCGCCCACATCTGGTTCCTCAAGTCGCTGCCGAGCCGGATCGGCCTCATGCTCGACATGACGCTCCGCGACCTGGAGCGGGTGCTGTACTTCGAGAACTACGTGGTTATCGAGCCGGGCCTGACGGACCTGACCTATGGCCAGCTCTTGACCGAGGAGGAATTCCTCGACGCGCAGGACCAGTACGGCGCGGACGGCTTTTCGGCCAACATCGGCGCCGAGGCGATCCGCGAGATGCTGGCCAACATCGACCTCGAGGCCGAGGCCGCCAAGCTGCGCGAGGAACTCAAGGAAGCCACCGGCGAGATCAAGCCGAAGAAGATCATCAAGCGGCTGAAGCTGGTCGAGAACTTCATCGACTCGGGCAACCGGCCCGAGTGGATGGTGCTGACCGTGCTGCCGGTGATCCCGCCCGAGCTGCGCCCGCTGGTGCCGCTCGACGGCGGCCGCTTTGCCACGTCGGACCTGAACGACCTGTACCGTCGGGTCATCAACCGCAACAACCGCCTCAAGCGGCTGATCGAACTGCGCGCGCCCGACATCATCGTGCGCAACGAAAAGCGCATGCTGCAGGAAGCCGTCGACGCGCTCTTTGACAACGGCCGCCGCGGTCGCGTCATCACCGGCACCAACAAGCGGCCGCTCAAGTCGCTGTCGGACATGCTGAAGGGCAAGCAGGGCCGGTTCCGGCAGAACCTGCTGGGCAAGCGCGTCGACTTCTCGGGCCGCTCGGTGATCGTGACCGGGCCGGAACTGAAGCTGCACCAGTGCGGCATTCCCAAGAAGATGGCGCTGGAGCTGTTCAAGCCTTTCATCTACTCGCGGCTTGAGGCCAAGGGGCTTTCGAGCACCGTCAAGCAGGCCAAGAAGCTGGTGGAAAAGGAACGCCCCGAAGTCTGGGACATCCTGGACGAGGTGATCCGCGAACATCCGGTGCTGCTGAACCGCGCACCGACGCTGCACCGTCTGGGCATCCAGGCCTTCGAGCCGATCCTGATCGAGGGCAAGGCGATCCAGCTTCATCCGCTGGTCTGTTCGGCCTTCAACGCGGATTTCGACGGCGACCAGATGGCGGTGCACGTGCCGCTGTCGCTGGAGGCGCAGCTTGAAGCGCGCGTGCTGATGATGAGCACCAACAACGTGCTGTCGCCCGCCAACGGCGCGCCGATCATCGTGCCGTCGCAGGACATGGTTCTGGGCCTCTACTATACCTCGATGATGCGCGAGGGCATGAAGGGCGAGGGCATGGCCTTTGCCGGGGTCGACGAGGTTGAGCATGCGCTGGCCAACGGCGACGTGCACCTGCACGCCCGCATCCAGTGCCGCATCCGCCAGATCGACGAGGACGGCAACGAGGTCATGCGCCGTTACGAGACGACGCCCGGCCGCGCCCGCCTCGGCGCGCTGTTGCCGCTCAACGCCAAGGCGCCGTTCGAGCTGGTCAACCGGCTGCTGCGCAAGAAGGACGTCCAGAACGTCATCGACACCGTCTACCGCCACTGCGGCCAGAAGGAGTCGGTGATCTTCTGCGACCAGATCATGGCCACGGGCTTCCGCGAGGCGTTCCGTGCCGGCATCAGCTTCGGCAAGGACGACATGCTGATCCCGGACGCGAAATGGCCGATCGTCGACCAGACCCGCGACCAGGTGAAGGAATTCGAGCAGCAGTACCTCGACGGCCTGATCACCCAGGGCGAGAAGTACAACAAGGTGGTTGACGCCTGGTCGAAGTGCTCGGACGCGGTCGCGGCCGAGATGATGAAGGAAATCTCGGCCGTCCGGCACGACGACACCGGCGCCGAGTTGGAGCCGAACAGCGTCTACATGATGTCGCACTCGGGCGCGCGCGGCAGCCCTGCCCAGATGAAGCAGCTGGGCGGCATGCGCGGGCTGATGGCCAAGCCGTCGGGCGAGATCATCGAGACGCCGATCATCGCCAACTTCAAGGAAGGCCTGACGGTGCTGGAGTACTTCAACTCCACCCACGGCGCCCGGAAGGGTCTGGCCGATACCGCGCTCAAGACCGCGAACTCGGGCTATCTGACCCGGCGACTGGTCGATGTCGCGCAGGACTGCATCGTCCGGATCAAGGACTGCGGCACCGACCGGTTCATCACCGCCAGCGCGGCCGTGTCGGACGGCGAGGTGGTGTCGAGCCTGGGCGAGCGTGTCCTGGGTCGCGTCGCGGCCGAGGACGTGATCGCGCCGGGCAGCGACGAGGTGCTGGTGTCGCGCAACGAGCTGATCGACGAGCGCAAGGTCGAGGCGATCGAGGCCGCCGGCGTGATCAAGATCCGCATCCGCTCGCCGCTGGTCTGCGAGGCCGAGGAAGGCGTCTGCGCCACCTGCTATGGTCGCGACCTGGCGCGCGGGACCATGGTCAACGTCGGCGAGGCGATCGGCATCATCGCCGCCCAGTCGATCGGCGAGCCGGGCACGCAGCTGACCATGCGGACCTTCCACATCGGCGGGATCGCGCAGGGCGGCAGCCAGTCCTTCGTCGAGGCGTCGCAGGCTGGCCGGATCGAGTTCCGCAACGCCAACCTGCTCGAGAACGCCGCCGGCGAGCAGATCGTGATGGGTCGCAACATGCAGATCGCCATCATCGACGACAACGGGGTGGAGCGCACGGCGCAGAAGGTCGGCTATGGCTCCAAGGTGTTCGTCCGGGACGGCGATACGGTCGTGCGCGGCGCCAAGCTGATCGAATGGGACCCCTATACCCTGCCGATCATCGCCGAGAAGGCCGGGGTGGCCAAGTATGTGGACCTCGTGTCGGGCATCTCGGTGCGTGACGAGACCGACGATGCCACCGGCATGACGCAACGGATCGTCTCCGACTGGCGTTCGATCCCGCGCGGCAGCGACTTCAAGCCCGAGATCATCGTCATGGACCCGGTCACGGGCGAGCCGGTGCGCAACGAGGCCGGCAACCCCGTCACCTATCCGATGTCGGTGGATGCGGTGCTTGCGGTCGAGGACGGCGCACCCGTGGCGCCCGGCGACGTGATCGCGCGCATCCCGCGCGAAAGCGCCAAGAACCGCGACATTACCGGGGGTCTTCCCCGGGTTGCGGAGCTGTTCGAGGCGCGCCGGCCCAAGGACCACGCGATCATCGCGGAAATCGACGGGACCGTGCGGTTCGGCAAGGATTACAAGAACAAGCGCCGGATCATCATCGAGCCCGCCGACGACACGCTGTCCCCGGTCGAGTATCTCGTGCCCAAGGGCAAGCACATCCCTGTGGCCGAGGGCGACTTCGTGCAGCGCGGCGACTATGTGATGGACGGCAACCCCGCTCCCCACGACATCCTGCGGATCATGGGGATCGAGGCGCTGGCCAACTACCTCATCGACGAGGTGCAGGCGGTCTACCGGCTGCAGGGCGTGAAGATCAACGACAAGCACATCGAGGTGATCGTCCGCCAGATGCTGCAGAAGTGGGAGATCCTCGACAGCGGCGAGACCACGCTGCTGAAGGGCGAGCATGTGGACAAGGCCGAGCTTGACGAGGTCAACGACCGCGCCGAGGCCGAAGGCCGCCGTCCCGCCCAGACCGAGCCGATCCTGCTGGGCATCACCAAGGCCAGCCTGCAGACCCGAAGCTTCATCTCGGCCGCCTCCTTCCAGGAGACGACCCGGGTGCTGACCGAGGCCAGCGTGCAGGGCAAGCGCGACAGGCTTGTCGGGCTGAAGGAGAACGTCATCGTCGGCCGGCTGATCCCCGCGGGGACCGGCGGTGCGGTGGCGCAGGTCCGGCGCATCGCGACCGAGCGCGACAACAAGGTGATCGAGGCCCGCCGCGCCGAGGCCGAGGCCGCCGCGGCGCTGGTCGCGCCGGATGGCGACGGTCTGGAGACGATGGACGCCGGCATCGAGGCCGATCTGGTGGACCTGCCCGAAAGCCGCGATTGACCATCGGCGCCGGCCCTTCGCGGGGCCGGCGCCCGACCCGGGCCGGTCCCCGCCGCATGCGGGGGCCGGCCCGTTTCGTTTCCTGTCGGGCCTGCGGGGCGTGACGCGCCCGCCACAACCCCGCCACGATTTCCCGCCCGCAGGCCGGGCGGCTTGCCAGACCGCGCCGATCCGGCCTAGGTTTTCTGCAAAACAACACACAAGTCGAGCAGGTAACCCAATGATCATTCCCAGCCGGTGGACGGTGTCCGCCGTCGCCCTTTGTGTCGCGGCCGCCGGCTGCACCAGCGCGGGCGTGGAGTCGAACTTCAACCGCGTCTCGGAACGCACGGCCCTTCTGTCGACGGCCGATCTGCGGCAAGCGAGCGATATGTCCGGCGTGACCGGGACGGCGACGTACGACGGGATAGCGGCTGTCAACCTGCCAGCTCCATCGGCGCCTATCATTTATCCTGCGACGGCCGACGTAAGGTTGGTTGCCGATTTCGATAACGCTTCCATCTCCGGCAACCTTACGAATTGGACTGATATGATGCCGCTCAGCTACGAGTTACGAGGAAGCGCTGCCATCTTCGGTGGAGTAATCGACCCGGATGCGGGCGAATTCACCGCCAGTATCACTGGTAACGTCGAACGGCGCCCGATCGGGGCCTACAATCCCCTCGATCCTCCCGTGAACTATGTATTTGACGGCTTCGCAGACGGAGCCTTTCATGACTCAGTGGATGGCGATCCCCACAGTCATGTCGTGGGACGAATCATCGCGCCGTTGCTGAACGGGGGATTGGTGACTGGTGACTACGTGGCGCGTCGCTAACCAGACTTAGGCCTACACTGACACAAGCCTCTTGTTCGCGTTTCCGCTGCATAGTCGATGCTCAGGGCAGGCGCACCCCGCCCGACCCGTCCGTCGCAGCGCTATGGCGCTTGACGCGGGCTGTTGCTAAGGCCCGCTCCGGTGAAGCGGAGCGGACCCCATGCCCATCCTGGATGACAACGGACGCG
>Ga0213835_101459_pt1 | contig 14318 bp, 14 predicted proteins | sample SWPATP01_FD_160576 | JGI IMG/M metagenome (GOLD analysis project Ga0213835, IMG submission 160576) | Coastal seawater microbial communities from Marineland, Florida, United States - SWPA TP0 #1 | ecosystem: Environmental > Aquatic > Marine > Coastal | place: USA: Florida | collected 2016-08-05
CTCTATTCAGTTTTAAAACAAAATCAATTCCGGAATCGACTAGGAAAGCTCTAAAGAAGCTTCGGGAGAATGGAATCAAGGTTATCGTTGCAACCGGTCGGTCAGTCAACGATCTTAATCATATTAGACATATTGAGTTTGATGGTTTTCTTACGTTCAATGGTGGGCATTGTACGACAATTGACGGTCAAGTGATGTTCAGAAAAGTAATCAGCCCTGATGATATCAGAAATCTGATAGATTACTCGGAAAGATTTGAGGTGAGCTTTTCCTTGATGTACGATGATAAAGTAAGAATCAGTCACGAAAGTCCAAAGGTCCTTGAACTGTATCGTCACGTTGATATTCCTGTGCCGCCTTTATTTGATAAAGAAGATGCTGATATTGAAAATGTTCTGCAGGTCAACGTCTTTATTGATCCCGAACATGATGACTCCTTTATGCAGGAGGTCATGCCAAATTCACTGTCTTCAAGATGGACACCGTTATTTGCGGATGTCAATCCCGAAGGCGTAAGCAAACAGGGAGGTGTTGAATATTTTTGTAAATATTATAATATCGATATCTCTGAAACAATGGCTTTTGGTGATGGCGGAAATGATATTTCTATGCTGAAGTCCGTAAAGGTAGGCGTTGCCATGGGGAATGCCGGAGATAATGTCAAGGAAATTGCCGACTATATCACGGAAGATGTCGATAATCGCGGAATAGAAAAAGCATTGATGCATTTTGGGTTGTTAGATGAAACTTCGGCAGATGTTAAGCATGAGTAATTCTTTTTTTGAATGATCTCATAAATTGCATGTTACATATGTGCTTTACTCCTTCACTATTTTTACCGTGATTGTTAAGTTATACAGTATACACCTTTCCGAAATTTTACCATTTGATAGATATTACAATATCAAATATATGTGCTGTGATATTTTTCCTGATGGTTAAATTCTACAATGAAAATAATTTCAGATAAAAGCATTTTCATTTACAGGGCTCAGATATAAAGCGATAAATTTCTATATATCTTCCAAATTTTGTTTCCTTCTCTCACCAAATTGTTTATAAAAAGACGGGCTAAATCCTGTTATTTTTTTAAATTGATTGGAAAAGTGTGCTACACTACTGTAATTCAATTTGTATGATATTTCAGTTAAGTTCATCTCATTGTAAAGTATCAGTTCCTTGGCTCTCTCAATCTTATGGATAATAATAAACCGCTGAATTGTGATTCCCTTAACTTCTGAAAATGTGTTAGCAAGATAAGTATAATTATAGCCTAATTTTTCGCTGATATATTCTGAATGATTTTTTGATGGCTGCTCATCTGAGTAATGTATCATCTGGATAACAACAATCTTTATTTTTTCAATTAGAATGCTTTTTTTGTCGTCCAAGAGCTGCACTCCTGACTTCTTGAGGATTTCCGCTAATTCCCTTCTTTTATTTTCACCTGTTCTGGATAATGTTTCCACAAGCCCCATGTCTACACGTAAATATTGTATTTTCAAAGTATCGAGTGCGTTCTCTACAATAAGCTTACAGCGCATACTTACCATATGTTTAATATATAATTTCATATCTCTCTCTGCAAAAAGGCATTGGATAATTACACATTTGATCTTAATAAATTCTGATCGTACTATGGCTAATCCAAAAGTGTTTTTTGTTCTAGAATCGCTGTAACTAATTAATACCTATAAAATTTTTAAGTTGTAATTTACGCATGTTGCACAGCTTACCTGTTACAAAAGAATTAATTTAACTTACACTAATCACACACTAGTTGTGATTTTTTTCAAAAAAAGTGTGATAATTGCAAGTATTAATTAAAGATTTACAATATAGAAATTTAAAAAAAAACCGAAATTTGCTGCAATGATTTTTGATTAGTTTTTGATTGATATATAATTAGAAATCTATATGATTTTACAAATGCAGGCGATGAAAATACTGTTCTAATTATCTTTGCAATTGAAATTATTCAGAAAATTCAGAAGTACCTTTATAGTGCTTTTAACAAATATGGTAGGCTAATATTTAGTCTGCCGATCTATTAGAAGATAGTGATTGAGTTCACAGTATTTAGACGAAGAACCCTAAAGCACTAATTCTCTTTATTCTAGAAACAATATTTTTATATCACTGTATATCAATCTCACTCTCTAAATAGTTCTTAAGACGTTTTGTTTTAAGTTAGATTTGGATGTGCTGCTCTTCATACATTTAATATATTTATTCCTATCTCATACTTACAACAATGTTTTTTTGGCAGGTTACAATAATAGCTCACGGAGACTTGTTTACATCTCCCTTGTTTTGCCCTGATCTATCCACTAGCTTGGATTCGTGATCTTAGTCATCTTCGTCATCTTTATGATGGTGGCCGTCGGAAAATGACCATCGAATTCGATGGTTCCAAGTATTGAAAAATAACATCTTCACGAAAGGTAATTTCCTTAAACTGTAGCTTCACCACAGAGTTACTAAATACATTAAATTATCTTATCAAAGTTATGATCTAAATCATAATGTTATTAAAACAACTTTATTTCGATCATAAATTCATAAATAAGAGTTTTTTCTTGTATTATTACTATTAATTGCGTTAAATATTGTGAATTTATTAATTGAGGTCTGATATTTGTAAAGTTACCATAAATAAATCATAACTTATGAGAAATAACACTATTTTTAAAATCATTCCGGTCGTCAGCGCTTTTGTATTTTCTAATATATCAGCTCAGCGCGGCGTGCCTCCAAAAGACGTGACCACAATTACGCATTCTACAAATTATGCCCAACATCTGGATTTCCTTCCAGAAATGGTCAATCTCTTAAAAGTACCTAATGGTTGGAAAGTTTCAATTGCGGCATCAGGTCTTGGAAAACCCAGGATGCTATATTACACACCAAACGGTAATCTCTACATCACGAGACGTGACACCGGAGATGTGCTTCTTCTGAAAGATCCAAATGGTGACGGCAAATTTGAAGGAGTTAAAACCGTTGCTGCCGACTTCAAAGGGGTTCACGGGATCACAATGAAAGATGGCTGGCTTTATCTGTGCAACAATAACGAATTGCGCAGATATAAAATGAATCCTGATGGGACATTGGGTGAGAACGAAATGCTATTCAAAGATATGCCGAGCGCAGGACAACATCCTAACAGAACGATGGATTTTGGACCGGATGGTAAACTTTATATTTCAATCGGATCGCTATGTAATGATTGTAAGGAATCTGATAAAGAAGCAGCAACTTTAGTCCAGGTCGATCCTATAACTTGGAAACGAACTATTTTTGCATCAGGACTTAGAAACACAATTGGATTTGACTGGAGTCCTGTCAACGGCGAATTATGGGGCGTGGACAATGGTGGTGACGCAAAAGGTGATGACTGGCCGCCTGAAGAACTAAACAATATCAAAGAAGGAAAAAATTACGGCTATCCGTTTGCTTACGCAAAGAAAGAAGTCGATAAATCCCGTGAAGATCCTGCCGGCAACAGCAAAGAAAAATGGGTGGAAACTACAGAACCTTCCGTTATGGAATTTCAGGCGCATATGGCACCTATCGGATTTCAGTTTTTCCCCTCTGGTTCACCATTCAGTGGTGATGCGCTTGTCAACTGGCACGGATCCTGGAACCGAAGTAAATCTGTAGGTTTCAAAGTGCAAAAGATCAAATTTTCAAATGGTCAGCCGGTGGCAGCAGAAGATTTTTTAACTGGTTTTCTACAGGGCAAAACAAGATTTGGGAGACCTGCCGGTCTTGCTATAGCCCCGACTGGAACAGTGTTTATTTCGGATGATGCAAACGGTATTCTTTATAGTATTAAACAAAAATAATAATTATGAAAAAAATATTAATATGCGTCCTTTTTGCAGGCTGTACGGCCGCAATTCCGGATCAGCCGACTGCAAGAATAGAATTTAATGCCCCGGAAACTTATCCTGAAGGAATCGCTTACGACAGTATTTCAGATGTTTACTTTGTTTCTTCGGCTAGGCTTGGTAACATTGGTAAGGTAACCACAGCTGGCATTTACAGCACAGTAATTACTGATCCTACATTCAAATCTAGTTATGGTGTAAAGATCCACCCTGATGGCAAACGTGTTTTTGCCTGTGTAGGCGATGCGAATTACAGCAAATTCAGCACACTAGAAACTAAGAAAAAAATGGCCCGCCTTGTCGGTATCGATATGGCTACAGGGAAAAAAACAGATGATATAAATCTGGCACACTTGGTTCCCGGGAATCATTTCCCAAACGACCTCACTTTTGACGTTCAACAGAACGTATACATAACAGACAGTTTTGCTAATGTCATTTATAAAGTAACTCCAGGTGGAAAGGCATCAGTTTTTGCAGATAGTCCTATGTTTAAAACAGAAGGTGTTGGTCTCAATGGGATCGTTTATCATCCATCCGGATATCTGCTTACAATCAATGGTGCAACCGGAACTATATATAAAATCGACCTCAATACACCGAAAAATGTCACAAAAGTGATGACCGACCAATTTTTTATGAATGGTGATGGATTGCTGCTTACCAGTAATAATAAACTTGTGGTGGTACAAAATGGAGGAAGCGATAAAATATATGAACTGACTTCGATGGACAACTGGTCATCAGCAAAATTATCTGCATCAACGCTGGGAGCAGACCGTTTTACTTATCCCTCAACCGCTACAAAAGCAAAAGATAAGATTTGGATAATGAATGCCAAGTTTTCAGAACTCACAGACAGCACAAATGTGCCTTCTAAAAAATTTTCGATACAGCATGCGAGGTTGATGCCGTTACCGAAATAATTACAAACAATATCAGATTTGCTGGATTTTTATTTATCACACCCCAATATAAATATATAAGAAGAATACATTTTTTGATGGTGTGCTAATTCATATTAATTTCTAGGCTTAGTTTTTGTAAAGAGAACAATATCAATCACTAACCAATTAAAAAAAATATTATCATTATGAAAAAATTGATTTTAACCTCTATGACACTGATCGCGATCACAGCTTGCGAAAAGAAAGAAACAACAAGTGCAAGTGGCTCAGTTGACAGTTTAGCGGTAACGGCTGATACTTCCGTTACGATGACCGACTCTACATCGGTAGCTCCAACTACAAACCAGAGCAACTCTGACTTAACAGATCAGGATAAGAAATTTGCTGACGCGGCTGCACAAGGTGGGATGGCAGAAGTGATGCTTGGAGAGCTTGCTTCATCAAATGGAACCCATGCGTCGGTAAAATCTTTGGGCGCTATGATGGTAAAGGACCACGGCAAAGCTAATGAGGAACTCAAAAGCTGGGCTTCGGCATCCGGATATTCATTACCAAGCTCAGTCACTGCGGAGCAACAGAAGGCGTATGATGAGCTGAAAGCTAAAAAAGGCGCTGAGTTTGACCGTATGTTCGCGGATGTAATGGTTAATGATCACAAAAAAGTTTTAGCAGCATTTAAGAAAGAATCTACTGAAGGCAATGAAGCATCCCTTAAATCATTTGCCACAAAGACCGTTCCCACTTTGGAACACCATTTAATGGAATCTGAAAAAACAAAATCAACTGTCAAATAAGCTGATTAAATCACAGTGGTGATTGGGAATGACACATTTTCCCAATTAATAAAGGGAGAGGCCTGATATCAGGCCTCTCCCTTTATTTTAATCAATCTATTTGAGTGCTATTACATTTCTTTTTAATTTGTATTCTAAAGCTCTTATTAAAGTGCATCACGTTATTCTTAATGTGCGAGTTATTGGTGTAAGACCATTCAATGCCGAACCGTTCGGCAGTTTTCCATTGATATCAAATCTGGATCAGTGGAAAGGGCAGTCCCAAGATACCTCCAAAGGATTCTAAATCTTAGTTTTATCAAAACTGTTCCAGATAGTTTATACAATAGGTGTTATTAAGTTTTAAGTCATCCAAGATCTTTTTTCCATTGGATCTTCATATTTGCATAAACAGGATTTTCTTCGGACTCTTTCCATTTGTTATAAAATATCTCAGCCGCTTTTGCTTTTTCAGGGTCTCCTGTACCGCGTTCGTTAAGTTTGTAATCATTGTCGGCATCATACTTTTTTCCGCCTTTGTAATTGAAATAACGTCTTGCTCTTGTAAAACCCATTTGAAGATATTTTCTAGCCATATCAGCTCCTACAAAATCGTTTTGTTTGAGGTATCTGATAAATAGGTCAAAAATTTTCTCTGAACTTTCTGCAGCGATCTCTGAATTTTTAAACCGCCAGTATTTACCGATTTCCGATTTATAAGGTTCACAGATCAAGACCCCCTGTTCTCCTTTGCCAACCCTGTAATTTTCCGGATACTTGCGGTAATCAATACCGGGCTTCAAGAAATAATTTTCAGATTTAAAATTCAGATAACTTGGTTTGTCATTACTCATTAAAATAGATAAACAAATGAGGTGCCTAGTCATTTATTTACACCCTTGGACAGTAAAATTTGTTGACATTACTTTCTGTTTGTATTCTATATTAAATGGAGATAATCATATTGAGGCGGTGAAGCGCACGGTAATATTTGGTGGTCTTTTGTTTTTCCCAAGGGGACAATGTGTTGATTAATATCCGCCAAGAAAAGGAACTATGTCATAGCTGTAATTGCTTTTCTCTTTCCTTTGATCATTGGATATATGATAGCAAAATATATTTAAAACTGACTGTATCAAACTTTCATTTTAATTGGACAATGATTGATTTCGGGTGGCTTGCTTTTGGTTTTAGTAGTGGATATGAAAAAAAAACTGAACTACGACCCTGAGATGGATATGTTAAGCGCTGAAGAAGTAAATCTTCTCAAGCGCGCGTGTAATTCTATTAAGATATTTGTCGGACAATCAGCAATGATCAATCACACGAATTATCGAACCAGAGATGCACATGCAACACCTCATTTTACTTTATGTGGTACCTTTTCATTATACGACAATTTTGAGGAACATATTGTTTTTCCAGCAGGACAGACAGACTGCATCATTAGAATTTCCAATCCCCATATGAAGCTGGTATCGCAAAAGAGTAGCATCCCTGCTTACGGATTTTCACTTAAGATCTTCAATAATCAAGAGACGATCCTCAATTTGCCTATGGTCAATTTCCCATTGTTTCCAATAATCAATATCTCTCGGTTTCTAAAAATATTTACAGCGCTTAATGTTTTTTTTTCAGGTGGCTTTCTGCAGAAATTTTGGCAAACTCTCAAAATTGCAAAAAATACAATAGCAGTAAGTCCGGGGTTCTTTCATCCCTCATTTATGATACAGGTCAAAAGATTTCTCGCAAAGTGGAACCATTTCATTCTTTCTCATGATTATCATAGTATTGGTGCTTATAGATTGGGTGATCACATTGTAAAATATAAACTGGTTCCTGTAGCGGTGGATGTTAAATCAGCTGAGAAAAGAATCGATCAAGCTATCGAAGATTATTTTTCCAATCATCATTATGAGCTGGAACTGATGGTACAGTTTTGTTACAACTTAAAAGACCAGCCTGTCAACCGGTTAAATAAGATGTGGAAAAATTCCGATTTTATTTCTATTGGCAGAATTAAGATCAACAACCTGATTGATAAGGAGGATAGAGCAGTGGAAGAAATGTCATTTAATCCATTTGAAAGTATATCCGGTCTTAAACCTGTTGGGCGAATTCAAAAATTGCGTGATGAAGCCTACAAGATCTCATTGAATACCAGAAATGGAAATTAAAGATTGATCTGACTATGTTTTTGTCATAACGATATATCACGGTCTACAATAAGCATTGGGTTATTCCTAAGTTTCTTAAATTTTACAAAACAAAACTATCTAAGCAAATGGTTAGATAGTTTTGATATTGTAATGCATTTTATTATGTAGAAAATTTAATCTCACTAATTAAAAATTCACCCTGATATCAATGGGCTGCTTCATTTTGATAGTTACCTTATTAATATCTTCTTCAACATTATATTCAGCTTTTGAATAGAGGCCGTCGTCCTTCTTCTGCTGTACTTCTATATCACCGAATCCTATTTCTTCTTTAGGTATTTCAATAAAGTAGTCTTCGGTTTCTTCACTTTTGGAAAAGTGTTCCTTTTTAAAATCTATGAATTGCATATCAGTAATGTATTTGGTTAGGTAATACACCTATCAAATACCATACAAAATCAGTGTTATTGCAAGCATTTTGTAGGTGTGGTATTTGTGCTTATCTAAATTTCAACGCAATTAAATACTGATCAGCTCGTGACATATCAGTTAAATAGTGTCAGGGCTCATACAGTTGAAAATCCCGATATGTCGGGATTTGTTTCTAACGATCAGACCATTAGTCACCTTTTTTATGATCGTGTTTTTTAAGAGAAGGCTTGTTCTTTGGCGTTTCCTTATTGTCATGCTGACGTTTGTCCAATTTTTCTGTGGATTCCGCCGTTTTTTTTGGTCCCGGTTTAATTCCCATAATATCAAATTTAAAGTTTAACGAACTAATATTTAGAAATTAACTTCATAACTAATGCCAATCTATCACATACCACCGAATTAGTCTATTAGCGAAGACCATTTTAGATAATGTTTATTGTTTGAATCAATATTCCGCTTTATGTATTCCCTTAATATAAAGAGATCTGCAATGCAATTGTGGTTGTGCCTCAAAAAAGATTCGGCCGTTTACCAATAAAAAAATGCTTCATTAAGTAAGAATGACTTGAAAATTTTATGTCCGGTCAAGTTCGATCCAGACAGGTGCGTGATCACTGCTTTTTTCCCAGCCGCGGACTTCCTTATCGACACCTCCTCGTATCAGGCTGGATTTCAGATAGGGGCTCAGAAGAATATGATCAAGTCTGATTCCCGCATTTCTGTCGTACGCTTTGTACAGGTAGTCCCAAAAAGTATAGATCGTTTCGTCCGGAAATAAGGTTCGGATAGAATCTGTCCATCCATTTTTCATCATTTGGCTGTAAGCTTTCTTGACCTCTGGCTGATAGAGTGCGTCATCTTTCCATCTTTCAGGTTTGTAAACATCCTTTTCAGTCGGAATGATATTAAAATCACCTATTAATATGGCAGGCAGATCCATATCGATAAATTGCTTTGTTCTTTTTTTAAAACGCTTGATCCAATCCATTTTGTATTCAAACTTAGGCCCTGGAAAAGGATTTCCATTTGGTAAGTAGAGACAGCAGATGACAATCTGGTCAATTATGACTTCGAGATAGCGGCTTTGGATATCATCTGCATTACCAGGGAGAGAACGTTGAACCTCTGTCATTTCGAACCTTCTCGACAAAATCGCCACGCCGTTCCATTGCTTCTGTCCTTGCCAAATGGCCTGATAGCCTGCTTCATTGATTTCCTCAATGGGAAACTTTTCCTGCGGTGCCTTCAATTCCTGAAGGCATACGATATCAGGTTTTGCATTTTTCAGCCATTTAAGAAGGACAGGCAGGCGGCCATTGATGCCATTTACATTATATGTGGCTATTTTCATCGCGGTGAATTTGGTTTACATTAATTTAAGTTGTTTTCTGAACTGTAGTCGGTCTTTTCATTCATAATACCGTGTGTGGGCGGTCTTTTTATTCTTTACTAAAGATTCATTTATCTGCTTTGAAAGAAAACGAATTATCAATAATCAACAAAAATTGTACTAATGATAAATAAGCTTACTTCATTAAAAAGTTGGTATTATGACTGTGATCATAATAAATTACAAATCAAGTTACTAGATTTGAATATCACAAAACAAATTATTATGAAAAAGTTTCTTTTAGCATTTAGTGTGTTAACTATTATGAGCTGCTCAAAAAATGATTCCTCACAGACCAGTTCCACGAGCAGTGATTCTTTAGCATCGGATAGTACAGCAGCCATTCCAAATCCCGCACCTCAGACTGACAGTGCTACAGCTTCCGCATCAGCAGCAACTTCCGGAACGATGTCTGACAGTACCTCAAATTCATCTCCTTCAAGAAGGGATTCTGCCAGATAGCTCAGTTTGACAAGTTATTAAAGGTTTTTTTCCTAAATGTTAATTGCGGATAGAAGATTTACATTCTGATAAATTTCCGTAGATCACATTTTCATCTTGTAAGAAAACCTTTTTATTTTTTCCTGCAAAAAAATGCTGTTTTGGTCTTTTTAAGCATCTCAAATTATGTGGAAAACGACGGCACATCCCTCCAAGTCGAAATGTAATATATCCTTGCCAAATTTAATTATTTAGTATGTTAAATTAGCATATTCGTATTTATAACTAATCATTATTGTGTAATATGTAATTGATACACGTTGTTATTGTGCCTAGGCATAAATTTTAATTGATGCGAAAAACAAACTTTAAGATGAAAAATGATTATATCAAATTAATAATAGGTTTCTATTGACATAATTCAAGGTCATTTGGGATTTTAAAATTAGGATGTTACGGTTGTCAAGCAATGTATTTTAGAGTCGGTTGGTGCAATTACGAAACATTATGACTCCGCTGAACCAATATTTTTGGAAAACGATGTTCCAAAATTCTATTACCAGATCATCAATGGTAAAGTCAAACTTAACGACTACAATCCATAGGGCAAGGAAGTTCTTCACAACATCCTTGAAAATGGACAGAGCATAGGAGAGTCCTCACTTTTCCTTGATGGTACCTATCCGGTAAATGCTATTCCGTTAAGTTCTTGTGTTGTTCTAGTGCTGCGCAGATCTAAAAAGGCTACGCATTTTAATAATTTCTTTAAAAAAAATATGCAGATGACCCCGATGCGGTTTCGGGAAATGGATTAAATAACGGGGTAAGAATAGAGAGCAACTTGATGTGTTTAGTTTACCGGATTATAAATGTTTAAGGTCAAATATCAGTTACTAAATTTTATTTTCAGATCAATTTATTTCTAGACAACCCGTTCTCATTCCGAAGGATATGGCTCCCTGAATGTCAAACTCACATCTTCCCGTAAATTTCTTTCAAGTTCCCGGGATTTAAATGTGTCCAGATCCATATGTGCAATTGCTCTTTCCATTATATAAATTTAGTTACGTTTTGAAACAAATTTTGTATTTTTGTTGTCTAAAATTGTAACAATGTCAAAATTCTCTGATAACATCACGTTTTTGAGAGGTAAGAAGAATATGACCCAGCAAGAGCTGGCAGATCTGTTAATTCTAACCCGATCCACATATGTCGCTTATGAATATGGAAGATCAGAACCTCCGAATGAAGTATTGATTAGAATTTCAAAGTTCTATAACATCAGCATTGACCTTTTATTGACTGTAGATTTTACAAAGTTTTCGGTAGATGAAATCATGGAACTTCCAGACAATAGAATCGTTCTGCCTATAAGGGTTGATCAGGATGGAAACGATCAGATTGAGATTATTCCAAAAAAAGCCTCTATGGGATACTTGAACGGCTATGGAGATCCGGAATATATAGAAAGTCTGGAGACCATATCGTTACCATTCTTAAAAGGAGGTAAGTTCAGGGCATTCCCCGCTGACGGGGATTCAATGCCACCCTATAAGAATGGAACCTACATCGTAGGGAAATATGTCGAAAATCTTTCGGATCTGAAAACAGACAGAACTTATGTTTTCATCACAACCAATGATGGCATCAGTTACAAAAGATTTCAGTTTCACGAAGCAGATGGTATTTGGGTTAAGGCTGACAATCAATTTTATGAGCCGTACAAAATTCCATTGCCTGAGATCAAAGAGATCTGGGAATTTGCATGCAGTATCAATACAAAAGAATATGAGCCTGATGAATTCTCAGAACATCATATTCAAGATTTTATCAAAGAGATCAAAACCGATATCAATCAAATCAAATCAAAAATTGTAGATTAGGGTTCAATCGATTTCGAAAAGCTTATTTAGAACTTAGTTATTCAGAAAACTTCCCCGAAGGGAAGCTAAAAACACAAATGATGAAAAAAAATTAATCCCATTGAATGGGATTAAACAAAAGTAAATATTTTATTTAGAATCGCAATGGGACAGTTGAGCTTATTTGATGCCGAAGAGTTCTACGAATTTCCAAAAGACCTTTTGGAATACAAAGAGAATTTCCTGAGCAGGGAAGAGGCAGACCAATTAAAAGACCATCTGCTTCAGACCGCGCCATGGGAACAACGTACTCAGAAAATGTATGATAAGATGGTTATAACGCCAAGGTTAACAGCTTGGTACGGTGATTCAAAATACAACGAGTCAGCAGATAATAATACATCAAGCACCAACTCCTGGACTCCGGAGTTGTTATCTTTAAAAGAAAGAATAGAAAAAGAATTCGGTTACCGGTTTAATGGTGTCCTATTAAATCTTTATCGTGACAACAATGATTCAGTTGCCTGGCACCGGGATAAAGAAAGCAGGTATGGAAATCGCCCGGTGATCGCCTCTATCAGTTTAGGCGAAACAAGAAACTTTGATTTCAGAAAAAAGGAACATCATCAGAGCAAATACAGCCTGCCACTTCCAAACGGATCCCTTCTCATTATGAAAGGTGATCTGCAGCAACATTGGGAACATCGGATCGCTAAATCTACAGTCCCTATGAAAGAGAGAATTAATTTAACGTTTCGTTTGATCCGTGATCTGTAAAATCTACAAGTAAACCAAAAAAATAACATTTAATTTTATGGCTATTTCGTACTATGATTTTAAAAATCTACCAGAGCAATCTCAGCATGAACTTGTTATGACTGAGGGAAAATTGATTAGTGAAACTGTTAAGAGGGATCTAAAATTTCTGTTATATCAGGTGTCATCATTTACTGTAGAGATCGTTTACAATATGAATAGTAATAAAATTGTTAGTCTCAGTGCTTATCAGAATAATGGGATCAATAGCAATAATGAACGGGGTTAGCTTTTCGTCGATTATGAGTTTTTAAAATTAACGTTCTGGCAATAATATTTCTAAAGTAAAAGCGGCAAAAGCCGCTTTTACACTGTCATAATCTATTTTTAGCTACAGATTATTTGAAGAATGTAATTTATTGATTTTCTCAACGCCTTTATCATCCAGCCATTCTTCGAAACTTGTCAATTTGGGCAGCCAGTGCGATATAAGATCAAAGTCGATCGGATCATATCCTTCTGTTGCTACCATCTCTACCAATTTTGCAAAGGTTTCGCTTTGCTGATAAAGCATTTCCAAAGGAACCTGAACAAATTCTATAGGTCGACCTAATTTATCGTGCAACAGTTTTAAAACCTGTCTAGGGGTGAAAAGTTCACCACCAAAGTCAATTGTTCTGCCATTGAAATCTGGGTAATTCTGAAATATGATGCGGGCAAATGTTCCGATATCTTTTGTCGTGATCCAGGATATGGCTGTTTCTTCAGGTAACGGATTAATGAACTTGTTGTCCCCTAATCCAAAACTTGGAAGAAGAAGATTCTCCATAAATGAAGCAGGTCTTATGACAGCACCCTGCAATGCACTTTGCAGTAAATATTTTTCAATCGTAAACTTGAATCTGGGACGGAATCTGTCCTGCTTGTCAGAAGCCATAACTGAAGAATACAATACAAATTTAACACCCTGTTCCACCGCCAGCTTAAGGGTCTGAATCCCTAAATCAGCTTCCTGCTCATCAGTTTCTTTGCTGGAAACCCAAACACCTGGAAGGACCAGGAACAATCCGTCGATTTTTTGAAACACCTCTCTCAAAACGTCAGTGTCTTCCAGTTCGCCTTTTACTAAAACAGCTCCTGCATCTTTTAAATTCAAAGCTTTTTGTGATTCAGGATCTCTTGTCAAAGCAAACACTTCAAAATCATTTTTTAACAGTTCATACACTGTGGCACTTCCTTGATTTCCGGTCGCACCTGTTACCAATATTCTTTTCATTGTAAAATTTCTTTTGAGCAAATTTACTTTCGATGTTTAGTATATTTGTGTTTACTAACCTCTAGGTAAGTATCATGGAAAAGAAAATAAAACCCTGTATAGAAAATGAACAGATCTTAAAACAGAGATTTTTAGCATTGCGGGATACTTTGGATCTCCTAAGTGGGAAATGGCGTTTCTGTATATTACTGAATCTTCATTATCATGAGAAATTAAGATTTAAGGATTTTTTTGAGGTTTCAGAAGGAATCTCACCTAAAGTACTTACTTCTGAACTTGCGACATTAGAAGCACATCAGCTTATCCAAAAGAAGATCGAATATACACCTACCAAAGACATTACCTATTATGTTCTAACAGTACACGCGCAGGTGATCTGGACGATTTTGAACACCTTGATAGAATTTGGATTGTCGAATCGCAAGGAG
>Ga0213835_101460_pt1 | contig 14280 bp, 16 predicted proteins | sample SWPATP01_FD_160576 | JGI IMG/M metagenome (GOLD analysis project Ga0213835, IMG submission 160576) | Coastal seawater microbial communities from Marineland, Florida, United States - SWPA TP0 #1 | ecosystem: Environmental > Aquatic > Marine > Coastal | place: USA: Florida | collected 2016-08-05
TGAAAAGCATCGCCCATAACTAAAACTAATATCAAAAAATCGAATTACAAATTCGAAGTAATAAAAAGGTGTAGTTACAAACTACACCTAGCGCCTACGCCATTCTTCACCCAGGCGGGGGATATTTAAACAATTCAACATAAGCGTAAAAGGAAAATTAAAACATACTTAATTCAGAAAATTCGATAAACCTAAATCAGAATTTCTTCTCATTATAAAAAGCCAATAAATTTAATTCTTTTTCGCAAAAAGAAAATTAACCTTAATTAATTATCGGACAATATCTCCTCAAATTGGAACAACTTTCTAAGCTCAGATAAGGTTATTATATTTGATACTAATTTCAAAACTAAAAAGAAGTATCCTTCATGAAACAGCTGACACTCAATATCGCTGACAGTAAATTCAAAACCTTTCTTGAGTTCATCAAAACACTAGACTACGTAAAGGTGGAAGATGTGGAAGAAAAGGCATTGGAAGAGCTTCAAAGTAGCCTTGATCAGGTGAAACTCATTAAGGAAGGCAAGCTGCCCAAGCAATCAGCCAAAGAATTTCTCAATGAGTTATAAAGTAATCCCTACTCCTGATTTCAAAAAGCTCTTTAAAAAGCTGGCTAAGAAATACCCTTCCCTTAAAGATGACCTACGACAGCTTATTGACATACTCTCTGAAAACCCAACTACAGGAACTGACCTTGGTTTTGGCATTCACAAAATCCGGATGGCCATTTCTTCTAAGGGAAAAGGGAAATCCGGTGGTACAAGGGTAATCACCTATTTTTTAACTAGGGATCTGGAAGTGTACCTGGTTTATATCTACGACAAAGGACAGCTCGACAACCTGACCAAAGACCAGATCATCGAGCTGCTTAAAAAGGCTGGGTTGTTATGATAAAGATCCGGGTCCCGGAGAACTTGGAATAATTTTGCATGGTCCTACCTTGCACCTCAAGCTTCCCAAAACACAAAACAACTTTCGCCTTTCTTTATGCATCTTTTTAGCGTATTTTTGGATTATCAATGCAAAATCACTATTTAAAGGTTTAACCATGACTAAAATAGGTGACAGGATAGCACAGTTACACAAGCAAAATGGCTAGTCGCGACAAAACTGTCCTAAAAATTCGGAGCTTCAAAAGAAGCTATTGGCAAGTATGAACGCAACGAAATCTTACCCCCGGTAGAGACAACAAAAACAAAGAAAATCTCTGATGCATTCAAGGTATAGGTAGATCACCTTATAGACGAAACTGCCCGGCCTACTTTTGATAAACTCCCCTTGAGAAGCCTTCAGGATATTGAAGCACTTGCACCGGAAGACAGAGGCCACTAGATGGCCTTGATGGATGCTTTTCTAAGGGATGCCAAAACAAAAAAAGTTTACGCTTCGTAAATTTGACGACATGAACAATACTATAATTATACATACCGAAAACAAGGAGCAGGAAAACGCCCTCAAGGCCTTTGCCAAGGCCCTTAAAATCAAGTTTGAGGTGGCAAAAGAAAGCCCGTACAACCCTGATTTCGTTGCCAAGATAGAAAAAAGCCAGCAGGAATTTGAAGAAGGCAACTTTACCGGGATTGAAAAGAAAGACCTGAAAAGCTTCCTTGGCATAGAATGACCTACCAACTCCAATTCTCCGGACAGGCCATCAAAGACATTGATTTCCATAAAAAAACCGGCAACAAGGCCTTGCTCAAAAAGATGCTTGTACTCCTGGAAGAACTGACCTAGCACCCCTCTTCAGGCACCGGTAAACCGGAACTGCTAAAGCACAACCTAGCAGGCTACTGGTCAAGAAGGATCAGCCAAGAGCACAGGCTTGTTTACAAAATCGGTACTTAAACCCCATGCTTTTTGTTTTACAAATTTGTCGCTTTATCTTGGGTTTTATTCAGTATATTTATTTTTAAATTCTGATTTATGAGTCAAACAGTAAATCAATGTGTGAAATGCTATCGCTGAATATCAAATCAAAAGATTTAAGAAATTTTTTGATTGTTTTTTCTACTTTTTTCTTTTCTCATCACATGGTGTTTTCATCAGATTTATTAAAGGCACAGCAATTTTTCAAGCATGCCCAGTACGACAGCGCATACTTATATGGTAAAAGGAGTTTTGATCAATTTCAGGGTACGGGAGATTCAATAGAATTCAAGGCAGCCATTATTACGGGTATTAGTATGGCACAAGAGAAAGTCGCCGATTCGTTGGATTATATTGGCATGGCCAACCTAATCGCCACACAAAAGAAAAATCCCAAATGGATCGCAGAAGTGGAGTATGCCAAGGGAAAATTGCTTTATATTAAAGCTTGGTATAGCGATGCATTACCTTACTTTTTAAGAGTTGATTCTATTGGAAAACACCATAGCTTCAAAAATATAACGACTGTTGAGGCCATTATCCACCGTTCAGAAATATCTAGAATGGCGTTTACAAACCAAGCTGTAAATGCCGCTTACTCTCTTATGCTTGAAGCACTTGCTATGGCAAAGGAAATAAACGAAGAATACCTGGAGCATGTGATCTATATGCAACTTTCCGACCTGAACGGGCTTCGTGAGAATTACCAAGAAGCAAAAAGCTACGCAGACATTGCCTTTGACTATTTCATAAAAATAAATGATGTACGTAAAGTATCACGTATATATTGGATTTATACGTCATATTACAATGTGATGGATGATCTGGAAAATTGTGAAAAAACCCATAAAGAAAGGCTTGACTATCTTCAATCTAAAAATGATGCAGGAGAGTTGGCAAGTGCATTAACAGCCTACGGAAATTTTCTAAGGAGGTCAAGGAATGACTGTACCCGAGCGCTTGGGTATTTTGACCAAGCCAAAAAGTTGTTGGAAGAAATAAAAGATGAGCAATCTGACAGGTATTTGAGGCTTGTGCTCGGAATGGCCATTTGCTATGCCGACATCACCAACTATAAACAAGCTTATGAATTATATGATTTGGCCTATGGGCTGAAAGTGGACGCCATGCAAAAGGCCAATCAGGAGCTTACCAGAAATTTGGAAACGAAATACCAGTTCCAGCAAAAAGAAAAAGAAATCGAACTTTTATCAGCAGAAAACCAACTTTCACGGAAGCAACAGCTGTATCAGCGGAATTTGTTTCTCGCTATTTTCATCTTTCTATTGTTTTTGGGTATCATCCTATTCTATGGCTATCGCAATAAAATCAAAACAGCCAAGCGGCTTCAGGAACTCGACGAGATGAAATCCAGCTTCTTTGCCAATATTTCCCATGAATTCAGAACCCCGCTTTCTTTAATCAAAAGCCCAGTGCACTCCATTTTAAAAACCGAAACTTCTGAGGAAACAATAAAAAAACTTCGGTTGATTGACAATAATGCAGACCATATGTTGACCCTAGTGGATCAATTGCTGGAGCTTTCCAAACTAGATGGCGGTTCGATGAAACTTATTTTAAAAAAATCAAACCTTACAAGATATTTGCGTGCCCTTGCTGAACCGTTTGGCTTTGAAGCCAGCCAAAAAGGCATTGGCTTTTTGGTAGAAATTCTGGATTCTGATGAGACACATTGGTTTGACAAAGATGTGATTACAAAAATTATCAGCAACCTCTTTTCCAATGCTATTAAATATACATCAGCCGGCAATAATATCCATTTTTTGGCGAAAGTCTCTGCCGAAACCCTGCAAGTAAAAGTACAAAATACGGGGGTATCACTAACCAACCAGGAAAGGGAGAGAATTTTTGAGCGCTTTTATCAAAAGTCCGACTCAAACCCTGGGGCAGGGATCGGTCTGGCACTCACGCAGGAGCTCGTCCATCTCTATAATGGCAAAATCAGTGTCAGCAGTTCGCATAATGAAGTGACATTTACAGTGCATCTTCCGCTTGACCCCACTAGAATTCCGTATGCGGTGATCATTAAAGATGAACCGGAATTTTACATTGATTCGCAGCAAACTGAAACACAACCTTCCGAGGATACCCCCTTATTACTGATTGCGGAGGACAACCCGTCCATCAGTCAGATATTGAAGGAACTTTTTGGGCCGGATTTTCATATACTTTTGGCAAAAGACGGCAAGGAGGCACACACCATAGCTTTAGAAAAGGTGCCAGATATCATCATCAGTGATGTAATGATGCCAGGCATGAACGGTTTTGAGTTTTCGAAAGCCATCAAAGAAAGCGAGGTCACATCACATATACCTCTGATCCTACTCACAGCCAGAGCCGGCGATCAGGCGCACTTGGAAGGCTTGAAGAGCCAGGCAGATGCATTTCTGACCAAACCTTTTAACAACGATATCCTCCGGGCTAAAGTCAATCAGCTTATCCAAGAACGCATTAAGCTTCGTGAGCGGTATAGCCAGGAACTTGTGCTCCGCCCTAAGGACATTGTCATCAACTCCGCAGATGAGAAATTTTTACTGAAACTCCAGCAAATCATCGATTCCAAGCTGGAAAATCCTCAATTCTCCACAGAAGATTTTGCAATAGAGGTAGGTATGAGCCGCATGCAACTGCACCGAAAACTTAAATCGCTCACAGGACTGTCAACCACAGAATTTATCCGAAGTGAAAGGTTAAAAATGGCACTCCCTCTGCTGGAAAAAGGGAATCTCAATATCTCCGAAGTTGCCTATACCGTTGGTTTCAACGATGTCTCCTACTTTACAAAATGTTTCAAAGAAAGGTACCAGGTTACGCCTTCGGAATTCGGAAAAGGTCGCTAGTGTAAATAGCCAGGTAGATAATATGAAAATCTGCCTGTCTCTAAAAAGTAGCCCCAGAGAATGAAGAATTAGCGAATAACTGCCATTGACATAGGAGGCGGATGATAAAAAGATTTGTTCATCTTTAGATTTGTAATTCCTCAATATAAAACCTGGCTTATAACATTTCACAAGGTTTCTTACTTCATGGGTGTAGTGATTATTGGTGCCCATTTTTTTTATAATACCATGTTAGGGAGAAAGAACACCTTTTTACTGAGCGGATTTGGTCAGCTACTTTTACAATGTTATGCATTTTGGGCATGAAAGCCAGATCAGGTTGGGTCTGATTCTTATTATTTTGGAATTTTTAGGTTGAATATTTCAGGCGCTCTCCCTGTTCAACAAAGAGAAATAACGGTTCATTTTATTTGTCTATTCTACTGCTCCTCATTTCTGCATTTCCTATTAAAACCAATAACAATTGACCATTCAACTACTGAATCAATCGGTAATGTTACATCTATCTTTATCATTGTTACATATCTCATAGCCACCTTGAGCAACCCCAAGTAATTTTACTCCTGCTTTTAAGGACAAGATGAATGTCAAAGGAGGAATTTGAAAGGAAAGTATATGAGGGCAAAATTGAGAAGCTTCTCTCCAAAAGAATATATCTGAACATAGGACACCTCGAATCGGGGATGTATGAGTTAAATATCATTCACAACAAACGGACCATTAAAATCATAACATTCCGAAAGTCTTAAATGGAGCAATAAGTGAAAAAAATTAAAAACAACCCATATGAACAATTGTAAAATACTTCTGACTGTGACAGCACTATTTATCTTCGTCAATGCTGAAGCACAATTAATCAAAAGATTGGGCAAAACAGCCTCTGAAGCTGCTGAGCGGACAATAGAGCGAAAGGTAGAACAAAAAACCGAACAAAAAACCGGCGAAGTAATCGATGAGGTTTTTGATGCACCAGGAAAGGTTTCTTCAGGTATAAAAGAAAAAAAGACGAAAAAACCAAGAAGTAATCAGACTGACGATCAGACTTACGACGAATCTGATTATTACGATGAACTGACGGCAGATTCCGGTTCTGGTATTGACATGGTTTCTTCTAATATTGTTAAAGGAAGCAGCTTTTTCCCGGAAGGCAACGTCATTTTTCATGAGGATTTCTCCCCTGACAATCAAGGTGATTTTCCTTCTCGCTGGGAAACAAATGCCGGAGGAGAGGTGATTCTGATCAATGGGACGAAAGCCATGCGCATGTACCCCAATGGCATCTACATCGCCGACAATGCCGCTCTCCCGGATAACTATGCCGTTGACTTTGTATTCAACACTGCTAACCTTACTTATAACGGACTGGCCGGATCTGGATTTTTTGTGGAGCTGGTCAACGAAAAATCCTTCGCCAAGACAACATCGGCAGGTGCCCGGTTTGGTTTTTCACTTTGGGCCGGATCATCCCAACCTAATAAGTTGCTGATCGAAAACTGGGGAAAAAATATATCTAAAATCCAGAACTCGATTAATTATAATATGGCCGACCGACTCAACGGCAGCATCCGGTTTACCGTGGTGGTCAATGGCAAACGGTTGAGAGTATATATCGATAACGAAAAAGTCATCGATTTGCCATCGATACTGCAGGCAGACGCGGGCCGGTACATCAGGTTTTCGTTGCGAGGCACCGACAATAACAAGCAGCACGTGGCGGCGATTTCAGGCATTACTATCACCGAAGAAACCGAGGACCTGCGGTCGATGTTGCTCAAGGGTGGGTTTAGCACTACAAAAATTCTGTTCAACAGCGGCTCTGCAGAGATCATGCGCGAGTCCTATGAGTTTTTACAAAAGGTTGGCAAGGCATTACATGATGAACCCGACCTTCGGATTGCCATCATAGGACATACAGATAGCGATGGCAACGCAACCGCTAATATGAACTTATCCAAATCAAGGGCAAATGCTGTTGCCAGTTACCTGATTGACTATGCAGGTGTACAGCCTGACCGAATGGTTACTGAGGGCCGTGGACAAAATCAACCCATCTCCGACAACAGCACTTCCGAAGGCAAAGCTCAAAACCGAAGAGTAGAATTTCAGAAACTTTAAATCCATACGATCATGAAAAAATTCATCATTTTCTCCGTAGCCATCATGGCATGCATCTCCTTTTCAACATCATACACCAAAGCACAAAGCACAATCTCCAATCAGAAGGTGAACCCGCAGGTGAAAACTCAGACAGGAAACCTCAATACGGCAGTAGCTAAGCCCAACTCCAACCTGATCAAAGCGGGGAAACTTACCAGAGTAGAAGATCCAAAGGTGCTCAAGGCAAGCGAAATCAACAAATTCCCGATTATTAAATTTTCACCGGAAGAGTTGGAGCGGAACAGGGTGAAGTCATGGGAGATAAGCCCGAGAAAGCCATTTGATCAGGGGATCGAACTCATCCATTGGGGCACATTTACACTTGCAGGATTTGAGATGACACCCAGGGTCAGGTATGTGATCAATACACTGTACGACTATTGGGCGTACAGTCTCAGACTGTCAGCCAATCTGCGCGAGGGCAAAGACTATAAGTTAGTGTTGAATGTAAACCCGCAAAGTTTTCCTCCTGGTTCTACCGTTTTGTTTAAAATTGGAACCAGCGAATTCCGTATCGAGTGGCCTTCTAACAGATCGGAAATTGTGGTCCTCTTTAATAATTCATTCAATGGCCAACAAACCATTGATATCAGCCCGGTGAATGTACCGGGAAGAGGTGACCAAATAGATGCAAAACAACAATACATCATCAAGAGTATCCGCCTGGAAGAACTTGCCTCATAAAGGATAAATGCAGGGGAAATAAAAATTGAAGCTAATAACATTATGTATCCCATGAGATATTTTGCTATTTGGTTATTTACCATGGTCAGGGTCATTGGCATGGCCCAGGACACGCAATTGACCCAAACAGATAGGTCGATTCCTATAAAGGATAAAAAGGAAATGATCGACCTGAAACCACCAGAAAAATCGGAATACAGGCTGGATCAGGATTTCTATTTCAATAAGAAAATCTACTTCACTGCCAAAACCCGCGAGGTGCAATTGTCATCCTATTTCTATATGAATACGAAAAACGGCATGACAGCTTATGATATCGATGTAGCTAAGCAAATCGGTAAAGACTATACCAATATGGACTTTGCTATAAAATTAGATGATGGAAATATCTTCATGTACCAGCGTTATCCAAAGACGAATGAAAGAATCGCATCTATAGTTAGGGAGGGTCTTGGATTTTTACCACAATATCTTGAAGACGCCAATGATGTGGAGTTTTTCAAATTAAATATGGAATACACCGGTGATAAAGCAGTTGCTGGAGATAAAAGCCAGTTTGCATCAAAAATATATCAGGGCGTAAACATGGAAGGTGGCCATATGTTTGCCCTGGTATCTGACAATGCAGGATTCAACATGAATCCGGACAATAAACTGCTTATCTTGAGCTTTTTTGGTCTAGGGTATATCTGGCTTGACGGCATCACCAAGCTGATCACAGGCTGGGAAAGCGGCAATTATGTAGCCCGGCTGGAACGGATAGAAGACACGAATTTCTTTTTTGACGGAAAGCCGTATAAGAGCTTTCAGCAAAAAGCAGACGCAGAGATCAATAAAATGGAGGCATCTGTCAAATCGGCATTTGACAAAGAAAAAGAACAGTTGGATCGGCAGGAACAATCCATTAATAACCGTCGGTCTGCCAGGTCATCGCATCCGGAAGATACCCGACGACAAGCCATCGACAGGGAGATTGTTGCTATCAGACAGCAACTCCTGGAGAAAAAGAAACAACTAAGTGGTTCAGTGGCGTCCAGCGCTTCAGAGGTTTCAAAGAATGAGGGAAATATTGATATAAGCAATAAAAAACTGCACGAGCTTATGGGTGGCAATGATATGCTGGAAATATGGATGCTCGAAAGTAAAGTTGAAATGCTGGAGGGTGAAAAAACGCTCCTCAACCCATCCGCCAGCGAAAAGGATAAGAGAAGGGCAAACCAAAAGGTAAACTGTGCCGAAAGGCGGCTCCATTTGATCAATGGGATCTACAAAGAATACCTGGCCATAGACAATAAATTTCCCGATGACGAATATCAGCGGTTTATCCAAAAGATGAATATGATGAACCTACAGCTCATTCCGGCACTACAGACGGTTTGTAAGTAACCGGTAGAGGTTTAGCCATGAATAAGATCAGCTTTACTTACCTTAAGGTAAAAGCAGTAAAACCAATTCGGTAATGATTATTGAATCAAGAGACCACTGACTTGTCCAAATTGATAATTTCTGTAAGCTGGTATTGGTTAAATTGCAGCCAATAGATTGGTTGAAATTAGACACTTGTACATTCAAGATCATCCCGTCTAGGTGTAGCATTAACCTTCAGTGGTGACTGGGTGTAGTTTGCAAAACTCCCTTCTATCAAGAACAATTTACAATTGCATGCCCTCGACAAGTTCTCAAACTGGAATATAGTCCTAAAAAGATGGAACTACAAATTCATAAGGATAGCAAAACAGGGCAATGCGTCTAGAAATCATCCGTTGGATGGATATGGCATTAAATAAGATTTGCAGGATGGCAAACTACAACTAGCGCGAAAGATCTTCGTCATTCAACGGCTAGACTGGGGTTTTGACCTAGTTCTAAAAAACTGAACTCAAGCGGAATTGTAACTCTTTTTTACTGCATTTTCGAATATCTAAATTCTGGATGTTTTTATTTTTTGCTTAAATCGACACTTACATCGCCAAAAACTTTACTCAAGTCTTCTATAAATCGCTCCAGTAACCCAGTCTTTGCCAATTCCTTCAATGAATATGGCTTATTTTTCTTATTAATTTTTAATACCATTTCTTTTCTAAATATTGAATACATAATATAAGAAGCAAAAAACAACGAGGAAACCGAAAGTATAAAATTCGCACCGATCCTTCTAATGTCACTATGATTTAGAGGAACGTAATTTCCAGCCTCATTTAATTTATTTATCAAATTGCCCGACAAAAATACAGTGAAAAAAATCAGCAATCCTGCAATGAGTGCCAACAACACCACGTTTCGGACTACACTCCCTTTTTTGATCTCAACATGCCTTACCTCTGAAAAAGGTATGATTAAATAATTATACCTTTTTCTATACATTCTTATTTCCTTTTTTGAGAAATCAAACTCAAATTCTTTTGTCCTATAGACAGATTTAGCATGCATATTAGTTACGGATTTTTTGAGGTTGTGAAGTGTAAATATAGCCTTCGGGAATCACAGGATCATTGATAAACCATGGGATACGTCTGAAAAAAATAAAAACTCAGTTCCCCCCTTAGGTGTAGTTTAGGCTTCCGGTGGTGGCTGGGTGTAGTTTGCCCACCCTACACCTGGCCCAAGGCTAAAATGCTCTAAATAGATCATTTTCTAACGCCTTGCCCTACCCATTCTTGCTAACCAATTTACAATTGGAAAATACTACTAAATCACCAATAATCCACTTCGATCAGACCGTTTAACCCATCGTAATTTCCCGCACAGGAGAATTAATTCAAATTTTTTACTTCCAATAGTCTTTAGGATCACCACAGAAATGCTCAGGGATTTTAAATAGAAACGTTTTTCCTTCCTGAACAAGATACAAAGTGTCTGATCCAGCTTTTTTATGAATCCAAAATGGGGATTTAACCTGACTTATGTCACACCATTCTCCATGTAGTTTTTCATATCTAAAGGTTTTTACTCTTAAATTAATGCTATCATAAATACAATAATTAAATGAATTAAATCCAGCCCACATCGCAAGTGTGTCATTGATAGAAAAGGCACCTCTAGTGGCATCTTTTCGAACGTAAACTGAATCTATTCCCATTTCGCAGCCAACCCATTTGATTTTTTCCGAATTTTTTGGTGTGCATGAGACCACCAATAAAGAAAGAGCTAAAATTGAATAAAATAATTTCATCATCTCCATCTCATTTTATTTGCAGGTCTCAATTTTGTAACTCCTCTATTTATCCCAAAAGTAACTGGCAAAAATTCAAATGCTGATAGACCAATGGTAGCAGTAGACCCAATACTGTAAACTCTATTAGCCCCTCCATCTACAACTGCATAAGAACCAGTTACCCCAAAAGACACACTCGGAAGTACTGTTACATTAAAATTCCCTTCGGTTCTTAATCCCTCAAATGTAGTTCTCTTTAAAGTATTTTTGCTCCCAGAATAATAATACCTTGAATTTTCAACACCAGCAGAAACCTGAATATCAGTTAACATCCCTGCCCCTTGGTCTTGCATAAGATAGTATCCAGCATCACTTCCTCTTAGAATTTGCATCAGTCCCGCTTCAACTCCCATCGTCCCACCAAAACTTCCTTCCGCAGTAATGTTAATACTTCTTGCATCCGGACCCCATAAATGCCTGGTTTTTCCGGTCATCGCTGACATAGCGAGACCTTCCCCCCCCCTGAGTGAAGTATCGACTTCCAGTGGTGGACTGGGTGGAATTTGCAATTCCACCCTATTATCAAACCCAATTTGTAATTGGTGCAAATACCCAAATAACGCATTGGAATATAGTTTGAGATAAGGTGAATTACAAATTCATAAGGATAGAAAAGCGTAGTTACAAACTACGCTTAGCAGAGGTCTCCCCCGTTGCTATCAGAGCTAATAGGCTTCTACTATAACTAAATTCTTCTTGAAACCTGGAATTACTCCCGACCATTGTACGGGATCCAAAAATAAGATGGTGTAGATGCAATCTACACCTAGCCCCAGCAAATCTTCTCCCAGCTGGGGGAAAATCGACTAAATTTATCGAATACATGTTCGCCGTGATTGAAAGTTCTTAGAATGAACTTCTTGAAGTAAGTTCAAGAAAATTGACAGATGTAGAGAGGCTTCAGGTGTTTTTGGAGCAAAATGATGATTCATTTACCAGAAAAGATTACCTAAAATATCACAATACACTTTCTACGGCTACAGGAAGTAGAGATTTGAAATATGGGGTGGAACTTGGTTTGATCAATAAAACAGGAGATAAAAAAACTACCCGATACGAAAAGAACATTACGAATCATTAGTTTTTCAGTTTCAATTAAAAAAAGTGGGTAAAAGTAATTACTCTAATTTGATTTGGTTCAATAATGGTGTAAATTGGCACCAAAAAGATGTATCATGAATAGACAAAGTATTAGTTTGACAGAACCGAATGATGAGTGGTTGAAATCACAAGTGGAAAGCAAGGAATACAGCAGCAAAAGTGAATTGGTGAATGATTTGATCAGACAGGCAAGAAATCAGCAAGTACAAATTGATTGGATTAGAAGAAAATTGGATTTGGCTGAAGAAAGTGGATTTACTGAAGATAGTAAAGACCAGATTCTTGAAGAGTCAAAATCAAGGCTCAATGGCTAGATATAGACTTAGTCAAGCGGCTAAAGAAGATTTGATCAGAATTCATCACTATGGAGTTAGGAATTTTGGGATGATTCAAGCTGATAAGTATTTTAATTCCTTCTTTATTTGTTTTGAGACAATAGCTGAAAGACCCTATTCATTTGAAGCAGTGGAACACATAAAAAAAGGATATAGACGTTGTTTGTGTGGATCAGACAATATTTATTTTAAAATAATTGGTGAGGATGTGGAAATCATGGCTGTCGTTGGAAGTCAAGACGTAGGTCAAATCTTGTAACTATGTAGAAGCATTTGAAAACTTTAATCTGATTTTTTAGTTGGTTATCTGCTGTTTAATTTCTTCCGCTTCTTTACATTGCGATTTTTCTTTAGTTCGTGAATTTCCTTAGTTTTGTTTACAGCTTTGATAAAACTATTGAAGAGATATAACTTCACCATATAATCCACCTCCCCTGAGTGTAGTATAGACTTTCGGTGGTGGCTGGGTGGGATTTGCCTACCCTACACCAGGCCCAAGTCTAAAATGATCTAAAGAGATCATTTTCTAACGACTTGCCCTACCCTATTATCAAATACAATTTGTAATTGGAAACCAACCAAAACTACCAATAATCCACTTCAATCAAACCCTTTAGTCCTGAATAGTTTCTGGCACTGGAATAAAGGTATTCTTCGGCGTTTTCGACCCAGCCCGCCCTGACCGGATTTTCATGAATATAGTTCATCCTACTCTCAATCATCTCCGGCCTGAATAGTTCAATCGCATGATTTTCATGGGTCCAAAACTGCATCTCTCCCGATCTTTTGTTTGAATTTGCATGATAGGAAAAAATCATTTTGAGCCATTCCTTTCTGCTCTCCTGTGGATTCTCCATAATCATCGCCAATAGCTTCTTGCTGGTAAACTTCTTGAAATCACGTACCCAATCAGACAGCTTCCCCTCTTTCTGCTGGACAACCAAGTGGATATGATTGGTCATGATCACATAACCGAACAGGTAAAGTCCTTTTTCTTTCCTACAAAATGTCAAGTTTTCGAGTATAAAGTCCCGGTAACCTCTCCTCGAGAAAACATCAGCCCATCCTACTACCTGGAAGGTCAGGAAGTATGGCATTTCTTGGTCTCTTATCTGAAAAGCATCGCCCATAACTAAAACTAATATCAAAAAATCGAATTACAAATTCGAAGTAATAAAAAGGTGTAGTTACAAACTACACCTAGCGCCTACGCCATTCTTCACCCAGGCGGGGCCGCTCCTACAGCTGCATATCCCAAGGCATCCCAAACATTATTGATATTTTTGGCATTTATGGCCGTATTTATAATAGCTCCAGCTATAATAGGAATAAACCAGGCCAACTCCCCATCCGGGTCCACATACATCACAGGGTTATTTCCCATGGCTAAGTATGGCGATGCAAACTGATCCTGTGGATCCACGCCAAACCACCTTCCTAATGCCGCATCATATTGCCGTGCATGAAAATCATACCACTTGGTCAGGTCCTCGTATGTCTTGCCCTGGAACAGGTCATTTGTAGCTTTATCCCCAAGCCTCCTAAACTCACGGGCTACCATGCCATAGGGAGGACAAAGACGTGAGTCTTTGGGCCAGGATGTGTGGCTGGTATCTGCTGGACGATATATGACTCGGAAGTCATAATCGTAAAATCGTCAAAACTTGTCCCGAGCTTGTCTCGGGAGAACGCCTCCGATCCGGTATTGGAATCATTGGATAGATAAATATAGAAATATCCCGGCTCTTCCGCTACAACTTCCTGTGCCAATCTTTCATGGGGGACGTTGGAGCCATCTTCCCTTGCCGCATTGGACATCTGTACAAAGCCTCCGTATTTGTACTGCATGTCACTATCGAAAAACAGGTAATTCAGATAAGCCGGCGGCGCATCGCCAATCTCCTTCTTGGTGGTAAGCAGGCCTGCAAGCCCTTCTACTTCCCCTCCTACTGACCTGGACGAAGCGGCCAGTCCCCCATCTACCCCCATCCCCACAGGATCTGCCCCCGTGATCGCCATCAGCACGGCCATGATCGCAGGGTTGCGCTTCGCCTCAGCGATA
>Ga0213835_101462_pt1 | contig 14252 bp, 12 predicted proteins | sample SWPATP01_FD_160576 | JGI IMG/M metagenome (GOLD analysis project Ga0213835, IMG submission 160576) | Coastal seawater microbial communities from Marineland, Florida, United States - SWPA TP0 #1 | ecosystem: Environmental > Aquatic > Marine > Coastal | place: USA: Florida | collected 2016-08-05
CCCCTGCGGCATCGACGGGCACGGGGTGACCAGCCTTGTCGACCTCGGCCTGCCGGTCGGCATGGTCGATGCCGATGCGGCCCTGCGCGCGACCTTCGCGCGCCGCTTTCCCCGGCCGGACTAGGCGGGGCGCGGGGCCGCAACCATCCCGCGCCCGCGTTGCGCGCGGCCGGGCGATGGTCTATCCCCGCCGCGAGCCCGCAGACGGAGCCTGCCATGTCCCCCGCCGACCCCCTGACCTATGCCGAGGCCGGCGTGAACATCGCCGCCGGCAACGCCCTGGTGGACCGCATCGCACCCGCCGCGCGCGCCACCGCCCGGCCCGGCACGATGGGCGGTCTCGGCGGCTTCGGCGCCCTGTTCGACCTGCGCGCGGCGGGGTTCGCGGACCCGATCCTGGTGGCCGCCACCGACGGCGTCGGCACCAAGCTGCGCATCGCGATCGAGACCGGCAAGCTCGACGGCATCGGCACCGACCTCGTGGCGATGTGCGTCAACGACCTGGTCTGCCAGGGTGCCGAGCCGCTGTTCTTCCTCGATTATTACGCCACCGGCAAGCTCGACCCCGAGCGCGCGGCACAAGTGATCGCCGGCATCGCCGCGGGCTGCGCCGAGGCCGGCTGCGCCCTGATCGGCGGCGAGACGGCCGAGATGCCGGGGATGTATGCGGGCGACGACTTTGACCTTGCCGGCTTCGCCGTCGGCGCGATGGAGCGGGGCGCGGCGCTGCCCGCCGGCTTGGCTTCGGGCGACGTGCTGCTGGGCCTGCCCTCGGACGGGGTGCACTCCAACGGGTTTTCGCTGGTGCGGCGGATCGCGGAGCGCGCGGGGCTCGGCTGGGACGCCCCCCCGCCCTATGCCAGCGATCACGCAACCCTCGGCGCCGACCTGCTGCGGCCGACGCGCCTTTACGTCCGCCCGGCGCTGGCGGCGCTGCGCGCGGGCGGTCTGCGGGGGCTCGCCCACATCACCGGCGGCGGGCTGACCGAGAACCTGCCGCGCATCCTTCCGGACGGCCTGGGCGCGACCGTCGATCTGTCCGCATGGGCGCTGCCGCCGGTGTTCGCGTGGCTCGCACAAGCCGGCGGGCTGGAGCGGGCGGAACTGCTGCGGACCTTCAACGCCGGCATCGGCATGGTGGCCGTGGTGGCGCCCGACCGGGCCGGGGCGCTGGCCGAGGTGCTGGCCGAGGCCGGCTGCCCCGCCGTCCCGATCGGCCATGTCGGCCCCGGCGCGGGCATCACGTTCGCCGGCGACCTTGCCTGACCGCGCGGGATGGTGCGCGTCGCGATCCTGATCTCGGGCGGCGGGTCGAACATGGCCGCGCTGATCGCCTCGATGACCGGCGACCACCCCGGCCGGCCGGTGCTGGTGGCCGCCTCGGACCCCGCCGCCGGGGGACTGGCCCGCGCGCGCGACGCGGGCGTGCCCGCCGCCGCCGTGGACGCGCGCGCCTTCGGGCGGGACCGCGCGGGCTTCGAGGCGCAGTTGACGCCGATCCTCGACGCCGCCCGCCCCGACCTGATCTGCCTGGCGGGCTTCATGCGCATCCTCACCCCCGGCTTTGTCGCACGGTGGGAGGGGCGGATGATCAACATCCACCCGTCGCTTCTGCCGAAATACCCCGGCCTGCACACCCATGCCCGCGCGCTTGCCGCCGGCGATGCGCAGGCCGGCTGCACCGTGCACGAGGTGACCGCCGACCTCGATGCCGGCCCGATCCTTGGCCAGGCGCGCGTGCCGGTGCTGCCCGGCGACACGCCCGACACCCTCGCCGCACGCGTTCTGACGGCCGAGCACCGCCTGTACCCCGCCGTCCTGCGCCGGGTCTGCGAAGGGGTGCGCGATCCGCTGATCCTGCCCTGATCGCGATTGCCCCGGCGCGCGCGATGGCGCACCCTGCCGCCATGCCCGACCTGTTCGACCCGGCCCCCGGCCGCCCCGCCCCCGCCAGCACCGCGCCGCGCCCGCTGGCCGACCGGCTGCGCCCCGCCACGCTGTCCGAGGTGATCGGACAGGACCGCGTGCTGGCCCCCGACGGCCCCCTGGGCGGGATGCTGGCGGCGCGGCGGCTGTCGTCGCTGATCCTGTGGGGCCCGCCCGGCGTCGGCAAGACCACCATCGCGCGACTGCTCGCGGATGCGACCGACCTGCATTTCGTGCAGATTTCCGCGATCTTCACGGGCGTGCCGGAGCTGCGGAAGATCTTCGACGCCGCCCGCCTGCGCCGCGATCAGGGGCGCGGGACGCTGCTGTTCGTGGACGAGATCCACCGCTTCAACAAGGCGCAGCAGGACGGCTTCCTGCCGCACATGGAGGACGGCACCATCGTCCTCGTGGGCGCCACGACCGAGAACCCGTCGTTCGAACTCAACGCCGCGCTGATGTCGCGCGCGCAGGTCGTGGTACTCGACCGGCTGGACCTTGCCGCGCTGGAGCATCTCGCACAGCGCGCCGAGGCGGCGCTGGGCAAGGCGCTGCCGCTGACCGGTGAAGCGCGCGAGCGGCTGCTGGAGATGGCCGACGGCGACGGACGCGCGGCGCTGAACCTGATCGAGCAGGTGGAGGGCTGGGACGTGCCCGCGCCGCTCGACGTGCCCGCGCTGGCCGCCCGCCTCAACCGCCGCGCCGCGCAGTACGACAAGACGGGCGAGGCGCATTACAACCTGATCTCGGCCCTGCACAAGGCGGTGCGCGGGTCGGACCCCGACGCCGCCCTGTACTGGCTTGCCCGGATGCTGGCGGGGGGCGAGGACGCGCGCTTTCTCGCCCGCCGGCTGACGCGGATGGCGGTCGAGGATGTCGGGCTGGCCGACCCGCAGGCGCAGGCGGTCTGCCTGCAGTCGTGGGAGACCTACGAGCGGCTGGGTTCGCCCGAGGGGGAGCTGGCGCTGGCGCAGGCGACGCTCTACCTCGCCCTCGCGCCGAAATCGAACGCCGCCTATGTGGCGTGGAAGGGCGCACAGTCCGAGGCAGCGCGCACCGGATCGCTGCCCCCGCCGCTGCACATCCGCAACGCGCCGACCCGGATGATGAAGGATTTGGGCTACGGCGCGGGCTATGCCTATGACCACGACGCGCCCGACGCCTTTTCCGGGCAGGACTATTTCCCCGAGGGGATGAAGCGCCCGGCCTTCTACGCGCCCCCCGACCGCGGCTTCGAGCGGGAACTGGCGAAACGGCTTGACTGGTTCGCCCGCCAGCGGGCGAAACGGCAGGGCGGCGGTTGACAAGCGGGCGTGCGCGGGCCAACGGGGCGCGCATGATCGTCCCCGCCTCCCAGCCTTGCCGCCCCCTCGCCCCGCGTTCGCCGCGGCGCGCGCGGGCGGGCGGACGGGGCGCGGGCTGCTGCGGACGCGGGGCGCAGGCATGAGCGGCGTGCAGCACCTGACCGTCGGGGCGGATGCCGCCGACATGCGGCTTGACCGCTGGCTGCGCCGGCAGTTCCCGCACCTCGGCCAGGGCGCGATCGAACGCATGTGCCGCAAGGGCGAGTTGCGGCTCGATGGCGCCCGTGCCCGCGCCGCCGACCGGCTTGCCGCCGGCCAGACCGTCCGCGTCCCGCCCCTGCCCCCCGCCGCCCCCGCCCCGGCCCCCGCCGACCCTGACGCGATCCCCGATGACGACGCGGCGATGATCCGGGCGGCCGTCCTGTGGCGGGACGAGCACATGATCGTGCTGAACAAGCCCCCCGGCCTGCCCAGCCAGGGCGGCAGCGGCCAGGGCATGCGGCATGTGGACGGGCTGACCCCGGCGCTGCGCTTCGGCTACAAGGACCGCCCGGTTCTGGTTCACCGGCTGGACCGCGACACCTCGGGCCTGCTGCTGCTGGCCCGCACCCCCCGCGTCGCCCGCCGCCTGTCCGAGGCGTTCCGCGACCGGGCAACCCGCAAGCTCTACTGGGCCGCCGTCGCGGGCGTGCCCGCCCCGCGCATGGGCACGATCCGCTATGGCCTGGTCAAGGCACCCGGCCACGGGCGCGGCGGCGAGGGCGAGAAGATGCGCTGCCTCCCCCCCGACGCCGTCGCCGCGACCGAGGGCGCCCGGCCCGCGCGCACCGACTATGCCGTGCTGTCGGCGCTGGGGCGGCGCGCGGCCTGGGTGGCGCTGGTGCCGGTCACGGGCCGCACCCACCAGCTGCGCGCGCACATGGCCGAGATCGGCCACCCCATCGTCGGCGACGGCAAGTATGGCGGCAGCGGGCAGGAGAACGCAGGCGACGGCTGGGGCGCCTCGCTGGGCGGCGAGATCAGCCGCAAGCTGCACCTGCACGCCCGCCACCTGTGGCTGACCCACCCGGTGACCGGTGCGGCGCTGTCCTTCACCGCGCCGCTGCCCGCGCACATGGCCCGCACCTGGGCCGCCTTCGACTGGCAGGCCGGGGACGTGCCCGCCGACCCCTTCGACCCCGACGCCTGAGCCGCCATGCCCGAACCCCGCCTGATCGTCTTCGACATGGACGGCACGCTGATCGACAGCGCGGCGATGATCCTTGGCGCCATGCGCGCGGCCTTTGCCGCCATCGACATGCCCGCCCCCGACCGCAGCGCGATCCTCGGCATCGTCGGCCTGTCGCTTCCTGTTGCGATCGCGCGGCTGGCCCCGCAGGCGGACGCGGCGACGCTGGAGCGGCTGATCGCCGCCTACAAGGCCGATTTCCAGGCCCAGCGCGTGACCGAGACCGCGCCGCTTTATCCCGGCGCGCGGGCGCTGCTGGACCGGCTGGCCGGCGAGGCGCACACCCTGCTCGCCGTCGCCACCGGCAAGTCGCGCCGGGGGCTGGAGCATATCCTCGAGGCCCACGACCTGCGGGGCATGTTCTTTTGCACCCAGGTCGCCGACGACCACCCGTCCAAGCCGCACCCCTCGATGATCGAGGCCTGCCTGCGCGCGACCGGCGCCGCGCCCGCGCGCGCGGCGATGGTCGGCGACGCGAGCTTTGACATCGAGATGGCGCGCGCGGCCGGCGTCACCGGCGTCGGCGTCGGCTGGGGGTTCCAGCCGCCGGCAAGGCTGCACGCGGCCGGGGCCGTGCATGTCGCGCGCGATTTCGACGACCTCGGGCAATGGCTCGGCCGGTTCGCGGGGATGCGATGACCGGCTGGGCCCCGCGCCGGTTCTGGAAGGCCACCACCGTCGCCCCCCGTGACGGCGGCTTTGCCGTCCTGCTCGACGACCGGCCGCTGCACACCCCCGCCCGCCGCCCCGCACTGCTGCCCGCGCGCGCGCTGGCCGAGGCCGTCGCCGCCGAATGGGACGCGCAGGAGGGAACGCTCGCCCCCGCGACCATGCCGCTGACCCGGCTTGTCAACGCCGCCCTCGACACCGTGTCCGAGCACCGCGCGCAAGTCATCGCCGCCACCGCCGCCTTCGGCGAGACCGACCTGACCTGCTATCGCGCCGCCCACCCGCAGGGGCTGGCGCACCGCCAGGCCGTCGCCTGGGACGGGCTGCTGGACTGGCTCGCCGGGGCGACGGGCGCGCGGCTGTGCACGGTCTGCGGCGTCACCTTCGCCCCGCAGCCCCCCGAGGCGCTGGCCTGCCTGCGCGACACGATCGCCGCCCACGACGATTTCGCCCTGACCGCGCTGCACGAGCTGACCAGCCTGAGCGGATCGCTGGTGATCGGGCTGGCGGCGGCGCGGGGGGCGCGCGACCTCGATGCGCTGTGGCAGGCCGCCCGCATCGACGAGGACTGGCAGGCCGAGCAATGGGGCCGCGACGACGAGGCCGAGGCCGCCGCCGCCGACCGCAAGGCCGCCTTCCTGCGCGCCCACGGCTTCCTGACCCTCAGCCGTCCCGGCATCTGACCGCACCGGCCGCCGCGCCCATATCGCCCTTGACGCCGCGCGCGGGAATCGCGCAGGGTCGCCCCCGTGCAGGGCGTCCGGGCCGGCGCCCGCACGGCAGCGCCGCCCGCCCGTGCCCCGGGCGTCCGGCGATACGCCTTCCGGGCGGGCTCGCGGGAACCGAAAGCCTTGAAAACCTGCACCTTGTTCTGGTCCGCCGCTGTCCTGGCCCTGACCGGGACCGCCGCCACGGCGCAAACCCTCCAGACCGTGCAGGAGCGCGGCACGCTCATCTGCGGCGTCTCCACCGGCATGGCGGGGTTTTCGGCCCCCGACGCCAACGGCATCTGGCAGGGCTTTGACGTGGCGCTGTGCCGGGCGGTCGCGGCGGCCGTGCTGGGCGACCCGACCGCGGTGACCTTCGTGCCGACCGACCGGCACACGCGGTTCCCGGCGCTGGCCAGCGGGCGGGTGGACCTGCTGGCGCGCAACACCGCGCTGACCTTCAGCCGCGACGTCGGCATGAACCTCAGCTTCGCCGGCATCAGCTATTACGACGGGCAGGGTTTCCTGATCGGGCGCGAGCTGGGCATCGGCTCGGCGCTGGACCTGGACGGGGCGACAATCTGCGTGCCGGTCGGCACCACCGCCGAACAGAACCTTGCCGACTATTTCGCCATCAACAACCTGAGCTACGAGCCGCTGCCGGTCGAGACCACGGCCGAGGCGCAGCAGCAGTACCTGGCGGGCGCCTGCGACGTCTACACCTATGACATTTCGGCGCTGGCCGCGACCCGGGCCAGCCTGGCCGATCCCGAGAACCACATGATCCTGCCGCAGGTGATCGCCAAGGCGCCGCTCGGCCCGGTGGTGCGCGACGACGACCGCACCTGGGAGGCGATCGTGCGCTGGACCCTCTATGCGCTGATCGCGGCCGAGGAATACGGCGTCACCTCGGCCAACATCGCCGAGTTTGCGCAGGGCAGCGGCTCGCCGCAGGTGAACCGGCTGCTCGGGGTGGCCGGCAACGGCGGCGCGGCGCTGGGGCTGGATGCCGAATGGGCGGTGCGGGCGATCTCGGCGGCGGGGAACTATGGCGAGATCTTCGCCACCACCGTGGGCGAGCAGACGCCCATCGGCCTGCCGCGCGGCCTCAATGCGCTGTGGACGCAGGGCGGGCTGATGTACGCCCCGCCCTTCCTGTAGGGCAGCGTCCGATCCGACAGCTTCGGATCGCCCGCTTGTGCCCTGATTTTTTGCACAATTTCCTCGGTCCTTGCCGCGCACCGGCCTGATTGCGCGCCGGCCCCTCAGCCCTGCAGCCGCGTCAGGTCGGCCACCTGCGCGCAAGTGGCACGGATGCGGTGCAGCAGGTTCAGCCGGTTGCGGCGGAGGATGGCGTTGTCGGTGTTGACCTGCACGGCCTCGAAAAAGGCGTCGACGGGGCCGCGCAGCGCCGCCATCGCGGTCATCGCGGCGGCGAAATCCTCCGACGCCATGGCCGGGGCGATGGCGGCCTCGGCGGCATCGAGGGCGGCGAAAAGCGCGGTTTCCTCGGGCGTTGCGGCCAGTTTCGGATCCGGGCCGAAGGAGTATTCGACGCCGTCCTGCGCCTCGGCCTGGGTCAGGATGTTGTTGGCGCGCTTGAAGCCCTGGACAAGGTTCTCGCCGTCGTCGGTTTTCAGGAAGGCCGCCAGCGCCTCGGCCCGTTTCACCAGCAGGGTGAGGTCGTCATTGCCAGGCATGTGGAGGACGGCGTCGATCACGTCATGCGGGATGCCCTGCTCGCGCAAGTGGACCTTGAGGCGGTCGTGGAGGAAGGCGAGGAGGTCGGGCAAGCAATGGCTAACGGTTAGTGCCCACGGGAAAGGACCACAAAAGGCCTCCAAGACATCATCCAACGCCTCCATGACGTCATCTTTTGCGGTCGAGCGCAAAGCGACATCGCGAATGTACTCAACCGCATGATTTGCATCATCAATTTCCCTGACCCAACCAGTCGAAATCTCGAACCTTCCTCCCACGCGAAAGCTGTCATAAGGTTTATCCCACTGAAACCAACGCGCCTGAACACAGACTGCCGACCACCCCTTGTGGTAGGTTTCCAGTGCGAACCGCAGTAATCCAAGCAGCGAAGCGCGGAGTGAATTCTCAGAAAGAAGTCGAAACACGCCCAAACACGCCCGCCGCAATGCAAACGGATCCTTTGATCCGGTGGGCTTTTGGTTAATGATCCAGAACCCCGTCAGCGTGTCGATCTTGTCCGCCAGCGCGACCGCCACCGACACCGGCGACGAAGGCACCGTGTCGGACGGGCCCAGCGGCTGGTAATGCTCGCGACAGGCCCGCGCCACATCCTCGGGCAGGCCCTGCGCGCGGGCGTAGTAGACGCCCATCACCCCCTGCAGTTCCGGAAACTCGCCCACCATCTCGGACCGCAGGTCGGCCTTGACGATCCCGGCGGCCAGCGCGGCCTGATCCGGGTCGGCCCCGACCAGCGGCGCGATCTCGCGCGCCAGTGCGGCGATACGACTTATGCGATCTTTCTGGCTGCCCAGCTTGTTGTGGAACGTGACCTGCGCCAGCCCCTCGGCCATACCTTCGAGTCCGACCTGAGCAACCTTGCGCAAGTCATTCTCCCAGAAGAACTTTGCATCATTCAACCGCGCCGCCAGGACCTTGCGGTTGCCGGCCAGGATCGTCGCGCCGGCGTCCGCCGTCTCGCGGTTGGCGACGGTGACAAAGCGCGTGATCCGCCCGGTGCCGGGGTCGCGCAGGGAAAAGAACTTCTGATGCTCGCGCATGGAGGTCTGCAGCACCTCGGGCGGCAGGCCCAGGAATTCCTCGCCGATCGGACCGGACAGCACCACGGGCCACTCCACCAGCCCCGCGACCTCGGCCAGCAGGGCGGCATCCTCGACCACCTCCAGCCCTTGCGCAAAGGCGATGTTGGCGGCTTCGGTCCGGATCACCGCGGCCCGTTCCTCGGGGTCGAGCATCACCCTGGCGCGCTTCAACTTCGCCGCGTAATCCTCGAAACCCGTGACGGAAAACACCGCCGGAGCCATGAATCGGTGGCCGCGCGTGACATCGCCGGCGACCAGCCCGTCCACCGCCAGCGGCACCACCCGGGCGCCCGTCTCGTCGGTCAGCAGGCACAGGATCGACTGAAGCGGCCGCACCCAGCGCAGCGACCCAGCCCCCCAGCGCATCGACTTGGGCCAGGGAAAGGTGCGGATCACCCGCTCCACCACCTCGGCCACGATCTGCTCGGCGGGGCGGCCGGGGTGGTCGATAACCGCCATCCAGACCGCGCCCTTTTTCTCGTCGCGCTGCACCAGCGCCTCGCGCGGCACGCCGGCCGAGCGCAGGAAGCCCGCCAGCGCCGCCTCGGGGGCGTCGACGCGCGGCCCCTTGCGTTCCTCGCGCCGCAGCGGGCTGCGGGCGGCCAGCCCCTGCACCGCCAAAGCCAGCCGGCGCGGCGTGGCGAAAGCGCGCGCGCCGGCGCCCGGCAGACCGGCCTCGGCCAGCGCGTCGGTAACCAGCCTGCGCAGGTCGTCGGCGGCGCGGGCCTGCATGCGGGCCGGGATTTCCTCGGACAGCAGTTCGAGCAGAAGATCGGGCATGGGGGCCTCTGGTGGTGTCAGTTGCGGGGCGGCGGCGGCGGGCAGCCGGGCGGGGGCGGATCGCCGGCGAACACCGCCGCGCCGCAGCGGTTGATCTGGTTCCAGGCGCGGGCGGTGCCGTCGGGGAACACCGCCACCACCCGGTCGATGCCATAGCGCACCTCGGCCTGCCCCAGCACCGCCCGCGCGCCGCCCTGCGCCAGCGCCGCGCCGATCGCGGCGGCGTCGAAGCAGGAAAACCAGCGCGGCGCCACGGGCGGGCGGGGATCGGCATAGGGCGCCCATCCGTCCGCCGGCGCCTCAAGGGTGAAGCAGGCGCGATAGCGGATGGGCGAACTGTCCGAGTCGATGCCGGTGAACCCGGACACCGGCACCTGCACCGGCGCCACCGCGCCAGCCGGCGTCAGGGCAAAGCTGGCCTGCGCGGGCAGCCGGTCGTAATAGGCATGGACCTGCAGGTAATACATTCCGCCCCCGGCCAACAGCCCGGCCAGCAGCAGCAGCACGGCGGCCATCCGTCCGACCCTCACGCCGTTTCCCCGCGTCGCATCCGGCAATAGGCGCAGTCGCAGACGGTCATTCGCAGCGAATGATGCAGCAGGCCGTGAACGATCCCGCCTTCGCGGTCGAAGTGGCGTTCGATGCGGTTGTAGAACTCGGCATCCCCGTGTTCGAATTTCCGCCACAGCGCGTAGGCCACAAGATCGGCGTATTGCACCGCACGGGTCGCGGCGGAATCCACGAACATCGGCACATCGGCCAGATTGGCAAGCGTGCCCCAGAGATGGCCTCGTTTCTTCAGGTCCCGCGCCAGCATTTGCAGCCGGGTCTCATAGGTGGACTTGTCGAGCAGGATGAGACCGCGATGGGTGTTGTTCCGGCGATGCTCGCGCTTGAGGAAGGTGTCGAAGCGTGCGACCATCTGCTCGAAGACGAACTCGATCGGATCCTCGCCTGCAAGAGCGGCCTTCTCGACCACCACCCCAAACAGCGCCCAATGGCCGCGCAGCGCGGCCGAGGCGTCGAGTGCGTCGTTCATCATGGCACGGCGGCGACCCGGATCGGGAAACGACCGCCAGAACCCTTTGCCAGGCAGCATGTGGCTGCCGTGAAACTCCAGCGCGTCGGGTTCCTCCGTATGAAGTCGAGCGGCGAGGTGATTGAGGGCCTCGCACAGGAAATGAACCTGCCGTTCGAACACGCAGATGCCGGCCAGCACATAGTGGCGGTCGGACCGCGCCTTCACCGAACCGGCGTCGTCGAGATAGAGCAGGAACATCTCAGTAGGCAGCCGGGTGAGAGCCTAGTCTCAACGAACCGCGAAGGGCAGTTCTCCCGACCGCTGAGAGCAAGGTGTTAGCTAACGGTAGAGTTGTCAAGGTCACGATGCAACGCCTCCCCCCGCCTCGGTTGTGATAAAGGCATCCGCGCAGGCCTTGGCCAGCGCGCGCACCCGGCCGATATAGGCCTGCCGCTCGGTCACCGAGATCACGCCGCGCGCGTCGAGCAGGTTGAAGACGTGGCTGGCCTTGATGCACTGGTCGTAGGCGGGATGGGCCATGACGATGGCGCGCCCCGCCCCGTCCCGTTCGGGCGCGGCGAGGATGCGGGCGCATTCGGCCTCGGCATCCGTGAAGTGGCGAAACAGCGTCTCGGTGTCGGCGGCCTCGAAGTTCCAGCGCGAATACTCGCGCTCGGTCTGGCGGAACACGTCGCCATAGCTCAGCGGTTGCGGCGCATCGGGGTCGTTGAAGGGCATGTCCATGACGTGATCGACGCCGAGGACATACATCGCCAGCCGCTCCAGCCCGTAGGTCAGCTCGCCCGAGACGGGGTGGCAGTCGTGCCCGCCGACCTGCTGGAAATAGGTGTATTGCGACACCTCCATCCCGTCGCACCACACCTCCCAGCCCAGCCCCCAGGCGCCGAGCGTGGGGCTTTCCCAGTCGTCCTCGACAAAGCGGATGTCGTGCAGCGCGTCGTCGATCCCGATCGCGCGGAGGCTGCCCAGATACAGTTCCTGCAGATCGGGGGGCGAGGGTTTGATCAGCACCTGGAACTGGTAGTAATGCTGCAGCCGGTTGGGGTTGTCGCCATAGCGCCCGTCGGTGGGCCGGCGCGAGGGCTGCACATAAGCCACCGCCCAGGGCCGGGTGCCCAGCGCGCGCAGCGTCGTGGCCGGGTGGAAGGTGCCGGCGCCGACCTCCATGTCATAGGGCTGCAGGATCGCGCAGCCCCGGGCGGCCCAATAGGCCTGCAGGCGCAGGATGATCTCCTGGAAGCTGCGCGGCGGGGCTGCGGGCGGCGGCGCGGATTCGGCGGGCGCGGTCACGGACGGGATTCCTGAGGCTGGGACTGGCTGCGCCTCTCTAGGCGCGCGGCGCGCAGGGGTCAACGGCGGGGCGGGCGTCGGCCTGCTGACCCAGATTTGAGGTGCGCTCGTCGCCCCCTCTGTTAACGTCCCGCGACAAGAGTCGTTCGGAATTGACGGGGATACAGTGATCAAGGGCATGGCTGGCCGCATCGCGGCGTTGTTTCTTTTGGCGATCGTGGGGACATTTCAGGCCGATCGGGCCGGGGCACAGCCCGAGACCCTTTACCTGCAACTCGAAGCGCACATGACCGAGGCGCTGGCGACCGACATGATCGCCGGCTACCTGGACGACTTCGACAACGTCGTCGGCTATCGGCTGCGCAGCAGCGGCTGGCACGTGATTGCGCTGGGGCCCTTCGACAGCCGCGAGGCCGCGAACGAGCTGCGCCGCAACCTTCTCGCCGCCCGCCGCATCCCGCCCGACGCCTTCGTCAATTCCTCGGCCAACTACACGGCGCGCTACTGGCCGCCCGAGGGGGCCGTGACCGCGTCGGTCGCCGCCGAAGCGCAGCCGGCCGAGGATGCGGCGCAGCGGGAGGCCGCAGCCGCGGAAGCGGCCGAACGGGAAGCCGCGCGTCTGGCCGCCGCCGAAGCCGTCCGGATCGAGGCCGAGCGTCTGGCAGCCGAGGAAGCCGCCCGCATCGCCGCCGAAGAGGCCGCCCGGATCGCGGCGCTGCGCGACGAAAGTCCCGCCGAGGCGCGGCGCAGCGAAGCGCAGCTCAGCCGCGAGGAGCGCGCCGAGATCCAGACCGCCCTGCAATGGAAGGGATACTATACCCTGGCCATCGATGCCGACTTCGGCCCCGGCACCCGCCGGTCAATGGAGGCCTGGCAGCGCGACCGCGGCGTCGATCCGACGGGCGTGCTGACCAGCCGCCAGCGGGCCGTCCTGCTCGAGGAATACCGCAGCGAGAAGGCCGCGATCGGGCTGGCGAACTGGCGCGACGATACTGCCGGCATTGCCGTCGACCTGCCGCTCGGGATGGTCGCCTTCGCCCGCTACGAGGCGCCCTTCGTCCATTTCGACGAGATCGGTGACAGCGGGGTACGGATGCTGCTGATCAGCCAGCCGGGCAATCTTGCCACGCTGTTCGGCCTTTACGAGATCATGCAGACGCTCGAGATCGTGCCGCTCGAGGGCGAGCGCGAGCGGCGGCGCAACTCCTTCCTGCTGACCGGCCGGAACGACGTGCTGCGCTCGCATACCTTTGCCCAACAGGCGAGCGGCCAGGTCAAGGGCTATACCCTGATCTGGACCCCCGAGAACGACACGCTGATGGAGCGCGTGCTGCCCGCGGTGGAGGCCAGTTTCGTGACCTTCGGCGGCACGCTGCCCGAGGGGACCGGGGTGTCGGCCGCCGGCGTGACCGGGGGCGACCTGCTTGCGGGGCTCGAAATCCGCCGGCCCAGCGCCGCGCGCACCGGCTTTTATGTCGATGCCACCGGATCGGTGCTGACCTCGGCCGACCTGGTGGCGGGCTGCGGGCGGATCACCATCGACGAGGCGCACGAGGCGCAGATCGCCTATCTCGATCCCGACCTCGGCATTGCGGTGCTCCGCCCGACCCGGCCGCTCGCGCCGCTCGCGTTCGCCAACTTCCACCTGACCGATCCCGCGCCGCGCAGCGAGGTTCGGGTGGCGGGGTTCTCGTTCGAGGACCTGCTGACGCGGCCGACGCTGGCCATCGGCCAGCTTGCCGCGCTGCAGGGCCTCAACGGCGAGGCCGAGCTGCGCCGCCTGACGGTGCCGGCGATGCCGGGCGACGCGGGCGGCCCGGTCTTTGACGCGACCGGGTCGGTGATCGGGATGCTGCTGCCCGCACCATCGGGCGGAGCGCGGCTGTTGCCGGACGACGTGCATCTGGCGGTGGCAGGCGCGACCCTGCACAGCCGCCTGCAGGCGCAGGGCATCGCGCCCGCCAACCTGCCCCGGGCCGAGGCGATGCCGGACGAGACGCTGATGCGCGCCGCGGCCGACATGACCGTCCTCGTGTCCTGCTGGAATTGAGGCGGGCGCGGGCGGGGCGGGTGGCCGCCCCGGTCAGGCCCGCCAGAACCGGGGCAGGAACAGCACCAGCACGGTCAGGATTTCCAACCGGCCGAGCAGCATCGCCAGGATCATCACGACCTTGGACAGCGCCGGAAAGCCGTCCACAGCGCCCGTCGGCCCGACCTCGGGCCCGTAGGCGGGGCCGATGTTGCCGATCGCCGTCCATGCGGCGGTGACGGCGGTGCGGGTCTCGAGGCCGGTCATCGACAACAGCACCGCGAACACGCCGAAGCCGACGAGGTAAAGCGTGAACAGCGCGATGACCGAGTTGATGACATCATCGTCAAGCGGCCGGCCCTGCACCCGCAGCGGCACCACCCGCGACGGGCTGTGGATGCGGCGCAACTGCCCGCGTACCGCCTCGATCAGCACCAGGTAGCGGAACACCTTGATCGAGCAGCCGGTCGAGGCGG
>Ga0213835_101463_pt1 | contig 14236 bp, 15 predicted proteins | sample SWPATP01_FD_160576 | JGI IMG/M metagenome (GOLD analysis project Ga0213835, IMG submission 160576) | Coastal seawater microbial communities from Marineland, Florida, United States - SWPA TP0 #1 | ecosystem: Environmental > Aquatic > Marine > Coastal | place: USA: Florida | collected 2016-08-05
CTAATGCTTTGTTTCCATACCTTCAAATGAGAATTGCAGAGTTAAATGGAATTGGTATTCAATATAATTCAGATAATTCATCTGCAACGAGTTGGTTGAATATTATTGAAGGTTCTATAGCTGATACACCTAACAATGGATTGGCATTTAAACTAAAGTCAATCCAAAAAGAGTATATACGTATCGCAATGCAAGGCGGAACTACTCGTTTATTAACAATAAACCTTACTAAATTGGAATTAAAAGAGCTCATTAATCATTTAGATGTTTATCTTAAACATCATATAGACGGATTAAGAGACCGAAAATCAGACTTCATATTCGAACAAATTCTTGACGCATGAATCGTCTTAATTATTTACTTGCAGCTATTTTACTCATTCTCATTGGAATTGGAATCGGGTTGATTTTTAATGCATCATTCAGACAACCCTCGTTTACACATATTCCAACTCAAATTGCCGTCACTGAGGTAAAAAGAAATTTGAATACTCCTTCTTTTCCTGAGGGAATTCCGGTTACTCCATTTAGCGTAAATCATATTGCAGAATTGGTGATTCCAACTGTTGTGTACATCGAGACGAGTATCCCAACAAGCAGAAGAAGTGTGCCTGACGATGGTAATCATGATTTTGATGAGCATTTTTGGGAGCGTTTCGTACCACGAGGTCGCTCAAATGCAATTGGTACCGGAGTAATTATTTCGCCCGATGGTTTTATCATGACCAATAATCATGTGGTATCGGGTGGCAGAGATGTTCGAGTTACTTTATCGGATAAGCGCGAGTTCGATGCGATTATTGTCGGGCGAGATCCATCAACCGATCTTGCTGTTTTAAAAATTGATGCTACCGATTTAGATCATATTGTAATTGGTAATTCTGATACCATCCGTATTGGTGATTGGGTAATGGCCGTTGGAAATCCCTTGCGACTTCGTTCAACAGTAACTACCGGAATTGTGAGTGCGTTAAACCGAGATGTCCAAATTATCAATGACCGTATGCGTATTGAAAATTTTATCCAAACGGATGCTGCTATCAATCGTGGCAATAGCGGGGGACCATTGGTGAATCAATTTGGCGAATTAATTGGGATCAACACAGCCATTGCGACAGAAAGCGGGGGATATCAGGGCTATGGATTTGCTATTCCAATTAATATGGCGTTTAAGATTGCGGGTGATATCATGGAATTTGGTGAAGTGCAACGTGCTTACCTTGGTGTTCAAATTACTTCGGTAAATCAGGAAAGGGCACAGCGTTTGAAAATGCCGGTAATCCGCGGAGTGGAAATTTTGGATGTGGTTCAAGATGGTGCAGCACAACGTGCCGGTATTCGCAGAAACGATGTAATTTTAGAAGTAAATAACGTTTCAGTTAATGAATCCAATGAGTTACAAGCACAAGTAGCACTTTTTAGACCCGGTCAGCAAGTAGATGTCAAGATATGGCGAAGCGGGGAGGAACAAATCCTACACGCACAACTTACCGGACTCGAAAACAGGCAGTTACAACAATGGGCAAGTCGGACTCCTTTTGAACCGGATATTCGCGATGAAGAACTTCCTGATGAATTACCTGAAACCGGTTTATTTTTCTTCGATCAGGGATTTGTAATCTTAGAAATAGCTCAACCGGAAGATCCCGAAAAATTTGATCTGAAAGTAATGAGTGTTTTAGATGGCTCAGAAGCAGATTTAGCCGGTATGAGAGCCGATGATATCATCTTATCTATCAATGATGTTTTAGTAACGGATGGTCAATCACTTAAAGCCGGTTTTGAAAATTCCCCGATAGGATTTCAAAATACCATAGAAGTGCTAAGAGGAGATGATTTAATTCAGATTCGGTTTTAGGAGGCATTGTATAACGAACCAGCGTTTACACTGCAGGGCGACCATGCATTATAATATCCACCTAAGCCTACCCGTATGGATGATCTTCCAGTTTTCGAACGGAAGAGATCTACAAATATTTAGCCACACTTTTAGTTTTGTAATTTGTCCTCAATAATTTCTTTTTTTAATGGATGTTTTAAAAATAATTGTGGGATATCCCACGAATTCCTATTTTTAAATTAGCTTTCATTAATTTTAAATCTACAATTTATTATGTCACAAGCAGTCAAAGAATACGACGCACGATTAGACTCCAAGAAACGAATCACCTTACGTGGTGCAAAGACTACTTATTATCGTGTACGTGAAAAAAAAGATGGAACCATTGAGTTAAGTCCAAGGGTATTAATTCATCCTGATGAAATTTCAGCAAAAACATTGTCATCAATTAATCAATCCGTTGAGAATCTGAAAAAAGGCAACGCTTCAAAAGCAGTAGATTTAGAAGAATTAAATAAGTTAATTGATTAAATGACTAATTATTTAATTCGGATGGGTATTCCTGAGATGGAAGCATTTTGGGAGGATTTAATCCAAAGACGTAAGAATAATTCATTGAGCTCTGATGAAATTGAGTTATTTACTCGTTTTTCTAAAGCTATAATCAACTTGAGTAAGAACCCTAAGCATCCAGGTTTGAAAACCCATGAGATAAAACCTTTAAGTCAGAAGTACGAAATAAAAATTTGGCAATCATATTTAGACCAAGGAAAGACAGCACGACGATTTTACTGGGCTTATGGACCAAACCGAATGGAGATTACAATTTTAGGGATTGAACCACATCCAGAAGACAAAAAAAGTGGATCTTATGCTAGAATTAAACTATCTGAGCTTCCAAGTGATTGAACTATTTTTTTTGATTGGTTTAAAAGTCAAGATTCTGTCTTCAAAAATAATTACTATCTCATTTCCTTTTGGAAGATGCTTGTACAAAAATGAATAACTTTTATTGCTAAAACGATGTTTCAAAATAGAAACTAAACCACCTTCATAATTCAAGTCAGGATGCATCCCCAACCGGCTCAACCACCCCGGCTAATACCGGACATCCATCCCTTAAATATTCCCATCTGAAGATGCCGGTGTTGTGTCCGTCGCTCCAGTAAATCTGAATTGCATAATTTCCGGCTTGTCTGATATTTTTGATTTCTAACGTTTCCGGCGTATCAACATAATAGTTCAAAGCATCCATCGGTTTTCCCATGCCATCATGTCCGCCTTGACAAAAAACACAAGGGCACGAATTTCGAAGCCCACCAAAAGGATACACCGATGTATGGCCGTCAGCCCAGTTAATGATAAGCCTTTTGTTGGAACGCTCCACATTAATTTGTGTTGGTTTATATTCATTCATGTCTTTAAAGTACAATGATTTTGATTCAGAAAAAGTATCAGAACAAGCGTTTTTTGTTTAATTCACTTCAAAAGATGCTTATTTTCTATCAAAATTAGTGTGTTAATCACAAAAATCAAACCTAATAGTCATTTTGAGTACAGATACACATAAAGAAAAAAAATATGCATTCCCGGATTCTCGTGGATATTTTGGAAAATTCGGGGGGAAGTTTGTTCCTGAGATATTAATCCCTGCACTTCAGGAATTAGAACAAGCTTATCAGTATGTTTCGAAAGACCCTGAATTTAGGGCAGAACGACTTCGTTTGCTTCAGGAGTATGTCGGAAGACCAACTCCATTAAGCTTTGCTGACAGGCTAACGGGGCATTACAATACCGGAAAAATTTATCTGAAACGTGAGGACCTTTGTCATACCGGCGCGCATAAGATTAATAACACGATCGGACAGATTATGTTAGCTCGTAAAATGGGTAAAAAGAGAATTATTGCTGAAACCGGAGCAGGTCAACATGGTGTAGCAACAGCAACGGTCTGTGCAAAATTTGATATGCAATGCATAGTATATATGGGTGAAGAAGATATGCGCAGACAAAAGCTCAATGTCGATCGTATGAAATTGCTTGGTGCTGAAGTGAGAGGCGTTACAAGCGGCTCAAGAACGCTAAAAGACGCCACAAATGAAGCCATCAGAGACTGGGTAACCAATGTGCAAGATACCTTCTACATTATCGGTTCTGTGGTTGGACCGCATCCTTACCCTATGATGGTACGTGATTTTCACGATGTGATTGGCTTGGAAACCGAAGAACAAATCATGAAGCAGGAGGGAAGGCTTCCTGATTACGTGATTGCCTGTGTGGGTGGTGGCTCGAATGCGATTGGGATTTTTCATCAGTTCATAGAGCAAGAACACGTAAAATTGATTGGAGTGGAAGCAGCCGGTGAAGGCGCTGAGACAGATAAAACGGCTGCAACATTCTCAAAAGGTAAACCGGGAGTATTACACGGTTCTTTGAGTTACTTGCTCCAAACAGACCAAGGTCAGGTGGCATTGGCGCATAGTATTAGCGCCGGACTCGATTATCCGGGTGTTGGACCTGAACACGCGCATTTGTTTGATACCGGCAGAGTTAACTATGTGCCGGTAACAGACAAAGAAGCAATGGATGCTGTGAAACGTGTTTCGGAACTTGAAGGAATTATCCCCGCTATAGAAACCGCCCATGCTTTTGCATGGCTTGAAAAACTTATGCCTCAACTTTCCTCAAGAGATATTGTGGTGATTAACTGCTCCGGTCGGGGAGACAAAGACATGGGCACTATTTCAGAGTACTTTTTTTAGAATCAGTTTAGATGAATCGAATTAAAACATTATTTGAAGGCAGAAACAAGTCTGATAAAGTGATGAATCTCTTCATCACCGCAGGATATCCTACTCTTGAAGATACTGTGGACTTAATTTTAGGTTATGCTCAAAATGGAGCAGATATTATTGAGTTAGGGATGCCATTTAGTGATCCACTTGCCGATGGTCCAACCATCCAAAAATCAAGTGAAGCAGCGATTGCGAACGGATTGAAAATGGCGGATATCTTTGATATGGTCAAAAAAGTTAGGGAAACATCCCAAATACCTATTGTATTAATGGGATATCTCAATCCGGTGTTAAATTATGGTTTGGAATTATTCTTTAAGAATGCTTCAGAAGCCGGAATTGACGGATTAATACTGCCTGATGTACCCGTTGAAGAGTCCGACTTAGTTGTTCACTTTTCTGATAGATTTAACGTTCCCCTAATCTATCTTGTTGCTCCAAACAGTACGGATGAACGTATGCAACTTGTTGATGAGAAATCGGATGGATTTATTTATTGCGTTTCAGTAACCGGAGTAACCGGAGCAAGAAAAGGAAGCGATGTGCAGCAGTCAGTAGATTTATTTATTGACAGAGTCAATCGAAATATTCGTAAAAATCCCGTTTTAATCGGATTTGGAATAAGTTCTTATGAAGATGCTTCAAGAATTAGTGAAAAAGCTCACGGTTATGTTGTTGGAAGTGCACTAATAAATAATATAGAATCGTTGAAGAATGATGTTAATTGGAAAGAAAAACATTTTATTTTTATAAGATTTCTTAAATTCGGTGCTGAACTACACGCATAATTTTAAACAGGTACGCCTATGAAAACGACCATATCCATATTAATTACGTCGATAGTAGCAATCATCTCCTTAACTGCTTGTCATGGTGATTTCAGGCCGGAAGCACGTGGCGGACATAGTGAAGTATTAGTCATTATGGACTCATCTATGGTAAACAGTCTTACTGCTGAAGCAATCCGAAATACGTTTGGTGCACCTATTCTAACCATGCCACGTCCTGAGCCTCGGTACGATTTAGTCTTTAGAAATTTAAATACCAATCAGGATATGGAGATTATGCAGCGTCACAAAAATGTGATTATAGCTGCACCTATAGATAAAGACTCCAATGTTGGAGCTTTTCTCAGAGCTTCTCTTGCTGAGAATGTTAGAGAAAGCGTACGAGAAGGGCGTTCATTTGTTTTCCAAAACCGTGATGTGTGGTCAAGAGAACAATGGGTAATGTTCCTAACGGCAAATTCAGATGAGGAATTAGCTGAGCGTATCTTGAATAATGAGAGAAGGTTGGTTACCTATTTACATGATGTAGAAATGGTGCGTTGGCACAATTATGTATATCGAAGAGCTGAACAAAGAGATTTGTCTGCGCAGATACTCGCGGATCATGGCTGGACATTTCGTATCCAACATGATTACAGAGTTGGTGTTGATACGTTGAATTTCCTAAGCTTACGAAGATTTCTACATGATAATGACCGTTGGATTTGGGTATGGTGGCAAGATGATTTTGATCGTTTCGATGAAATCGATAGAGAATGGATTAACGCAACTCGTGATAGTCTGACCCAAATCTACTTCAAGGGTTCAACCGATGAACGTTTTGTCGTAACAGCTTATAACAGACCTGTGGAACAGAGATTTATGACGCTCAACGGTATGGATGCCTTCGAAACAAGAGGTATGTGGCGGATGGAAAATGATTTGATGGGAGGTCCTTTCATCAACTACACGTTCTTTGATGCAGAGAATAACCGTTTATTTATGATGGAATTCGGACAATTTTCACCTCGATGGGATCAACGTCGCTTCTTGTATCAGTTTGAGGCTATGGCGAGAACTTTTATATCGGATCCATCTGCAAGAAAAGTTCAAAAAGAACTTCCATCTTAAAAATATTTCATCCGTGTGAGTGATCGGTTTGAGGTTTACAGGAAAAAAATCAACGATAGAATCTCTAATAAGAGATACCGAGAGCTTACGACCACAAACCTATTTTCAAATGAATCGTGTAAATATGTTTTCAGAGGCGAAACCCGACTTCTGAACTTTTGCTCGAATGATTATCTGGGCTTCTCCTTGAATCCTGAAATCATCAATGCAGCGAAAGATTATACACAACTTTATGGTACAGGTTCCCGCTCCTCAAGGTTAGTGAGTGGGAACCTTTTTTGTCATCAAGAGCTCGAGTTAATTTTGTCTGCCTTTTTAGGCGCAGAAAATGCACTTGTTTTTAACACGGGTTATCAGGGAAATATTAGCATCATATCGGCGCTGTGTGACAAAAATTCTGTCATCTATGCGGATAAATTAGCGCATAATAGTTTACTTCAGGGATGTTTGCTTTCCGGAGCGAAACTACATCGGTTCAAGCACAATGATATGAACCATCTTGAGCAGCTTTTGAAAAAGAATGAAGGAAATTCGCAGCAGTTGATCGTATCAGAATCTGTCTTTAGCATGGATGGAGATATCGCTCCGTTAGATGCTCTTTGCGAGTTGGCAGAAAAGTACAATACACTCTTACTGATTGATGATGCGCACGCCGTTGGAGTTTTGGGCGAACAAGGCAAGGGACTTGCATTTGGGAAAAAGCGCATTGATTTTGTTACCGGCACATTCGGAAAAAGCTTGGGTTCCTTAGGGGGATATGTTCTTTGTTCCAAAGAAATGAAGCACTTTTTTGTGAATTTTGCCGCCGGATTTATCTACACCACCGGAATTCAACCCGGAACAGCAGGAGCTGTACTTGAAGGATTGAAACGATTATCATACCTTGATGATGAACGAGAAAAATTGGTCGATTTGAGTAATGAGCTACGCAATGGGCTCCATGAATTAGGATACGATACGTGTAACTCAAAATCTCAAATTGTTCCGATGTTGATAGGACGAGACGAAGATGCCTTACTATTGGCGGATTATTTAATGAAAGAAGGAATTTACGCGGCGGCAATACGTCCCCCAACAGTTCCGGAAGGTAAGGCGAGAATCAGATTCAGTTTAACCGTGCATCATGAGCTCGAAGACATCGAAATTCTACTTCATGCCATAAGTCGATTCAAAAAAAATGACAAGACATCAGGTTGAAATTATTGCTTTTCATGGCTGGGCACATGATGTCCACTGCTGGGACTCCCTCAAGCTCTATTTCCCTGATGAGATACGTCTTACAACATGGGATAGGGGATATTTCGGATTGCCTAATGAAATAGTTGGTTTTCAGGCAACGACATCTCCCAAAATCCTAATCGCGCATTCTTTTGGACTACATTTTATCCCTGAAGAACTCATCCAACAAGCAGATGGTATTGTTTTTTGTTCTACATTTGTTTCATTCGGCAAAGAAAAAATACTCAAACGGATGCATGATTCAATGAAAACCAATATGGGATATGTGTTGAGTCAATTTCATGCAAATTGTGCTTATCCCTTGCAATCTGATTGGCGAATGCCTCGGAATTTCTCGGGAAAGCTTTTATTGGATGATTTGGAACAACTTTCGACTTCCATCTTCGATCCCGAAAAAATAAAAACAGATCTTCCACTATTAATGCTATCAGGTGATTCAGATCGCATTGTGGATAAGGAAAACATCCATAATCTTGCTAAATTACTTGCAATGAATGTGGTCACTGTTCCGAAATCAGGTCATGGGTTCATTTATACAAGGCCGGAAATAACTGCCAATCACATACTCAAATTTATTAATACTTTAACAAGCTAAGTTTACGTGGATACGGTTCAAATCCCTTTAAAACATACACACGAAAGAATCTCTGCTACCTTTGGAAAACAGGCCGGGGTGTATAATAAATACGCCTTAGTACAACGATTTGCCGCAAAAAGACTTTATGAGCAACTTCCCGAAAAAGATCAATCAAATGTTGACATCCTTGAGATAGGGTGTGGGACAGGATTTGTTACTGAATTATTAGCTGAAAAATATCCTCAATCAAATATTACCATTTCTGATATTTCATCTGAGATGCTTGAAGTCTGTAAAGAAAATATAGAGGAAGTCCAATCAAACATATCGAACATTTCTTTTTTAAAACTCAATATTGAAAAGGATATCATCCCCGGAAAATATGACCTCATTGTAAGTGGTTTGACCGCACAGTGGTTTGATGATTTTGATGGTACAATTAAACGGGTTATGAAGGCTTTAAAACCCGATGGACAATTTCTATTCTCGTTTTTGACGGATGACAGCTTCCCCGAATGGAAAGAAATCTGTGTAAACTCAAACGTGCTTTGTACAGCAAACAAACTCCCGGAAAAAGAATCGGCTTCTCATTTTGATTTTGCGTCTGTAGTGCATTACGAGCCTTTTTCTCTGGAATTGCGATTTAGTAAATCAATAGATTTTTTTAAAAGCCTAAAGGCTATTGGGGCATCCACGCAAAAAGATGCGTTACGTTTGAATGTTTTAGATTTCAGAAAGTTGACTAGAAACTGGGATAAACGCGAAAGAAGTAGCATTTCTGTGACCTATAAAGGCTTGATTTTAACCTTTCAAAATGGCTAAGAAGCGTGTTTTCGTAACAGGAACGGACACAGGAATTGGGAAAACAATAGTGTCTGCTATCTTGATGGTTCAAAATCCAGAATATTCTTATTGGAAGCCTGTTCAATCAGGATTGGAAGACGAAACGGATACCGAATTTATTCAGCGTGTTGTACAACCAACGTCTGAGCGAATTATCCCGGAAACTTATCGATTAAAAGCTCCACGTTCCCCGCATGAATCGGCCGCTTTAGAGAATCTTGTTATTGATGCCACAACTATAAGCGTACCAAAAGAATACGAAGATTTTCCTCTAATTATTGAAGGAGCTGGAGGGTTGCTTGTTCCACTAACGGAAGATTATTTCATTATTGATTTAATCCAAAAGCTTGAATCCGAAGTAATCTTAGTTGCTAAAAGTGGACTGGGTACATTGAATCATACCTTGCTCAGTCTTGAGGCTTTAAGAAAAAGGAAGATTCCCATAAAAGGAGTTGTCCTGAACGGACCTATCCATGATTCCAATAGGGAAACCATTAAAAAAATAGGGCAGGTTGAAATATTAGCCGAAATCGAAACGGTTGAACAGATTACGAAAGAGTGGATGGAGAAACTTAAGTTAGAGAACCTGTATCTGTAATAATTTCCTTATCTTTACACCATAATCATTCCTGCCTGAATCTTATTGATTCGAAAATCTGAGGCAGGTTTTTCTTTTTTAAGACTGTTTAACGTACTTATTTATGTCATTAGAGCTAAAAGCTAAATTTAAAAAAACACTTCCAATTCAATCTGGAACGGGAAGAAATGGTACCTGGCAAAAGCAAGATTTTATCATTGAAACACCGGGGCAATATCCCAAAAATGTGTGCTGTACATTGTGGGGTGACAAGGTAAATATGCTCAATAATTTGAATGATGGGCAGGAAATTACCGTTCATTTAGACCTTGAATCGAGAGAGTACAACGGAAGATGGTACACCGACGTAAAAGTCTGGAAACTTGAAGCCGGAAGCTCAAACGGGACAACACCTTCAGATGGAATTCCGCTTCCAAATGAATCTGAGTTGCCTGATTTAAGTGATGATGACCTCCCATTTTAATCATACCCATTTCACAGACACTTTGCTTTTTTAAATGAAAAAAGTCGCTTTTTATACTCTTGGATGTCGCCTGAATTTCTCTGAAACCTCTGCCATGCGCAGAGATTTTGAGGGGAGATCATATATGGTAACTGATTTTGAGGATAAAGCGGATATTTATGTAATTAATACGTGTTCCGTTACGCAGGATGCAAACAAAGATTGCCGGAAAGTGGTAAGACGTGCTTTGAGAAATAATCCGAATGCCTACGTTGCCGTAACCGGATGTTATGCACAACTCGAACCTCAGGAAATTGCCCAAATTGAAGGTGTGAGTCTTGTTTTAGGAGCAAAAGATAAATTCAACATATTTGAGCTTGTTGAGAATTTCGAAAAGACCTCGGAGCCTATTATCCATCATACCGATGTAAATGAAGCGGTTGATTTTCATCATGCCTTTTCTTCAGGAGATCGAACACGGGCTTTTTTAAAAGTTCAGGATGGATGTGATTATAAATGCTCTTTTTGTACAATTCCATTAGCAAGGGGTGAAAGCAGGAGCCCTCAGATTTCTGAGGTATTAACCAATGCGCGAAAAGCTGTTGCAGAAGGCTTCAAAGAGATTGTCGTGACAGGTGTAAATGCAGGCGACTTTGGTAAACAATACAACCAATCGTTTTTAGAGCTTCTGATGGCTTTGGATGAAATCAAGGAAATTGAACGGATTCGAGTTTCATCAATCGAGCCAAACTTGCTTAATGATGACATTATACGCTATGTAGCAACCTCAAGGGCGATTCAACCACACTTCCACATGCCTTTGCAAAGTGGAAGCGATGAAATGCTCAAAATTATGCGCCGGAGATATAAATCAGGCCTGTACAGAGAGCGTGTTTCGTTAATCAAATCTCTGATTCCTCATGCCTGTATCGGTGTCGATGTAATTACCGGTCACCCCGGAGAAACAGAAGCATTATTCCGTGAGTCGATGGAGTTCATTGATAGTTTACCGGTTTCTTATCTGCATGTGTTTACGTATTCTGAGCGTCCAAATACACATGCGTTAAGCATTCAGCCGGTTATCCCAATTCCTGAACGGAAGAAGAGGACATCGATCTTGCGTCGATTGTCAGCAAAAAAGAGATTTGAATTTAGTCAGAATTTTGCGGGTTCGGTTAGAAAAGTTCTTTTTGAGGAAGAAGAACGTGATGGATTCATTCAGGGGTGGACCGACAATTACATTCGGGTAAGTATTCCTTATTCTGAGAAATTGAGTAACCAAATTGTGGATTGCAAACTTCATGAGATGGATAAAGATTGCGTGTTTTCTGCCGGAGTAATCTCTGTAAATGATGTTGTAAACACTAATTCGCTTGCTGTGTATGCCTGATTCTAAAGACATCTTGAACAAAGTCTCCGACTTTCTGAAAACTCAGGAAGAAGTGTATGCTCCTATCCACATACTTCCGGAAATCGAAGAAGTTGAAGAAATTAAACAAGTAGAACATGCTACTTCAGAATCTGAAACTGCAACAGAACAACCTCAAACGGACGAAATGACTTTAGAACAGAGACTCCTGCAATGTACCACCCTTGATGAATTAAGAGCGCTTTGCCTTACCGCTGAAGAGTTGAAAACAGATTTACCCGATACAAATCTCGTATTCGGAAAAGGAAATCCACAGGCTGATTTGATGATTATTGGGGAAGCTCCGGGAGCTAACGAGGATCAACAGGGTGAACCGTTTGTAGGAAGGGCAGGACAACTCCTAACAAAAATTCTTGAAGCCATTAATTTTAGCAGAGATCAGGTTTTTATAGCAAACATCCTAAAACACAGACCTCCGGACAATCGTGATCCACTGCCCGCTGAACGCATGAGAAGCCTTCCTTACTTAGAGCGCCAAATTGATATTATTCAACCCAAATTGATTCTCTGTTTGGGTTTAGTTTCTGCTCATACATTGCTAAGCACAAGTTTACCGCTGAAAGACCTGAGAGGAAAATTCCACAGATATCGCAAAAATTATGAGCTGACGGTCACATATCATCCCGCCGCATTACTCAGAAACCCTAACTGGAAACGAGAAACGTGGGAAGACGTTCAAAAACTAAGACAACGATACGACGAATTAGGGTGCAAACCATAAAAAAAGTACGCTAACGAGTGTCAGCGTACTTTAAAAGTCAATTTATAGAGTTAGATTCTTTCGATTTCTATCTAACAAAAACGAAATACTCCCAAGGATCTAGATTGTAGGACTCCGAAGCATTTAATGTTACCGTTTCGTCAGTAAATAGTTTAGTATAAGAACCCGATGTAATCCCACTAAGATTAACACTCGCAGGACGATCAGTCAGATTCATAACAACTACAACGCCTCTTTCACCTGCTTCTCTTTTGAAAGCATAAATTTGTTCGGTGTTATCAGATTCCAAACTTACCATGTTAGCTCCACGGCTACCATTTAATAAAGCAGGATGAGTGCGTTTTAGATTAAATAAAACAGTATAAAACTCCATAAACGGATGATCATAATCCCATTCAATTGGATCTTTTTCAAAGAACTCAAGTCGTTTAGACATTCCTGTTTCTTGGCCATTATATAAAAGTGGCATTCCTTCTTTTAATACAGAAAGAGCTGCGAAAGTTTGAACTGCATCCCCTAATCGTTCAAAAACTGTACCATTCCATGAATTTTCATCATGGTTAGAAGTAAAGTTCATTAAAAAGGCATTTTCAGGATAATCGTTGGCAAGATCACTGCGTAATACATCAATGGCACTTACAGGTTCACGACCTTGTGCAATAGCGTTGTACAAATGGTGCATACGCCAGCCATAGCTCATATCAAAAGCCGGGTGTAATTGTGGAGCATCGGCTTCTGCCAACATAAACACAGGTTTAATTTTATCGAGTTGTTTACGTGCTCTGTTCCAAAACTCAGTCGGAACCATATCTGCAACATCAGCACGATAGCCATCAATATTGAATTCGCGAACCCAATACTCTAACGCACTAATCATATAATCCCAAACATCAGGGTTTGAATAATCAAGCTGAATTACATCAGACCAATCAGTACCACGTGGTGGAATGAAATTACCATTTTCGTCTTTCTCGAAAAACTCAGGGTTAGTGATTGTTAATTCATTATCCCAAGCAGTGTGGTTAGCTACCCAATCTAAAATGAGTTTCATTCCATGAGCATGAGTCGCCTCAACTAAAGAGCGGAAGTCTTCTTTTGTACCAAATTCCGGGTTTACATCGAAATAGTCTCTAACGGAATAGTAACTGCCCATTGTGCCTTTGCGTTCGACTTCACCAATTGGGTGAACAGGCATAAGCCATATAATTTTCATACCCATATCTCTTAAACGGGGAAGGGCTTCTTCAACTTTTGCAAAGGTTCCTTCTTCAGAAAATTGTCTGATATTTACCTCATAGATGGTTGCACTATATGCCCATTCAGGAGTTACCGGACTGTAAACCTTTTCTTTATCTTTTGAACACGAATTTGTTAAAAAGAATACAGTAAGTAAAGCTAAAGGGAATAGAAACAAGAATTTATTTTTCATAAAACAATTATTTAATTACGAATTTCACGGTTAGTGAGTAGCTAATCAATCTTTATAATCTTAATTAAATTAGCTAGTGGTTAAAGATATGGAAAAAGAGTATTTCGGCTCAGTAAAACTTTGAAAGAGAATGGGTAATCAAATTGACGCAATTTAGGAGGCTCTACAATAATTATGAAAGTTGGCATATCAAATGAATCTGCGTCAAGAATTCATTTCAAATTGAAAATTGAGCCCGCTCCGAAAAGTCGAAGACTAAATGGTCTTAAATTAGTGAAGAATATTGACTTATTATATGGATATTATTATATTTAGGTATTCATTAACCTTGATTTTTAAGATATGTTTAAACCCTCTCGTCCCGTTACTGAACCCGATCTGTTCACCTACACAGATCACTTCCTTGGTGGTCCGTCTGCAGCGGT
>Ga0213835_101465_pt1 | contig 14218 bp, 11 predicted proteins | sample SWPATP01_FD_160576 | JGI IMG/M metagenome (GOLD analysis project Ga0213835, IMG submission 160576) | Coastal seawater microbial communities from Marineland, Florida, United States - SWPA TP0 #1 | ecosystem: Environmental > Aquatic > Marine > Coastal | place: USA: Florida | collected 2016-08-05
AGGAGGGGGGCGTCGGGGGGGACGTCCTCGGGGATGCGGGACACCATTGCCGCCGCGGCGCCGCGGGCGAGGGCGTCGGCGACGAAACCGTGGCCGTCGCGGGCCGCCGTGAGGGCGACGAAGAGGTCGCCGGGGACCAGGGTGCGGGTGTCGATGGAGACGCCGGTGGCGGCCCAGTCGGCGGTCGCGCGGCCGGCGGTGGCGGCGGCGGCCTCGGCGGCGGTCCAGAGGGGGGGGGTCATCGGCGCCTCACTGGCAGCGGCTCTGCCCGGGGGGAGCGGTGCAGGGGGGCCGTCTGCCCCCCGTCTCCCTGCGGGAGCCTCCCCCCGAGGATATTTGCGGAAAGATGAAGGGGGCGGGTCGGGGGGCGGGATGCCGGGCGGGGACGGGCGGGCGCGGTCATCGGTCGGGCCCGTCGAGGGCGGCGACGGCGATGCTGGCCTGTTCGGCGTCGTCGAAGGGGTAGACGGTGTCGCCGACGGTCTGGCCGGTCTCATGGCCCTTGCCGAGGACGATCAGCGCGTCGCCCGGTTGCAGGGCGTCGACGGCGCGCAGGATCGCCTCGGCCCGGTCGCCGACTTCGTTGGCCTCGGGGCAGGCGGCGAGGATGGCGGCGCGGATGGCGGCGGGGTCCTCGCTGCGGGGGTTGTCGTCGGTGACATAGACGATGTCGGCATGCGCGGCGGCGGCGTGGCCCATCAGCGGGCGCTTGGTGCGGTCGCGGTCGCCGCCGGCGCCGAGGACGCAGACGAGCCGGCCCAGCACATGCGGACGCAGCGCGGCGAGCGCGGTGGCGACGGCGTCGGGGGTGTGGGCGTAGTCGACGAAGACCGGCGCGCCGTTGGTGCGCGTGGCCACGTGCTGCATCCGGCCGCGCACCGTCTCGAGCCGCGGCAGGGTGGCGAAGACGCGCTCGGGCGCCTCGCCGGCGGCGATGGCCAGCCCTGCGGCCGCCAGCACGTTTTCGGCCTGGAAGCCGCCGATCAGCCCCAGCCGCACCTGATGCGGCCGCCCGTCCCAGGCAAAGCGCAGGATCTGCCCCGTGGGTTCGGCGCGCTGGGCGAGGAGGCGCAGTTCGGCAGCCTCGGCCCGGCCCACCCCGATCAGCCGCTGGCCGCGGGCATGGGCGATCGCGGCCATGTCGGGGCCACGTGGATCGTCGAGGTTGACGACCGCCGCGCCCTCCTCGGGCAGGATGCGGGCGAAGAGGCCGGCCTTGGCGGCGAAATAGGCGTCGAAGCTGCCGTGATAGTCGAGGTGGTCCTGGCTGAGGTTGGTGAAGGCCGCCGCCACCAGCCGCACCGCGTCGAGCCGGCGCTGGTCGAGGCCGTGGCTGGAGGCCTCCATCGCGGCGTGGCTGACCCCCTGCCCCGCCATCTCGGCCAGGAGCCGGTGCAGGGTCAGCGTGTCGGGGGTGGTCAGGGTGCCCGGGGCGGCGAAGGCGCCCTCGATGCCGGTGGTGCCGATGTTGACCGCGGCATGGCCCAGCGCGGCCCAGATCTGGCGGGTGAAGCTTGCGACCGAGGTCTTGCCGTTGGTCCCCGTCACCGCGACCATGGTGTCGGGCTGCGCCTCGAACCACAGCGCGGCGGCGAAGGCGAGCGCCTGGCGCGGGTCCTCGGCCAGCACCAGCGGCACCGGACGGGCGGCCAGCGCCTCGGCCGCGATGCCGGCGCCGGCGGCATCGGTCAGCACCGCGCCCGCCCCCATCCGCAGCGCATACTCGATGAACTCGGCGCCGTGCAGACGGCTGCCCGGCAGCGCGGCGAAGAGATGCCCGGGCCGCACCGCCCGGCTGTCCAGCGCGATGCCGGTGATCCGCGCCTCCTGTCCCGCCCGGGCCGCGAGCCCCAGATCGGCCAGTGATTTCGTGCCCGCCATCCTGCGCGCCCCCAACGCTCGCCCCCCCGGGGGGCAGCCCATCTCAGTTGCGCACGGCTGTTACCCCGGACGGGCGGGGGGCTGCAATCTCCGGCCGCAGGCCGAGGAGCGGGCCGACACGCCGGATCATCTCGCCCGCCACGGGAACCGCCGTCCAGCCCGCGGTCCGGCGCGCCTCGGTGCCCGAGGTCTCCACCGGTTCGTCCAGCGCGACGAGCAGCAGGTACTGCGGGTCGGGCATCGGAAAGGCGCCGACGAAGGTGGCGATCACCTTGCCCTCGTAATAGCCCCGGCCCGAGCGGCGCGGCTTGTCGGCGGTGCCGGTCTTGCCGCCGACGTGGTAGCCCGGGATGTTGGCCATGGTGGCGGTGCCGCGCACCACCGTCTCGCGCATCATCGCGTTGAAGGCGGCCGAGGTCTCGGGCCGGATGAGCCGCTCGCCCGGCTCGGGGCGCGGGCGCGCCACCAGCGTCGGCGTCACCCGCGTGCCGCCGTTGACCAGCGGCGCATAGGCGGCCGCCAGATGCATCGGGCTGACGCTGAGGCCGTGGCCATAGGAGATGGTCAGCATCGACAGCTCGGACCAGTTGGCCGGCCTGAGCGGGCGTGCGTTGGGCGCCTCGGTCAACTCCACCGGCGAGGGGTCGAGCAGGCCGAGCTTGCGCAGGAAGTCCTGCTGCGCCGTCACCCCCATCATCTGCGCGATCCGCGCCGTGCCGATGTTGGAGCTGTGCACGAAGATGTCCGACACCGTCTGCTGCGCCCCGCGCGAGCGGAAGTCGGTGATCGAGAAGCGGCCCCAGCGCAGGGGCCCGCGGGTGTCGACCATGCTGTCGGGGCGCAGGAGCCCGCGGTCGAGCGCCTGCACCACCGGAAAGGCCTTGAGCACCGAGCCGAGCTCGTAGACCCCTTGCGCCGCGCGGTTGAAGAGCGGGCTGTCGGCCGGGTCGCCCTCGACCAGCGGCAGGGGGCGGTCGTTGGGGTCGAAGTCGGGATAGGACACGAGCGCCCGGATCTCGCCGGTGTGCACATCCATCAGGATCGCCGCGCCGCCCTTGGCGTTCAGGAGCCGCACGCCGCCCTGCAGCACCTCCGTCACCGCCGCCTGCACCGTGAGGTCGAGCGACAGCCGCAGCGGCGCGCCGCCGTTCGCAGGGTCGCGCAGCGCCTCGTCGAAGATCAGCTCGACCCCGGCCATGCCGATCACCTCGGCCGCGCGCACGTCCTCCTGGCCGAAGCGTACGCCGCCCAGCACATGCGAGGCGATCCGGCCGTTGGGATAGAGCCGCATCTCGCGCGGGCCGAACAGCAGGCCCGGCTCGCCGATGTCGTGGACGGCCTGCACCTGTTCGGGGCTGAGCCGGCGCTTGACCCAGACGAAGCGGCGGCCGGGCGCGGTGAACTGCGCCAGCAGGCGATCGGTGTCGAGGTCGGGAAAGATGCGCCCCAGCTCTCGCGCCGCGCGGGCGGGGTCGATCATCTGCGGCGGCTGGGCATAGAGCGAATGGGTCACGAGGTTGGTGGCCAGCACCCGGCCGTTGCGGTCGACGATGTCGGCGCGGCCGGCGCTGATGCCGGCGCCGGGGCGGGCGGCGGTCACGGGCTCGGTGGGGTCGGCGGCGGCCTCCATCCCCATGCGCGCGCCCACGACGGCGAAGGCGAGGCAGAAGCCCACCGCCAGCGCGATCAGCCGGCCCTCGGCGCGGGCCTGTGCGCGGGCGCGGGCGGCCTCGGCGCGCAGGCGGATGTTCTCACGCTCGATCGCGTCGGGGTTCTCGCCCTTGGCGCGGGCGTCGAGGATGCGGGCGAGCGGGCGCAGCGGCGTGCGGATCACAGCGGCTCCTCCTCTCCGGCGAGGGTGGCGATGGTCTCGATCGGCATCAGGATCGGCTCGGGCGGGGCGGGCGGAAAGGCCACCTGCTCGATCTCGCCGAACTGATCGGGCGCCATCGGCATCAGCCGCAGCCGCTCGAAGTTCAGCTCGGCCAGCTCGCGCAGCCGGTCGGGACGGTTGAGAAAGGCCCACTCCGCCCGCTGCACCGAGATCGCCTCGCGCAGCTGCGCGATCTCGCGCTGGAGCTGGCGAAGCTCGCTCATCGACTGCTGCGTGGCGTGGGTCTCGCGATAGGCCCAGAAGGCGAGCCCGATCACCCCCAGCGCCGTCACCAGATAGAGAAACGTCCGCATCAGCGCCCCCCCATGGCCAGCCGCGGCAGGCCCAGCGCGCCGCGCTCCACCGGCCCCGCGGGCGCCCCGGTCCGCGTCGCCACCCGCAGATGCGCCGAGCGCGCGCGCGGGTTGGCGGCGATCTCGTCCTCGGACGGGGCAACGGCGCGGCGGCTGTCGAGCGTGAAGCGCGCGATGGGGGGGGCGAGCTCGGGGGCGTGGCGGCTGGTGCCCGGCCCCTGCCCTGCGCGAAGCGCGAGAAAGCGTTTCACCACACGGTCCTCCAGCGAATGAAAGGTGACGACGGCGAGCCGGCCGCCGGGCTTGAGCGCGCGCTCGGCCGCCTCGAGCCCGGCGACCAGCGCGCCGAACTCGTCGTTGACGGCGATGCGCAGCGCCTGAAAGCTGCGGGTGGCGGGGTGGCTCTGTCCCGGCTTCGGGCGCGGCAGGCAGCCCGCCACCACCTCGGCCAGCTCGGCGGTGCGGGACAGGGGGCGGGCCGCGACGAGGGCGCGCGCGATGCGCCGCGCCGCGCGTTCCTCGCCGTAATGGTGCAGGATGTCGGCCAGCTCGGCCTCGGAGGCGGTGTTGACCAGATCGGCCGCCGTCAGCCCCGCCTGCCCCATCCGCATGTCCAGCGGGCCGTCGCGCAGAAACGAGAACCCCCGCTCGGCCCGGTCGAGCTGCATCGACGACACCCCGAGGTCCAGCACCACCCCGTCCACCGGCTCCCCCGCCAGCCGGTCGAGCTCGGCGAAATTGCCCGCCACGAGGTGCAGCCGCGCGCCGTACCCCGCCGCCCAGCCCGCCGCCTCGGCCAGCGCGTCGGGGTCGCGGTCGATGCCGATCACACGCCCCGCGCCGGCCTCCAGCAGACCCCGCGCATAGCCGCCCGCGCCAAAGGTGCCGTCCACCCACACCCCCCGCACCGGCGCCACCGCCGCCAGCAAGGGGCCCAGCAGCACCGGCACATGCGGCGCGCCCTTCGGGGCGAGAGGCGCCGCCGGGGTCATTCAGGCCGCCTCTGCCGGCGCGGCAACAGCGACTTGATGTCGAAGTTCGGCCCACGCTCCGCCCGCTTCTGCGCCAGCCAGGCCTGCTTGCGCGGCGCCATCTCGGCGTCATAGGTCGCCCGGTCCCAGATCTGGAAGCACTCGCCGCGCGAGACGAAATAGGCCTCGTCCCCCAGCCCGATCTTCTGGCGCTGCTTCTGCGGCAGCACGATCCGGCCGTCGTCGTCGATCTCGGTGATGATGGACATGTTCAGCACGAAGTCCTCGAACATGGACCTGTCCTCGCCGGGGGGCATGTCGCGGATGTCCTCCTCGATCGCCACGGCGGCGTCCATCGTGTAGCATTCGACGTGCTTTTCGAGGTGGTCGCCATAGACGATCACGAAGGAGGGACGCTTGCCGTCGGTGCAGTCAGGGTCGCCCGCCTCGATGATGCGGCGATACCGGGACGGGATCGAGACCCGGCCCTTGGTGTCCACTTTCTGGTGGAATTCGCCTCTGAAGCTGCGCCCCACCGTCCCGCCGCCCCTTCCCTCGTGTCCTGCCCCGGATACGAAAACGGCGGATCGGGTTGCTGCCACTGCCCGATCCGCCGCCCTCGTCCCATTTCTGGGCTGTCCGACTGCGCAGGCCACCTGGGGGGATGTCTGCTCGCGTGCGCGCCGGATCTCTCGTTACGGTGAGGCGGGGTGCCTGTATGAAACCTGACCTTGGGGGGTCTGGTGGGGTCTTGCCGCCCCTCTGTCCCGCTCTCCGTGAGAAAAGGGATGGCATGGGAAATCATGGGTCGCAACAGGAATCTTGCGCACCGAGGACCGGGCAAGACCGTGCCCTCGGCCGTTCCGCGCTGGCCGAACCGCGGAAACTTCGACATTTCTGCGCAGGTTTTGAGGACAATTGCCGGGATCCACACCATATGTAGATCGGATCCACGCCAGCCATCCAGTCCCATGTTTTCCCGAATGCACCGCAGGAACATGCACGCCATGGCGGCACTGTTGCGCACAAGACACGAAAATGCACCGGACTCCGGCAGAATCGCCCATGGATTCACGGTGACCCACGCGAACGCGAGGCGCCGCGATTCGTCTCCGCCCACCAGGTACCATGCATTCCCGGCCAACGCGGCCGGGCGGCGCGAGGCTCAGGCCATCCCGCCCGCGACCAGCCGCGCGGCGATCCGGGCATAGGCCTCGGCCATCGGCCCCTCGCCGGCGGCGATGGGCCGGCCCGTGTCGCCCGCCACCCGCACCTCCAGGCTCAGCGGCAACGCCCCGAGGAACGGCAGGTCCAGCCGCCCGGCCTCGCGCTGCACCCCGCCCTCGCCGAAGAGATGCGCCTCATGGCCGCATTTCGGGCAGATATAGGTGGACATGTTTTCGATCAGCCCCAGCACCGGCGTCTTCAGCGTCCGGAACGCCGCCAGCGCCTTGCGCGCATCCAGCAGCGCCACGTCCTGCGGGGTCGAGACGACGATGGCGCCGCTGATCTGCGCCCGCTGGCACAGCGTCAGCTGGATGTCGCCCGTCCCCGGCGGCATGTCCACGATCAGCACGTCCAGATCGCCCCAGGCCACCTGCGTGAGCAACTGCTGCAACGCCCCCATCAGCATCGGGCCGCGCCAGATCACCGCCTCCTCCTCGGGCAGCATGAAGCCGATCGACATCAGCGTCACGCCATGGGCCTGAAGCGGCAGGATGGTCTTGCCGTCGGGCGAGGCGGGGCGGCGGTTGATCCCCATCATCCGCGGCACCGAGGGGCCGTAGATGTCGGCATCGAGCAGCCCCACCCGCCGCCCCTGCCGCGCCAGCGCCACGGCGAGGTTGACCGCGACGGTCGACTTGCCCACGCCGCCCTTGCCCGAGCCCACCGCCACGATCCGGTCGACCCCCGAGGGCCGCGACGGCCCGGCATCGGCATGACGGCCGATCTTGAGCGAGGGCGCGGCCGGCGCCTTCGGGGCGGGGCCGTGGGCGGTCAGCATCGCCTGCGCCGTCACCACCCCCGGCAGCGCCCGCACCCGAGCCTCGGCCTCGTCCCGCGCCCCGGCCAGCGCCCGCGCCGCCTCCGGGCTCTCGGCCTCGAGGACGAAGCGCACCGTGCCGCCCTCGACCGCCAGCGCCCGCACGAGATCCCGCGACACAAGCGTCCCGCCCCCCGACAGCGTCACCTGCCCCAGCGCCTCCAGAACCGCCTCGCGCGTGACCGTCATGCCATGCTCCCTCGCTGCGCCGCACCCATGCGCCAACACCTGTGCCCCGGCCGCCGAGTCGGCAAGCCCTGCGTTCGCATCCTGCCCAGCCAACAAGCTTAACGCCTGATGTTGCGGCGAAACCGGGGGTGCGACGTCTTGCGCTCGCTGCATGGCAGCATTGCGCCTTGCATCCATTGTGCACATGCAGCAAAGCTCTATGTATCGGACGGCGAGGGGGGGCAGACCCGACACGAACTGGCCGCGGACGGCCGGCAAAGGACGAGGGCAATGACCCTGCTGACCGAACGGCGCTCGATTGCGCGAGCGCCCTGGAAGATGGCCGCACTGCTTGTCGCGGTGCGCGAGGAATTCCGGCGCAGGCGGGTGTATCGCACCACCTTGCGCCAGTTGCGAGGGCTCTCGCAGCGCGACCTGGACGATCTGGGCATCGCGCGACACATGATCAGCCGACTGGCGGCCGAGGCTGCCTGGGGCAAGAAAGACTGAATACAGAAGGCCCTATCCTCCTCCCTGGGTTTTCTGTTTCCGGCGGTGGCGCGTCTCCTCCTCCCTCGCGCCACCGCCACCCGACACCGGGGCCACATGGCCCCACCGAGCTGCGGCAGGTTCCTTCTCCTCCTCCCTGGGGGCCTGTCGCTGAAACGAGCGGATGTGCCGTCCTCCTCCCTGGCACACCGTTCGCATCCGGGGCGAAAGCCTCGGAACTCTGCGGCGGGCCCCCTCCTCCTCCCTGGGGTTCGTCGCTAGACAAGGCGGCGGCACCCACCTCCTCCCGGGTGTCGCCGTTCTTGTCTGGGGGGTCTCCCGTCGACGACACCTCTCCCTTTCGCTGCGCAGCACGCCCGCAGCCCGCTTGCCATGCTGCGCAGCATCGCCATCCCGCTGCGCAGCACCGGAGCCATGCTGCGCAGCATTGCGCCAGCCACTCCCCCGTCATCTGCCCTCGAATATCCACGTGAGCGGGCCGCGGAACCCTCCGGCAGAGGGTTTGCCCGACGCACGCGCCGAAGGCGACAGCGGCCAGACGCCCCCTTCACCGCCGGATCCGCGAACCCGACCGGGCCGGCGGCCTAGGGGGTCAGCTCGACATGCCGCCGTTCCTCGTGGATCACCCAGTTGCTCGGCACCTTGGCCTCGCGACGGTACGGGTCCCACAGCACGAACATCTCCACATGCATGACCCTGCCGCGGGTGTCCGTGCCCAGGACCTCCATCTGCCACAGCTCGTCACCCTGCCGGATCAGCAGGTTCTGCGCCTGCCGCGTCAGATCCAGCGCCGTGAGGATGAGGCCGAAGGCCGTCGAACCGCCGCTGCTGATCAGGCCGCCGCCGATCCCGAGGACCGTCGCCAGGATGGGATAGGTCGTGCCCCCCGACAGCTCGGTGTTCACCAGCGCGCGGTACTGCTCGTTAGAGCCGTCGAAGGCGAAGAGCCGCCGCTCGGCCTTGTTGACCTTGGACAGATCGACGTCGCGGCGCACCGCAAAGGTCTGGGTGCGCGACGTTCCGGTGTATTCGATCATCGCAAAGCGCTGCCGCTGGCGGGCGACGAAGCCCATCACCGTTGCCTGCGGGAGGCGCACCCGCGAGGGGGGCCCGAGTGGCGGCAGTTTTGCTGGCATGCGAGCGCCCGTGGACAACGACCCTCGATCACAGGCTGACACATTTTCGCGAGCCGGTCCACAGGGATCGCGCCCCGCCGCGCGCTCAGAACGGCACGTCGCCCGCCTTGTCGGCCGGCACGACGAATCGCGCCACCACATGTTTCGGGCCCGCCTTGTCGAAACGGATGGCGAGCTTGTCGCCCTCGATCCCCGTCACCGAGCCGTAGCCGAACTTGGTGTGGAACACCCGGTCGCCGGCCTCGAATCCGCTCACGGCGTCGAGGTCGACCGCCACATGCCGGCTCTCGCGCGGCTGGCTCACGGGGCGCTGGGCCGCGTTCGCCTGCAACCGCCGCCAGCCCGGCGAGGCATAGACATCGGCCCGCGCCACCCGCTCTTCCAGCCCGGAGCCGGCCGACATCGCCCCCAGGCCCCCGCCATAGAGGCCCGGCGGCGTCAGCACCTCGACATGCTCTGCCGGCAGCTCGTCGATGAAGCGCGAGGGAAGCTGGCTCTGCCACTGCCCATAGACGCGGCGATTCGCGGCAAAGGACACGGTGCAGAGCCGCTCGGCCCGGGTGATGCCGACATAGGCGAGGCGGCGTTCCTCCTCCAACCCCTTCAGCCCCGATTCGTCCATCGAGCGCTGCGAGGGAAAGAGCCCGTCCTCCCAGCCCGGCAGGAACACCACCGGAAACTCCAGCCCCTTGGCCGCATGCAGCGTCATGATCGAGACCTTCTCGGCGCCTTCCTCCTGCGCATTGTCCATGATGAGGGCGACATGCTCCAGAAAGCCCTGGAGGTTGTCGAAGGATTCCAGCGCCTTCACGAGTTCCTTCAGGTTCTCCAGCCGCCCCGGCGCCTCGGGCGTCTTGTCGGCCTGCCACATCTCGACATAGCCCGACTCCTCGAGGATCCGCTCGGCCAGCTCGACATGGGTGACCGGCGCCTCGCCGGCCCGCTCGATCAAGGCATCGGGCGCCGGCCCCTGCCCGGCCGCCAGCGCATGCCAGCGCGCGATCCCCTCCAGCAGTTTCCGCAACTCCCGCGCGCCCTTGCCCGAGAGCCCCCCGGCCGCGAGCAGCCGCGCCGCCCCCTCCACCAGCGGCACCCCGGCGGCGCGCGCCGCCTTCCGGATCTCCTGCTGCGCGCGGTCGCCGAGGCCCCGCTTGGGCGTGTTCACCACCCGTTCGAAGGCGAGGTCATCGGCCGGCGAGACGGCGAGGCGGAAATACGCCATCGCGTCCCGCACCTCCATCCGCTCATAGAACCGCGGCCCGCCGATGACGCGATAGGGCAGGCCGATGGTCAGGAAGCGGTCCTCGAAGGCGCGCATCTGGTGGCTGGCGCGGACGAGAATCGCCATGCCGTTGGGGCTGATGGGCTCCATGCCGCGGCTGCCCCCTTGCAGCGCCTCGATCTCCTCGCCGACCCAGCGCGCCTCCTCCTCGCCGTCCCAGTGGCCGATGAGGCGGACCTTCTCGCCCGCCTCGGCCTCGGTCCAGAGCGTCTTGCCCAGCCGGCCGGCGTTGGCCGCGATCAGGCCGGAGGCGGCGGCGAGGATCTGCGGCGTCGAGCGATAGTTCTGCTCCAGCCGGATCACCTGCGCGCCGGGAAAATCCTGCTCGAACCGCAGGATGTTGCCCACCTCGGCGCCGCGCCAGCCATAGATCGACTGATCGTCGTCGCCGACGCAGCAGATGTTGCGATGGGCCTGCGCCAGCAGCCTGAGCCACAGGTACTGCGCGACGTTGGTGTCCTGATACTCGTCCACCAGCACATGGCGGAACCGGCGCTGATACTCCGCCAGCACATCCGGATGCGCCTGGAAGATCGTCACGCAGTGCAAGAGCAGATCGCCGAAATCCACCGCGTTCAGCGAGCGCAACCGCTCCTGATAGGCGGCATAGAGGGCGGGCCCGCGGTGGTTGAAGGCGCCGGCCTCGGCGCTGGGCACCGTGTCGGGCCGCCAGGCGCGGTTCTTCCAGTTGTCGATGATCCCGGCGAGCTGCCGCGCCGGCCAGCGTTTCTCGTCGATGCCGGCCGCGACGATCTCCTGTTTCAGGAGCCGCAGCTGGTCGTCGGTGTCGAGGATGGTGAAGTTCGCACTCAGCCCCACCAGTTCCGCATGCCGGCGCAGGATCTTCACCCCGATGGCGTGGAAGGTCCCGAGCCACGGCAGCCCCTCCACCGCCTCGCCCAGCAGGCTCGCCACCCGCTCCTTCATCTCGCGGGCGGCCTTGTTGGTGAAGGTGACGGCGAGGATCTCCCACGGGCGGGCCTTGCCCTGATGCAACAGCTGCGCGATCCGGCAGGTCAGCGCCCGCGTCTTGCCCGTGCCGGCCCCGGCGAGCAGCAGCACGGGGCCGTCCAGCGCCTCGACCGCGGCGCGCTGGGCGGGGTTCAGCCCGTCGAGCCAGGGGGCCGGCCGGGCGGCCATGGCCCGGGCCGACAGGGACACGGAGGAGGGCGCGGAACTCATCGCCCGCATCCTAGCGCGCCCCGCCGCCGAGGCCAAGCGCTGTTCGCCGATTGTTCGCTCCATTGCGATGGCGGCCGCGATGGCGGGTCCGGTGGACAGGCCGCGCGCGATTCCGGCATCCGCGGGCTCAGGAGGTCCGCCCCGAGGCGCACCCCCGCCCGCACGCCGACGCCCGCCCCGGCCGGCCGCTGAAGGGGCCGCATCTGGGCTATCCGCTGGGGCCGGAGGACCTGCTGCTGACTGCGGACGGCGCGCCCCAGCGCCTCGACAAGGCGTTCTCCTGGGAGGCGCCGCTGGCGGCCCACGGGATGATGCACATGGTCATCTCGAACGCGCACGCGGGCGATCCCTATCCCATCGACACGCTGTTTCTCTACATGGCCAACATGGCCTGGAACTCGTCGATGAACACCGCCGGCACCATGGCCATGCTCACCGACCGGCGCGCCGACGGCGAATACGTCATCCCCCGCATCATCGTCGCCGACGCCTACAGCTCGGAGATGGTCGCCTGTGCCGATCTGGTGCTGCCCGACACCACCTATCTGGAGCGGCACGACTGCATCAGCCTGCTCGACCGCCCGATCTGCGAGGCCGACGCGGTGGCCGACGCGATCCGCTGGCCGGTGGTGGCGCCCGAGCGGCCCGGACATGCAGGCGTCCGCCCGTTCCAGTCGGTGCTGCTGGACCTCGGCCACCGCCTCGGGCTGCCCGGGATGGTGGCCGAGGACGGCGGCCCGGCCTATCGCGACTATGCCGACTATATCGTGACCCATCAGCGCCGCCCGGGCATCGGTCCCCTCGCCGGCTGGCGCGGCGACGGGACAGAGGCGGGCCGCGGCGCGCCCAACCCGGACCAGCTCACCCGCTACATCGCCGCGGGCGGCTTCTGGCACGAGGCGATCCCCCCCGAAGCGCGCTATTTCAAACCGTGGAACGCGGCCTATCAGGACTGGGCCACCGCCCGCGGGCTGCAGGACCGGGCCACCCCCTACGTCTTCAACCTCTGGCTCGAACCCCTGCGCCGGTTCCAGCTCGCGGCCGAGGGGCATGGCCCCCGCCAGCCGCCCGAGCATCTGCGCGCCCGCATCCGCGCGGCCTTCGACCCGCTGCCCGTCTGGTCCCCGCCCTTCGAGGACACGGCCGTCAACCCCGCCGAGTTTCCCCTCCACGCCCTGACCCAGCGGCCGATGGCGATGTATCACAGCTGGGGCAGCCAGAACGTCTGGCTGCGCCAGATCCACGGCGAGAACCCCCTCTACATCCCCCGCGCGGTGTGGGAGGCCGAGGGCTTCGGCCCCGGCGACTGGGCCTGGCTGACCTCGGCGCATGGCCGCATCAAGGTGCCCGTCGCGCTGATGGAGGCGCAGAACCCGGCGACCGTCTGGACCTGGAACGCCATCGGCAAGCGCCCCGGCGCCTGGGCGCTGGACCCCGCCGCCCCCGAGGCCACCCGCGGCTTCCTGCTCAACCACCTCATCCACGAGCTGCTGCCGCCCCGGGGCGACGGGCTGCGCTGGGCCAACGCGGACCCGGTGACCGGACAGGCGGCCTGGTACGACCTGCGCGTGCGCATCGGGAAGGCCCCCCACCCGGGGCCGGAGCCGCGCGTCGAGGCGCAGGCCTCGCCCGTCGGCACCGGCCCCGCCACCGTCGCGCATGGAGCCCGCCGAGCATGACCGCCCTGCCCCCCTCGACCGGGAAGAAACTCGGCCTCGTCATCGACCTCGACACCTGCGTCGGCTGCCACGCCTGCGTCGTCTCCTGCAAGGAGTGGAACAGCCAGTCGCAGGCCTCGCCGCTCGCCGACCTCGACGCCTATGGCCCCGCCCCCGAGGGCGCCTTCCTCAACCGCGTCCACAGCTTCGAGGTCACGCCCCCCGAGGGGCCGCCCGTGGTCGTGCACTTCCCCCGCTCCTGCCTGCACTGCGAGGACGCGCCCTGCGTCACCGTCTGCCCCACCGGCGCCAGCTGGAAGCGGGCCGAGGACGGCATCGTTCTGGTCAACGAGGCCGCCTGCATCGGCTGCGGCCTCTGCGCCTGGGCCTGCCCCTATGGCGCGCGCGAGATGGACGGGGCCGAGCGGGTGATGAAGAAATGCACCCTCTGCGTCGACCGCATCCACAACGAGACCCTGCCCGAGCCCGACCGCGTGCCGGCCTGCGTGAAGAGCTGCCCCGCCGGCGCGCGCCATTTCGGCGACCTCGGCGACCCGGGCAGCGCCGTCAGCCGGCTGGTGGCCGCGCGCGGCGGGGTGGACCTGATGCCCGAACAGGGCACGAAGCCGGTCAACAAGTACCTGCCGCCGCGCCCGCGCGACCGGCTCGGCGGCTTCAGCGACGAAAGCCCCCTCGCGCGGTATCTCGACCCGGTGACCGACGGGGCGGGCGGCTTTCTCGGCTGGCTCGACCGCAGTCTCGGGCGGCTCGGGGGGCGGCCCTGATGCACCCCGCGCCGTCGCTGATCCTGTTCACGGTGCTGTCGGGCCTCGGCTTCGGCCTGCTGGCGGTGCTGGGGCTGGGGATGCACCCGGCCACGGGCTGGACGGCCTTCGCGCTCTATGGCGCGGGCTACGGCGCGGCCGGGGCGGGGCTGGTGGCCTCGGCCTTTCACCTCGGCCACCCCGAGCGGGCGCTGCTGGCCCTGACCCAGTGGCGCACGAGCTGGCTGTCGCGCGAGGCGGTGCTGGCGGCGGCGAGCCTCGCGCTCATGGCCCCGCATGCGGCCGGCGCCGTGTTCCTGGCCCGCCCCCTGCCCGGGCTGGGGGCCGTGGCCGGGGCGCTCTGCCTCGCGACGGTGCTGGCCACGGCGATGATCTATGCCCAGCTCCGCACCGTCCCGCGCTGGCACCACTGGA
>Ga0213835_101466_pt1 | contig 14218 bp, 13 predicted proteins | sample SWPATP01_FD_160576 | JGI IMG/M metagenome (GOLD analysis project Ga0213835, IMG submission 160576) | Coastal seawater microbial communities from Marineland, Florida, United States - SWPA TP0 #1 | ecosystem: Environmental > Aquatic > Marine > Coastal | place: USA: Florida | collected 2016-08-05
CCTAACCTACGCAGCCCCAATGCAACCAAAGATCTACCAAAATCTAGAGGTACGAGCACCAACAGCCCGCCACAATTGACAATAGATTACCCAAAATCTAACGTTGTAACGCCGAATCCATCCCCCCAAGAGCCCATGACAGATCTCACCAGCCTTGCCCCTGAAGACATTACCCTGCCCTACCATGAACGAGTTAAGCGCTTAACAGACCTCATCGAAAGTCTCCGTATTGCCGATGAAATTGCGGAAAATGGTTATTTTATTAGTAGTTCTGAGTTGGCAGATCTAATGGATGTGAATGCCAGTGCCGTCACCAGTCGGGGCCATGAATGGACTTGGCGCAATTGGATTGTCTCCCGGGTCAAACGAGAAGGTAATCAGATCCTTTGGCAACTCGACCGCATTATCGGTGATGAGACGACGACCTAAACTCACCTATGACCGGGGCACCCTGATCCTCCATCCCCCACCCCAGGGTAAAACTTGGCTAGATTTCGTCACTTGGGATGATCGCATTGAAAAATTTAGGCTCTCAGCCCAGGATTATCGCCCCCTCGTGGAACGGTTACGAAACGAAGGGGTAGATTTTATCGATGCGGCCCAACAATTTTCACCCCTAGATTTTGATCCGGCCTTTCCCCTCGAACCCTATCCCCACCAACGGGAAGCCTTGTTAGCCTGGAAAAAAGGCGATCGCCAAGGAGTTGTGGTCTTACCCACCGCCGCCGGAAAAACCTACCTCGCCCAACTGGCCATGGCCAGTACCCCCCGCACAACCTTGGTGGTGGTGCCTACACTCGATTTGATGCACCAATGGTATGCCCAGCTCAGCACCGCTTTTCCGAACATTGATGTGGGTCTGTTGGGGGGTGGTTCCCGCGATCGCACCCCTATCTTGATTGCCACCTACCACAGCGCCGCGATCCACGCAGAAACCCTCGGAAACCAATATGCCCTGATTATTTTCGATGAATGTCACCATTTACCCAGTGACTTTTTCCGGGCGATCGCCGAATATTCCATTGCCCCCTATCGTCTCGGTTTAACCGCCACCCCCGACCGGAGCGATGGCCGTGAGCAGGATCTAAAACACCTCATTGGGCCTGTCGTATATGACCGTACCCCCAGTTCCCTTTCCGGGAAAGCCCTAGCCGAGCACCAAATTATTCAACTCAAAATTCCTCTAACCATCACCGAGGCCGACCAATATCAACAACTCATCGCCACCCGCAATCAATTTCTCCGGGACAACAATATTTATTTGGGTTCTCTCGAAGGTTGGCAAAATTTTGTCGCCATCAGTTGTCGTTCCGCTGCGGGTCGCCGCGCCATGTTGGCCCACCGTCAGGCCAAAGATATTGCCGCTGGCACTGCTGGAAAACTCCGCACCCTTGCCCAGTTAATCCAACGTCACTACCCCGAAAAAATCCTTATTTTTACCAACGACAACGCCACCGTTTATCGCATCTCCCAGGACTTTTTAATTCCCGCCATTACCCACCAGACCCCAGTCAAAGAACGCCATGAAATCCTCGAAAAATTTCGTCGCGAAACATACCATATCCTGGTGACTTCCCATGTTTTAAATGAGGGGGTTGATGTTCCCAATGCTAGAGTGGCAATTATTCTCTCCGGCAGCGGTTCGAGTCGGGAATATGTACAACGTTTAGGGCGAATTTTACGCAAAGGTAAATCAGCGACAAAATTGGCTCTTTTGTATGAATTGGTAGCAGAAAATACAAACGAAGAGCAACTTTCCCAACGGCGACGTTCTCCCCTTAACCCAACAAAGCAACCGCTTACCTCTATAAATTCAAACAGTAATTTACCACGGGTTGCAGAAGCCCAAAGCCCTTATAAAGCAAACTTCCCAGAGAAATCTGAACAGCCCAAAGACCCACCCATTTGAAGCTTCTCGATAGCTAAAATATGCTTTGATTCTGCCTATAAAGCATCCCTTTTTACGAAGAAAACCCCTCGAAAAAACCGTTAACCAAACTATAACTTAATCTTTTTTAAACTTTGGAATTATAATGTAAGAATAGTCTCTATAAAAAACGATATAAAGAAACGCAATTTAAAATCTATGCAATTATTTCATCAGTCGCCTCAAAGAGAACGAACGCAATTTGAACGTTCTTTACAACGTTTAGAACAAGAAGTTTTGCGGATGGGGGCGCTGGTCGAGCAAGCCTTTCGTTTGGGTCATAACTGTCTGTTTAAAGAAGATTTAGAGGCTTATGAAACGCTCCGGGCCTTAGATAAAGAGATTGACCGCTACTATCGCCAGATTGAAGCTGATTGCTCGGCAATGCTCACCTTGAAGGCCCCAGTGAGTCAAGATTGCCGGTTTGTGAGTGCGTTTATGCAGTTGGTGCGAGATTTAGAGCGGATCGCTGATTATGCTGAGGATTTGGCGGAAAAGTCCATGCGTTTAGTCCCCTATCCGACCCACATTCTAATGGCGGATATTGAAGGGATGTCAGAACATGCCCAGTTAATGTTGTCCACAAGCTTGGTGGCCCTAGCGGATCTAGATCCCAATGCAGGTGCCTATGTGAAAAAATTGGATGACCGGGTCGATGATGATTATGACCGCATTTATGCGGCCTTAGCCCAGCAGCAAAATCAGCCTGGGGTCATAGAACCATTTATTTTAATGGCGTTGATTATTCGGGATCTAGAACGCATGGCTGACCACGCGACCAATATTGCCCAGCGGGTTTCTTATATCATCACCGGACAACGGGGCTAACACCCCTCTAGCTCCCTTTTTGAGAAACATCCACACCCCTCTAGCTCCCCTTGAGGGGAGAAGATTGGCCACCTTCCCCAAGGCAGAACCCCTTCCGGCCTAGCGGCCACCTTCCCCAAGGAAGGATAGTGGGTTTATTGTGTGGCGTCGGAGAGGTCGACCACGTCAAGCCAGCCTTCGAGGGCATCCCAGCCGAGGCCTTTACGGATGAGGGTCGGTTGGCGATCGCAAAAGTCGAGAATCGTTGAAGTTTTGGTGCCGGGCTCGCTGTCACTGTCGATGATGATATCCACAAGGGGCTCTAGGGCATCAAAGAGGCGCGCTTTTTCAAGGCCAAGGGTAAAAGGTTCACCATCTTCGTCGGGCAAGTGGGCCGAGGTGGAAATAATCGGATTGCCAAGGGCCTGGAGTAAACCCTGACAGATCGCATGGTCAGGGACACGAATCCCGGTGCTGCGGCGTTTGGGGCTCATCACCAGCTTCGGCACCTGTTTTGTGGCGGGAAGTAAGAAGGTATAGGGGCCAGGAATTGCCCGTTTCATAATCCGGTAAGCTTCGTCACTGACGAGGGCATATTCAGAAATATTCGACAGGGATGAGCAGAGGAAAGTGAGGGGTTTATCGTTGGCGAGGCGCTTGAGTTGGCGCACTTTTTGCACGGCTTGCTTTGCGGTGAGATCACAACCAATGGCGTACACTGTATCTGTTGGATATAACATCACGGCCCCAGCCCGGAGTTGTTGGGCGATCGCCTCTAAATCCCGTTGTTGGGGATTTTTCGGGTGGAGTGAATAATAATTAGCCATTGTTTTTGCCGCTATGAAAAAAATTGCCTATCTCGAATGCCCGACGGGGATTGCAGGAGATATGTGTCTCGGTGCATTGATAGATGGGGGCGTACCGCTGGAATATCTCAAAAATCAGCTAAATCGCTTGGGAATCGCCGCTGAATACGATCTTCGGGCGGAAACGGTGATTCGTCAAGGACAGCGGGCGACAAAGGTCTTTGTGGATCTCAAAACTAAAGCAACTCACCATGACCATGATCATTCCCAGGATCAGACTCATCACCATCATGCTGACCATGCACCCCACCGCCATCTGCCAGAAATTCAGGCCATGATTAAAGGGGCAGGTTTACCAGAGCGGGTCGAACGTTGGAGTTTGGCAATTTTTCAGAATTTGGCGATCGCCGAAGCAACGGTTCACGGTACAACCCCAGAGCAAGTACATTTCCACGAAGTTGGTGCGACCGATGCCCTGGTAGATATTGTGGGGACTTGTTTAGGACTAGATTGGTTAGAAATTGATGAATTATATTGTGCGCCGATGCCCACTGGTGGCGGCACGGTGAAAGCAGCCCACGGAATTTTGCCTGTCCCGGTACCAGCGGTGCTCCAACTCTGGCAACAACGCCAGGTTCCGGTTTATAGCAATGGCATCGAAAAAGAATTAGTTACTCCCACTGGCGCGGCGATCGCCACCACTTTAGCAACGGACTTTTGTCAGCCACCCGCCATGACCCTCGCAAAAATTGCCCTAGGTTCCGGCACCATTGATTTACCCTTGCCGAATTTATTGCGGCTCTGGATCGGCCACCAGCCAGAAACGCCCCACTTGGAAACCATAGTTACCCTCGAAACCCAAATTGATGATCTCAATCCCCAGGCGATCGCCTATGCCTGCGAAAAATTACAAGCGGCCGGGGCGTTAGACGTTTTCACCCAGGGGATCACGATGAAAAAAAATCGCTTGGGTACTCTCCTAACGGTGATTTGTCCCGTGGCATTGGTCGAGATTTGCGAAGAAATTCTATTCACCGAAACCAGCACCCTCGGCATCCGTCGCCACACCCAAACCCGGTCAATTCTCCAGCGGCGCTTTGAAACCGTTGCCACCCCTGCTGGAGAGATTCAACTGAAAATCGGCTACCGGGGCGACAAAATCTACAACGTCCAACCGGAATACGAAGACGTTAAGGCGATCGCCCAACAAACTGGACAATCCTGGCAGGCGATCGCCCAACAAGCCCTTTGCCAATTCCCCAGGGATGCCGAGTCTTGACCCCTCAAAAAATCCAGCACCGTCGTCCCCTATGCCTTACGAATATTCAAAAAACGCTGGTATTTCTGATAGAGGGGTAAACCGGGGAAATCCTGCTTAAAAACATCCGGCACATCATAATCATTGGGAGGATAGGTATCTTTAATGCTCTGTAACTCCCCAGCAATCTGCTCCCACTTTCTGAGATCCCCCAGGAGAGCCTTAAACTCAGCCCCTGCGTTTTTATTGCGGTAGTTCAGTGCGAGAAAGTGAAACACTTTCACATGGCCCAAAAGGTTATTTTGGTTCCTCGGCATCCCCATCGCCGAACACAGCGTGTAAACCGTTTCTTCGATCTCCGAAACCCGCTGCTCCAAAACCTCTAGATCGGTGCCAATCGGCTGTGTCAATACTTCCTGAGCTAGTTTAAAGGTTGATAACAGCAGAGAATAGCGGGATTTCAGGTTTCTCAAAATGTTCAGCAACTTCACGCCACTTTTATAGCGACTGACCTCTTTAATCGCCAAAATATAGTTTTTGGTAACTCGCAATCCCTCATCGGTTTTAAATTCCTTGAGGAAAGGGGTGACTTTCGCTTTCATTTCAAGGACAATCTCGGTGGTGTCGGTGTGGTTGTCTAAGATATCGGCGATCGCCTCATAGACCTTAAGCTGAGTCGGGCTGCGATACAGAAATTCCGTTTCGTTAATCAAGACAAAACTTTCAAGGGAAAATAACATCACCTCAAACAAATCAATCGTATTCTTGAGATTTTTAAAGGTGCCCATGTTCAGATCGATTAAAATCCGAATCCGAAAGAAATCAAGGAACTCCTGATTGCCGAATTTTCGATTTTCTAAGCCCTGGAGAGTGATCGCCTTCGTTTCAAGTTGCTTCCAAAGCTGCCCATAGCGATCAAGAGAATAAGGGGGAACCGGAGGCTTCGCAAAATAGTTTGTGACCTTCTCCACCAAGCTCTTGTTGCCAAAAATCGGCTTCTTCCAAAAAGAATCGGCGGTTTTTTCTTCCGTCGATGGGGACTCTGGGGCCGCAGTCGTCTGATTCGTCGTACCTTGAGGGGGGGGAGTTATTTTGAGGTCAAAGTGAGCCTGGAGTACACCAAACTCCTCCTGGGTAAGCTGACCTTCCTTGACTAAAGAGAGTAGACGCTCTAATTGTGGTGCGTTATCGATGGGCATGCTTTCCTCACTGATTTGATCAAATAACCCCAGCGCTACCATGTAGTGTATCTCTCCCCTGGGGTTTGTTACATTGCGTTGTTGATCTTTTACGAAACCGCCGAAAAATTACCGAAATAATTTTTCCATTGAGCGAGGCGTCAACCTAAGACCAAAAATTCCCCACCCCTTGCCCAATCTTGGGCCTCAACATTGAGTCTTGCCCTCCGTTCCTAGAAGCGAATTTGGCTAGAGTGAATCATCCCCATGCCGCCGCAGACATCGGTATAGAACCAATTTCCTTGGTTGCCATAGAGGTTGATGGTTTGGCGCGATCGCACGGTGCACAAAATTGGCCCATTGGGGTAAGTGCGGACATTCGAGGGGGGAGCAAAGACAAAAGCAGTATCATTTGCGCCCGTATTACCAGGATTACCATCACAGACAAAGTTCAGCATATTTTGGGTGGCCGTGGATCTGGGACTATGGGTCACACCATCATGGAAGCTCGTCCAGGTGTTATCCCAACAATGGGCCTGGGCATTAATTTTCATTTGGCCGAGGTAGTAAGTGAAGTTAACACTACGTTCACTAGCCCGCCGGATGGAACAACGATCCACATTGATACTCGCGCCAGTCACCGCTTGACCCATATAGACGTTGCAGGATTGGGCATTGAGATTTTTCTGGGGGCCTAGGGCTGTGGCCAGGACTAAACCGAGGGGGACTAGCAACAGACTTAGGGATCGGTGCATTGTAGGGTGTAACATCTCAGTTACCTCCACCATCAAAAAGGTAATGTAAGGCTAATAATATTGTCGCTATTTTTCCCTGCAACAATGGCTTGTTTTTATAAAAAGTAATAACCAATGGCTTAAAAAATTTAATTTTTTCTTTATTTTATTTTTAACCGATTTAAAAATTATTCAATAAGAGAATTGTCCTTAAAAACAGAGGATTTAAGCCATTAACCAGAAAAATCACTTTAGAAAGTAAGGCTTGACCCGATGGGGTTGAGGGGTGATTCCCCATATTCGGGGATCATTTGACTCTTTTGAAGGATTTATAACCCAGAGAAAAATAAAAAGTTCTGGGTCGTATTTCTATATTTTTTTATTGGTATTTTCCCACTACTTTTTATTAAGATTGAAAAAGATTTTTTTCGGCAGCAATCTATCAAATATCGCACCATTGGTAAACTTTGGGCGTGATTTTCGTCATAAAGATGTACTTGATAATCCCGTCAGCTGACCAGATAATTTTTGGGTAGTGCGACAGCGGCCTGACGTGGCTTTGTACTTTGGGGGGAGAAGCGAGGCGATCGCCAAGGGAGTTTTGACCGATAAACTAATAGGTAGTGGTACTGTACTTCTTGGAATCTCAAAATGTTTCAGCAAATGCAGCTGCATAAACACGCCCCAAAAAATATGTTGCCCCGATCGGTCAGGCGATGAAACGTTTTTTGCGATTTTTTTTATTTCTTAATCACCGAACGCTGTATTGGACGATCCGCCAGGCGTTACGACGGCGACTGTTGGGGCTTTCGGCGGAGATTGCCTTTAACGTCATGCTGTCCTTGTTCCCGACGATCATTATGGCGTTGACGGCCCTAGGCTTATTCACGGCCACCCTCGATAACCAAACCATTCTACAGTTGGCGAGCTATTACGAAGATGTGATGCCGGTGTCGGTATGGACGCTCCTGCGAGAGTTCGCGGCAGAAATTAGCAAAACTCCCAGTAAAAGTTTATTTTCGGTGAGTTTTGTCGCGACGATCTGGGTCTCGTCCGGAGCGCTGAGTGCGGCAATGAATGCCCTCGATCAAATCCACGAAATCCCCCCGGAACAACGGCGTCCTTTCTGGAAAGCAAAGTTGATGTCGATTTTTATTACCCTGGGGGCGATCGCCCTTTTGATTTTTGCCTCATTTCTGGTGCTGGTGGGCGATAGCGTCATTAAAGTCGGGCTCGATTTAATTGTGCGCTTACCTGTAGATACGACGGGGGTCAATGTCCTGGTCACCCTCTGGCGGCTATTGAGTTTCCCGTTAGCGTTGGGGTTAGGGACGGGCATTATTGCGATGGTGATTAACATTCTGACGAGTCCCCCTGATCGACGTCATCCCCTGCGCAAACTCAAACAGATGTCCTTTGGTTTAGTGATCGCCCTCATTGCCTTTTTCGCCCTGTGTTTTTCGATTCTCTTTATCCAAAATCTGATTGTCGATATGGAGATCAACTACGATCTGGCAAATCTGTTGGTCATTCTCTGGCGTTTTTTGAGCCTGCCCGTCGCCTTGGCGATCGTTTCCATTGCCTTTGCTTTTATTTACAGCATGGGTTCTAGTCGCCTGATTAAAGGGATGCCCATTTTGCCCGGTGCCGTTCTGGGAGCTGTTTCCTGGGCGATTATCTCTTCTCTATTTCGCCTCTATGTTGCCAACTTTGGCCAATATAACCGTGTCTATGGGGCTGTGGGGACGGCGATTATTCTGATGCTTTGGCTCCAACTCAGCGCCCTGGTGATGCTCCTAGGGGATCAGCTTAATGTCGTTGTCGGCGAAGCCATGCTTGCAGATGCCCTCAAACGCGGCGATCGCCAACTCAACAAAAATCCCCCACTGCCAGAAGAAGCACCAGGGGAAATTTAATTAGCTTTTTAGGTTTAGGACGTCAGTACGCAAGAAAACTAGGCAACTGTTGCCGTGGCCAGTTCCTGTTTGAGAATATCTACCTTGTCCAAACGTTCCCAGGGAAGATCTAAATCTGTCCGACCAAAATGTCCATAGGCGGCCATATCCTGATAAAAACGCCCATTACGTTGGCTCGGTAAATTGCGCAGATCGAAAGCTTGGATAATCCCCGCCGGACGCAGTTCAAAATGTTTCTGCACGACTTCAAGCAACCGATCCTCATCCACAGTGCAAGTACCAAAGGTCTCGATCATCACACTCACTGGACGAGCCACCCCAATCGCGTAGCTCACCTGCACCTCACATTTTTCCGCAAGGCCCGCTGCGACAATATTTTTCGCCACATAACGGCAAGCATAGGAAGCACTACGATCTACCTTAGTGGGATCTTTGCCGGAGAAAGCACCGCCCCCGTGACGTGAATAGCCACCGTAGGTATCGATAATAATCTTGCGGCCCGTAAGTCCAGAATCTCCCTGGGGGCCACCAATGACAAATTTGCCAGTGGGATTTACCAGGAACTTCGTACTGTCACTTAAACCCACCGTTGCCCCGACAAAAACAGGTTTAATTACTTTTTCCAACAGATCCGCTTTGATCTTGGCCTGAATCTCCGTATTGTCTGTGAGTGCCCCAATGGTCTCTGTGTGTTGGGTCGAAATCAAAATCGTATCGATCCCCACGGGTTTGCCGTCCTCGTAGATCACCGTTACTTGGGTTTTACCGTCGGGGCCGAGGTAAGGCAGTTCACCGCTTTTGCGCACTTGGCTCAATTTCAGAGACAAACGATGGGCCAAACTAATCGGGAGGGGCATGAATTCGGGTGTCTCGTTGCAGGCATAGCCAAACATTAACCCCTGGTCTCCGGCACCAATTTCATCGAGTTGGTCGTCACTGAGTTTGTCCCGTTGCTCCTGGGCGCTGGTGACCCCCTGGGCGATGTCGGGGGATTGTTCATCCAGGGCAACCATCACAGAGCAGCTATTGGCAGAAAAGCCATTATCGGCATTGGTGTAGCCAATTTCTTTGATTTTTTGGCGAGCCACCTGGATAAAATTCACATTCGCTTGGGTTGTTAGTTCACCCGTAATCAGCACCAAACCGGTATTGGTCACAACCTCAGCAGCAACACGGCTACTGGGATCAGCAGCAAGTACGGCATCTAAAATTGCATCGGAGATTTGGTCACAAATTTTATCGGGATGTCCCTCGGTGACGGATTCGGAGGTAAAGAGATAACGACGAGACAATGTTGTATATCCTCTTGAGTTTAGAAAGTGGACAAGCGGGGTAGTGGCTTTTTATTTTATCTGGTTGAGTTCCTTTCTCTTTCAGAATTCGGGAGTTTCTGCTGGGCGATCGCCAATTTTCCTGACTGCTAGGTTAACCATGACGCTGTTGGTGCCAGTGCCAAGCGTGTTGCAAAATAGTTTCTAGGTCGGCGTATTGGGGTTGCCAACCCAGAACTGTACGGGCTTTTTCACTGCTCCCCACAAGGCTGGGGGGATCACCGGGGCGACGGTCGGTGGCGATCGCCTTGATCTCTTTGGCGGTAATTTTGCGGGCGGCCTCAATTACCTCCTTTACCGAAAACCCATTGCCATTGCCGAGGTTAAAGGCCTCAGTTACCCCGCCTTGCCGTAAATATTCCAGACCTAAAACATGGGCGTCGGCGAGGTCACTCACATGGATATAATCCCGGACGCAAGTACCGTCGGGGGTAGGATAATTGGTGCCAAAAATGGAAATACTGTCTCGTTTACCAAGGGCTGCAAAGAGTACCAGGGGGATCAAGTGGGTTTCGGGGTTGTGGTCTTCTCCTAGGTGACCATTGGGATCAGCTCCCGCTGCGTTGAAATAACGAAACATCACCGACCGCAACCCATAGGCCCGGTCAAAATCCCAGAGCATTTTTTCCACCATCAGCTTGCTCATGCCGTAGGGGTTAATCGGGTTTTGGGGATGAGCTTCGGGGATGGGAATTTCGCTTGGTTCGCCGTAGGTGGCACAGGTAGAAGAAAAGACGAATTGTTTTACCCCGGCCGCAACCATCGCCTCCAGGAGGGTCAACGTACCCACCACGTTATTCCGGTAATATTTGCCCGGTGCCGTGACCGATTCCCCCACATAGGCATAGGCGGCAAAGTGCATCACCGCATCGATTTTGTGGTCTGCAAAAATTTGATCTAACAAAGGGCGATCGCCTGTGTCCCCAACGATCAGTTCCGCTTTGAGCACCGACGCCACTAAATCTTGGTGACCATAGACCAAGTTATCTAGCACAATGACCCGATAACCGCGCCGTTGCAGACTCAATACCGCCTGGGAGCCAATGTAACCCGCTCCCCCCGTGACTAAAACTGTTTTGTCTGCCATGGCTGTCCCCCTGTTTATCTTCTAAATGACCGCTAGAACATTCGTGCAATTAACTGGTTCGGCATCAAATCCTTTCTCAAATTCAGAAACTAGAATTTAGACACCTTCCCATGGAGCCAATTTACCAGGAGAGTCGGGCAATTTTTCATAAACCAACGCCAGGCCAAAATCCGAAAAATAGGCTTAGAAAATCGGGCAATGTATTTCGCCAAGCGATTGAGGGGGCGGCGGCGGACTTTTTTGTTGATTAAATTCACCGAGCCAATGTCGTAGAGGCATTCTAAAACCAGTTTGACCGTGGTCTCTTCCCGCAAAAACATGGTTTCAATGAGCAGCAACATATCCTGGAGGCGTTTCTCTTCAAATTCTTGCTCCTGGACGGTTTTTGTGAGGGGGGCTGTAACCTCGGATTGGACAGTAATTGGGGCTTTGGACATGGGCAGATCACAATGGGCGCATTGAAAACATCATAGTGGGAGTTTAGGGGGCCTGTACAAATCAAAACTTTGGCCCACTGCGTGATATTCTGAGAGAAATTATTTCTGTTCCTTTTTTGCCAGCCACTGTCTATGTCTTCGCCTTCTTTTGATTCCGGACGGGAGCTTGATGCTCAGGACATCGTTACCCTCACCGATGCCATGGGGCGATCGCTAGATTGTTACGTTGAGAATGAAATTACCCAGGATGGCACTGAATACTATTTTTTGATGCCAGTAGACCAGCCAGTGGTGATCCTCGCTTGGGACGAAGATGAAGCCGATGAGAGCGATTTACCGGAAACGGAACTGGTTGAAGATCCAGAGGAACTTGCAGAAATTTTTCCCGATGCCAAGGCGGTACTGGCAGAACATGATTTAATCCTCCAGGATACAGCCCATGTGATGACCGTCCGTGGTGAGTTGCCCCCCCTGGAAGAGGATAAAATTCTCTCTTTAGAGATTGAAGATGATGACTTTGAAGACGAAGAGCTAGAGGCCGAAGAGTTACAGGAATTAGCACGCTTCTACCACCTCGACCAACTGTATAGCATCTACACGCCCCTAGAGCCGATTCCCATTTTTGTGAAGGTGACCGAGGATGAAGAAATGGAGATCCTCGAACCTGGGGATCCGATGATCCAGAGTTTAGTTGATACGCTCCTGCTCCAAGATGCCGACTAATGCGCCCCCCAAAACGCAACCCTTAGCACAGCGAAAACGGGGCTTTCCTTGGTTTTCTGGGATCCTCGCCCTGACAGTGGCGATCGCCTTTTGGCAGAGTTGGGCCTGGTGGCGGTGGGCGATCGCCCCTGGGGAAAATGCCGACCAGGCGGTACAACTCGACATTCCGGTCGGTACGGGCGCAGCCCAAATTGGCGAAGATTTAACGGCTTTGGGTTTAATCCAATCGCCCAAGGCCTGGCAGATCTGGGTGAAGTGGCTCAGGCTCACGGATCGGGGCGGCAGTCTCAAGGCGGGCACCTATCAATTTCCGCCCAACCAAGATCTCCCGGCGATCGCCCAGCAAATTTGGTCGGGGGACGTGGTGCAGACGAGCGTGACGATCCCCGAAGGTTGGACGATCCAACAGATGGCAAACCGTTTTGAAGCTTTGGGGTTTTTTCCGGCCACGGAGTTTATTGCGGCGACCCAGACCATCCCCCGCGAGCAATTTCCCTGGTTGCCAGCAGATTTAACCTCCTTAGAAGGCTTTTTATTTCCCGACACCTATTTTCTCGATACCGCCCAGCCCAGCCCCCCAGCGATCATTGAGCAGATGTTGGGCCAGTTTGAAGCGGTGGTCTTGCCCCTCTATGATGCCGAAATAGTGCCCCTGGATTTGTCCCTCACAGAATGGGTGACCCTAGCGAGCATTGTGGAAAAAGAAGCGGTGATCCCTGAGGAGCGGCCGTTGATTGCCGGGGTATTTGTCAATCGTCTGGAACAGGGCATGCGCCTGGAAACAGACCCGACGGTGGAATATGGCCTCGGCATTCGCCAAACGAAGGAACAGCCCCTGACCCTTGAACAGGTACGCACCCCCAATCCCTACAACACCTATCTCAATGAAGGTTTGCCACCAGGGGCGATCGCCTCACCGGGGTTAGCGAGTTTTCGAGCCACCTCCAATCCTGAAGCGACGGACTTTTTATTTTTCGTGGCCAACTACGACGGTACCCATGTTTTCAGTGAAACCCTGGCAGAACATGAAGCCGCCACCCAACGGATCCGCGCCACCATCGACGGTGAGACGGAATAGTTAAAAAATCAATCGCGACGATGTCTAGCTTGGTGCCCCAGTTAACCGCCGACGGTTCCTACACCTTTTTTTCGGAAGAGTTTCAGGAGCATTTTCACTCCCAGGTGGGGGCCAAACGGGAGGCCGAAGAAAAATTTCTCCTGCCCTGTCGGATCGCTGAACTTGCCCAACGACCACAGCTCCGGCTTTTGGATGTTTGCTACGGCTTGGGTCATAATACCGCCACGGCTCTCACAGAAATTTGGCGCGTTAATCCACACTGCCAAGTGACCTTATTTGCCCTAGAAAAAGACCAGGCGATCGCCCTCGATAGCATTCAACAAAATATCCTGGCGGCCTATCCTGAAATGGTAGTTTCCTTACTCCGGGAGCTGAGTAGTGAAAATCTCCAAGTTGAAACAAGGCGGCTTAAAGCCCAATTGCTCACGGGGGACGCGCGACAAACTATCCAACGGGTGATTCAGTCAAATTTTCAGGCCGATGCCATCTTTCTTGATCCCTTTTCACCGCCAAAATGTCCCCAGCTCTGGACGGTGGAATTTCTCGATTTAGTCGCCCAATGCCTTGCCCCCGACGGCTATTTGGCAACCTATTCCTGTGCGGCGGCGGTGCGGGTGGCGCTCCAGGCAGCAGGTTTACAACTTGGCAAAACCCCCGGTGTGGGCCGTAAATCCCCTGGCACCCTCGCCCGGTTTATCCCCGACGAACTCACGCCCCTTTCCCAACAGGAGCAGGAACATCTTCTCACTAATGCGGCGATCGCCTACCGCGATCCGACCCTCCAAGACGATGCAGCAACAATTTTGCAACGGCGACGGGAGGAACAACAATCTAGCCAGCGAGAATCCACGAGCCACTGGAAAAAACGCTGGTCAGCCCTCAATTCAACTGCGCCCGAAAGCGACTGACACTCACCGACAACAAAATAATCGCAAA
>Ga0213835_101471_pt1 | contig 14148 bp, 13 predicted proteins | sample SWPATP01_FD_160576 | JGI IMG/M metagenome (GOLD analysis project Ga0213835, IMG submission 160576) | Coastal seawater microbial communities from Marineland, Florida, United States - SWPA TP0 #1 | ecosystem: Environmental > Aquatic > Marine > Coastal | place: USA: Florida | collected 2016-08-05
GGCCGCGAGGGCCGCGGCGGCGATGCCGGGCTCGGCCGCGTGCGGACCGGCGGCGAGGCCGAGGCCCACCACCTCGCGCACGGTGAAGGGGAAGGCGAGCGGCGTCGCCTGGGGCAGCACGGCGCGGCGCGCGGCCAGCTCCCAGGGTTTGAGCCGCGTGAGCGGCGTGCCGTCCATGAGCACCGTGCCGTCATGGGGCAGATCGCCCACCAGCGCGCGCAGCAGCGTCGTCTTGCCCGAGCCGTTGGGGCCCACGATGGCGGTCAGCGCCCCGGGCCGGGCATCGAAATCGACGCCGCGCAGGACCTCGCGCCGCCCCAACCGCACGGTGATGCCACAAGCCGTCAGCATCAGAGGTCCACGACGCCGCGTCGGCGCAGCAGGATCCACAGGAACACCGGCGCGCCGAGGACGGCGGTGACGATGCCGATGGGCAGCTCGGCCGGCGCGATGATCGTGCGCGCGAGGATGTCCGGACGTCTGTCGTCGACCCGCTGCACCACCTGCTCGTCGCGAAAGCTGCGGATGTTGATCTCCTGGCTGACACCGCGCGGGCCGCCGTCGATGGTGACGCCCGGCTCGGCGCCGAGGATCTCGGCATGGGTGGCGGGCTGGCGGCGCAGCACCGCGTCGTTGTCGATCACCGAGACCGGGTTGGGCGTCTCCGGCAGGGCGCGTTCGTCCCGTGCGCCCCCGAAGACCGTCAGTCCGGGCAGCACGAACCCCGTGTCCTGCGCCGCCACCGGCCCGGCCGTCAGCGCCGCCGCGGCCACCCCTGCGGCCCGCGCCGCGGCCCTTGTCGCGGTCATGCGGGATCTGGCCCGATGGGGCGAGGTGACGGTGGTGCTCGCCACCGGGCCGGTCATCTTCGAGGCGACAGGCGCGGTGCCGCCGGGGCGCCGCGGCCATGGCTTCCACAACCTGCAGGGCGGGCCGATCGGCGGGCATGTCTGCGCTGAGGCCTGCGACCGCACCACCTTCGTTGCGCGCCGCTTCAGGGGGGCGAGACGCTGTCGGTGCAGTTCCATGCCCGCGAGGGCGCCCGCATGTTCAATGTCATCTCGGCCGCGCCCTGTGCGCGGGGCCCACGCCCGCCGCGCGGCGGCACGGCATCCGACGCTGGCCACCGTCGCGCTCGATGGTGCGCCGCAGCTGCGCAGTGCGGTGCAGCGCGCCGCCGGCCCGGCCGAGGCGCGGCGACTTGTCCATGCCGACCTGCGCTCGGACAGGGTCGCCGATCTGCGCGCCCGGCCCCGCGCAGCCACGGGAGGGCCTCGCCCGGCTGCGTGATCGCCCGCACGCCCGGGCTCAGGGCCGTGCCGGGCGCCGCGCCCAGCTTGTCGCCGAAGCCGTGGAAGTACTCGGGACTGGCGTTGAAACAGCCCTGCGGGCGCAGCCCGTGCCGCGCGCGGAACACTTCGGCGGCGCGTAGCCGCCGGTCCGCGAGCCTGGCAGGGGTTCGGTCAGCCGTTTGCGTTCTCCGTGCCCGCGGTTCGGCCAGCAGCGGTCCCAACCCCTGATGGCGCGGCCCCGATCTCCGGGGCGACTTCTGTGGCCCTTATATCTTTACAATGTCTGTCTGGCCGTGGCCCCAACCTCGGCGTTCCCGACGGGGGCCTTCTCCTGGCATATGGAAATGCATGGTCCCGACCTTTTTCCGTTCTCCCACATGACTGCGGAGCAAACGCTCGAGGCCACGGGGTGGGGCCGGTTAATGCGTTGTTTTTAAATTTCCTTTGTGCGCCGACCCATGCGGCAGGGGGAGCGGGGTTGAGACCTCCGGCCAGCAGGTGCCGAGGGCCGCGCCCGTCCGGCTCTCCACCTTCACTTCCATGATCCTGCCGGCCGCACGGGCCAGCATCGCGCGCGCTGCCGCCGTGTGCCTGCTTCTCACCCCGCCCGGGCAGCGCCGCTCCGTCATCGGTCATGATTCGCGATCGTCCCCGGACCGCTGGCGAACAATGGCGCATTCCCGGGTCCGGGGGCCGGGCGTCGCGACCCGAACCTTGTCCGAAGAGCCACGGCGGCCGCCACCGGCATCCCCCCGGCGCGTGGCGTCCGGCATGGTCCGGACCGCGTTCATCCGGCTGCTGGCCGCCCGCGGAACCGGCAGGGATGGCCCGGGCCCGGCGGGACAGCGTCTCGCGGGGCCGCGGACGGTCGAAGCCGGGGAGGAGGCCCGGCGCGTTGGCCTCCCGACCGGTCGCGCCCCTCAGGCGCCGGTGAGGGCCGGCATCCTGCGCTCGAGCGCACGCACCATCCCGCGCAGTTCCGCCGTGGAGCGAACCAGCCCGATGGGCGTGTAGCCGGGAACGAAATCTGCGCGGCCCTTGTCGTCGAGCATCCGCACCGAATGGTCGGCGCGATAGGGGATCTCGGACCAGGGCGCCGGCCGCCCGGCGCGGCGGCGCTCTTCGGCGATCAGCCGCTCGAGGATGTGGCACAGGTCGACCTCGGCCTCCGGGTCGAGGTGCTCGGCCTCGCGAAAGCTGCCCAGCGCGTCGGTGCGGCGGATGGTGCGCGGATGGGCATAGACGACGCGCGCGCCCAGCGCATCGAGGATGGCATCCAGGTCGTTCCCGTGACGCGCCGCCAACGAGCCGGCGCAGAAGATCATGCCGACGGCGCCGGAGCCGCAGCCATCGAAGATCCGACGGAAATCCTCCAGCGTGCTGGCGATCCGCGGCAGCCCGCACAGCGGGATCGGCGGGTCGTCGGGGTGGATGCCCAGCACCGCGCCCGCGTCCTCGCAGTCCCGCGCCACCTCGCCGAGGAAATCGATGAGGTTGGCGCGATAGGTCTCGGTCGCGAGGCTGCCGTAGCGGGCCAGCAGGGCGTGGAACTCGGCCGCCTCGTAGAAGCGCGGCCCGCCCGGCAGGCCGCGGGCGAGCATCGCCACCAGCGCCTGCCGACGCGCCTCGGGCATCTCGGCATGGCGCCGTGCGATGCGGTCGTGCAGGGCGGGATCGTAGGTGTCCAGCGCGCCGGGCCGGCCGATCAGGTGGACGTCGAACACCGCGAAATCCAGCACGTCGAAGCCCAGCGCCTCGACTCCGCTGGGCAGGGGCACGGCCAGGTCGGTGCGCACCCAGTCGAGCAGCGGCATCACCGTGAACAGGATGCGCCGCACGCCATGGGCCGCCAGCCGCCGCACGGTCAGCCTGAAGGCCGCGACATGCCGGGCGCGGTCGGGACCGCCGAGCTTGATCTCGTCGTGGATGGGGATGCCGCCCAGCGTGTCCCAGGCAAGGCCCGAGGGCCCGCCGGCCTCGGTCCGGGCGATGCGCGCGCGCATGGCGGCGATCGCCTCGTCCGGCCAGCCCTCGCCGACGGGTCGGGACAGCGTGGCCTCGACGCTGGTCGCGCCGGTCTGCATCACGTCGTCGATCCGCATCGGATCGTCAGGGCCGAACCATCGCCAGGTCGCGCGCATCGGTCTCGCCTCCTTGGTTGCGCGCCGCGCGGGGCGGCGGGGTCTCAGGGCCGGCCGGCGCCCTCCAGGAAGGCGGCGCTCTGCCCAAGGGCGGTGTCGTCGTCGGGCGTCTGAAAGGTCTCGACCGTCACCCAGCCCCCGGGCCGGCAGCGTTCATAGAGGTCGAGGGTCGCGCGCAGGTCGTAGCTGCCCGCCCCCAGCGGCAGGCGCGCGCTGTCGCTGATGTGGAGATGCCACAGCACCGGGTCGGCCAGCGCCAGCGCCGCGGCCATGTCCTCGCCCTCGACCTCGACATGGACGTTGTCGATCATGATGCCGACGGTGGGGATGCCCAGCCCCCGCAGGAACTCCATCGTCTGCGCGGTGGTGCAGAGGCAGTCGGTGAACTGCCGGTTCACCGGCTCGATCACCACGCGCACGTCGGGATGGGCGGCGCAGCAGGTCTCCAGCGCCTCGGCGATCCAGCCGAGCGTCTGCGCGCGCGGCGTGCCCGGGTGATACCGGCCGCGCAGACGGCCGACGTTCACCGGCGCGCCGAAGCGGGCGCCCAGCGCCATCGCCGACGTCATGCGGGCCCGGGCCGCCTCGCGGATCCCGGGGTCCGGGTCGGCAAAGGAAAGGCCGTCCTCGCCGAAGACCTCGCCGGTGCAGATCGCCGGCACCACCAGCCCGGCACGCCGCACCGCACGCTCCACCGCCCCCTGATCGATGGCGGCGGCGTCGCGGATCAGCAGCTCGACGCCGGCGAAACCGGCCGCGCGGATCGCGGCGCAGGCCGCCTCGGGCGGGCCACGCAGCGCGGTCACCTGGTGCGGCCCGACCTCGTCGGTGGCGAGCATGTAGGCCAGCTTCATTGCGGCAGGAACCGGAAGTCGTTCATCTCGGCCAGCCGGCGGTGGATCGCCTCCTTGCGCACGACGCTGACATTGGGGATCGCGAACTCCTGGATGTTGAAATACTCGGCCTTGGCCGGGGCGCCGGCCGCGACGGCAAGCACCAGGTCGAGGATCTCGGCGCCGACCTGTGCCAGCGTCTTGGTGCCGTCGAGGATGTCGCCGGCCGAGATGTCGATGTCGTCGCGCAGCCGCTCGTAGGTGTCGTTGTTCGAGCTGACCTTGAGCACCGGCGCGATGCAGGAGCCGGTGGGCGTGCCCTTGCCGGTGGTGAACAGCACCAGCTGCGCCCCGCCGGCCACCTTGCCGGTCACCGAGGCCACGTCGAAGCCCGGCGTGTCCATGATGACCACGCCCTTCCGCGTGGCGCGCTGGCCATAGCCGACGATCTCGGTGATCGGGGTGGTGCCGGCCTTGTGGATGCAGCCGAGCGACTTTTCCTCGATCGTGGTCAGCCCGCCGGCGACATTGCCGGGCGAGATGAAGATGCCCGAGTCGTCCTCGGTCGTCATCGACAGCTCTATCTCGTATTGCCTGATCAGGCCGATGAGCTCGCGGCTGACGGCCTCGTCGCGGCCGCGGCGCCACAGCACGGCCTCGGCGCCGACCATCTCGGTGATCTCCGACAGCACCACCGTGCCGCCCGCGGCGACGATCAGATCCGCCGTCTCGCCGACCGCCGGGTTGGCCGTGAGCCCCGAAAACGCATCCGACGAGCCGCATTCCAGCGCCACCACCAGATCCGAGAGGTCGCCGTCGTCGGTCGGCTCGCCGGGCAGCCCGGCGCGCAGGCGCTCGACGATCCGCGAGCCCTCCTCGACGGTGGAGCGGGCGCCGCCGCTGCCCTGCACCACCAGCAGCTCGACGGGCCGGCCGTGGGGCGTCAGCGCCTCGACGATCCGGCGGGCCGAGGCGGTCTCGCAGCCGAGGCTGATCACCAGCACCGCGCCGACGTTGGGGTGGCACCCGTGGCCGATGAAGGTGTCCTCGGTCAGGGTGTTCTCGATGGCGTCGAAGGTGCAGCCATAGGGGTGGGTGAAGCTGGCCGCCCCGGTGCGGTTCGCGATCTCGATGGCGACGCGGTTCACACAGGCCACCGTCGGCAAGATCAGCACATGGTTGCGGATCCCGAAGCTGCCGTCCTGGCGGCGATATCCCCGGAGTTTCATGGCGTCATCCTCCCCGCTCCCGTGCCGGCCTCAGATGTCGGCAAAGCGCCGCGCGCGCAGGCCGCGGCAGTTGTGCACATGCACCCATTCGCCGGCGCGCACCGCGCAGGTGGCCTCGCCGATGGGCTCGCCGTATTTCACGATCTCGGCGCCCTGCGCGATGTCGCTCACCGCGATCTTGTGGCCCCTGGGGATGTCGTCAAGCGCGACGAGGCGCTGCGGCCCGGCGACGCCCACGACGCCCACGCCCTGTCCCGCCTCGGCCGCGGCGGTCAGGGTGGCGACGTTGTCGGCGGCCTTGATCCGGATGGCGGTGGGTGCGTCGTCGATGTCCCTGGCGCTCATGTCCCTGGCCCCTCCTATCGCATCAGCGCCGGCAGAAAGGTCGCCAGCCCCGGAAACAGCAGCACCGCCAGCAGGGTGAACAGCATCGCCCCGAGGAACGGCCAGACCGCGCCGGCGGCCTGCGAGAACGGCACGCCGGCGATCCGCGCCGCCGTGGCCAGTGTCACGCCGAGCGGTGGCGTGTTCGCGCCGATGCACAGGTTGATCACGAACAGCACCCCGAAATACACCGGATCGATCCCGTAGGCGGCGACCACCGGCATCAGGATCGGCACCAGGATGATGATCAGCGCGGTGCTCTCCATGAAGGTGCCGAGGATCAGCACGATCACCATCAGGATCAGCAGGAAGCCCAGCGCGCTGGGGGCGATGGCCTCGAACAGCGCCAGCAGCTGCTGGGGCATCCGCTCGACCGTGATGATCCAGGCAAAGACGTTCGACACCGCCACGATGATCTGCACCGGCACCGCGATCTTCAGCACCTGCAGCGTGATGCGCGGCATGTCGCGCAACGAGATCGCCCGATAGACGAACACCGACAGCACGAAGGCATAGAGCACCGCCAGCACCGCCGCCTCGGTCACCGTGACGATGCCGCCGAAGATTCCCCCAAGCACGATCACCGGCAGCATCAGCGGCGGCAGCGCCGACAGCGTCGCCGCGCCCAGTTCGCGCCAGCTCGCCCGCTCGCCCCGGCCATAGCCGCGGCGCCGGCTGATCAGGATCGACACCACGATCAGCGACAGCGCCATCAGCAGCCCGGGCAGAAGCCCCCCGATCAGCAGCGCCGAGATCGAGATGCCGCCCGTCGCGCCCAGGATCACCATCGTCAGGCTGGGCGGGATGAGCGAGCCCAGCACCCCGCTGCACCCCTGCAGCGCCGAGGCGAAGCCCATGCCGTACTTCTTCTGCCGCATCGCCGGGATCATGATCGAGCCCACCGCCGCGGTGTTGCCGATGGCCGAGCCCGACAGCGCGCCGAACATCGCGCTGCCCGAGACGGTCACTGCGGCCAGCCCCCCCGAGACATGGCCGACCATCGCATTGGCCAGCCGCATCAGGCGGCGCGTGATGCCGCCATGCTCCATCAGCACGCCGGCAAAGACGAACATCGGCAGCGCGAGGAACGGATAGGAATAGATGCCCAGCGCCGACCGCTGCGCCAGCAGCGCGAGGTTCAGATCCTTGAAGAGCAGATAGCCGAGGCTCACCAGCCCGATCGCGAACACGATGGGGATGTTCAGCACGATCAGCACCAGCAGCGCGACGATGAGGACGGCGGTCACGACGCGGGCCCTCCGGAGGTCGCGAGGCGGCGCAGGGCCTTCACGATCAGCTCGCAGGAGACGAGGAACAACAGCCCCCCGCCGATCAGCACGCCGGCATACTGCCACGCCACCGAGACGCCGAGCCCCGCCATGGTGGAGGTCTTCACGATGGCGATGATCTTCCACGCCCCCCAGGTGAGCGCCGCGCTGAAGCCCGCGATCAGCACCGCGCTCAGCAGCGCCAGCAGGTCGGCCACCCGCGGCGGGGCCATCTCGGCCAGCATGTCGATGCTGACGTGGTCCTCGCTCTCGAGGATCAGCGCGCCGCCCACGAAGGTGATCCAGACCATCAGCACCAGCGCCAGCTCCTCGGACCAGACCAGCGGCGTGGCCAGCACATAGCGCGCCACGATCTGCGCGAGGATGGTCAGCGTGATGGCCAGCAGCATCGCGCCGAGCGTCCATTGCAGGACCAGCGAGAGGCCTCGGCGGATGCGGTGAAGGACAGCCATGGAGTCATCCCGCAGCTTGGCGCCGGCGGCGCCGCGACCCTGCATCGGCCGCGGCGCCCGTCGCCTACTGCTGCGAGTATTCGCGCACCAGTTCAAGCAGGTCGGCGCCGAAGACCGACTCGTACTGGTCCCAGACCGGCTGCACCGCGGCCTGAAAGGCGGCCGGATCGGGCCGGGTGATCTGCACGCCGGCCGCGGCCAGCACCTCGACCAGCCGCTCCTCGCTCTCGGCGATCATCTGCCGCTCGATGTCGCGCCACTTCGCGGCCGCCTCCATCAGGGCCGTGCGCTCGTCGTCCGACAGCCTGGCCAGCGCGCCCGCCGCGATGGTCAGCGCGCCCGAGCCCCAGATGTGCCCCGACAGCGCCAGATGCTCCTGCACCTCGTAGAAGCGCGAGGCATGGATCGTGGCCAGCGGGTTCTCCTGCCCGTCGACGACCCGCTGTTGCAGGGCCGTGAACACCTCGGAGAACGCCATCGGCGTGGGCAGCGAGCCGAGCTGGCGGAAGGTGTCGATCCGCAGCGCCGCCTCGGGCACCCGCATGGTCAGGCCCTGCATGTCCTCGGGCGTCTCGATCGGGCGGACCGAGTTGGTGATGTGGCGATACCCGCTCTCCCACCAGCTGATCACCTCGATCCCGCGACCCGACAGGATCCCGGCCAGCGCATCGCCCAGCCGGCCGTCCAGCGCGGCATAGGCATGCTCGCGGGTGGGCCAGGCATAGGGCAGCTCCTCGATGATCAGCCGCGGGTCGAGGACCTGCAGCGCGCCGGTCCCGAACAGCGCCATCTCCAGCGTTCCGAGCTGCATGCTCTCGGCCATCTCGCGGTCGCCGCCCACCTGCGACGAGGGGAAGACCTGGATCTCGACGGAGCCGCCGGTGGCCTCGCGCACGTCGTCGGCCAGCCCCTCCAGCGCGATCTGCCAGGGATGGTCGGCGGCGAACACATGCCCGACCTTGAGCACGGTCTGCGCCGAGACGGCGGTGGCCGATGCCGCGGCCACGATGAGTGCGGCGACGGCCGTGGTTGCGCGAACTCTGCGGTTCAGGGTCGTTGACATCCTTGCCTCCTTGTTGCGGCTCCTCGCAGCCCGTCGGGCCTGCGCCTGCCCTGTGCGTCCCGGTGCCCGGCCGCACGATCCGTCCCGGCACCCGAACCCGTGGGAACCCTCGTGCCGCATCACCTTACAGCGGTCTCCGGGCAGGTCCATTGGACAGTCCGACAACGTCCTGGCGGCGGCTTTGTATCAATGTTACAAAACCCGCCACCGACAGCGGGAGGGCTGGCATGGGGCTTTCCGTCCTCGACGTTCTGCGCATGCCCAACATGACCAACAGCGTCCTGCTCGCCGGCGGCGACGGGCTGGAGCGCAGCGTGCGCTCGGTCACGGTGCTGGACGCACCCGATGCGCTGGCCTGGCTGTCGGGGCACGAGTTCGTGCTCACCTCGACCTATCCGCTGCTGGCGATGCAGGACCGGCTCGACCGCTTCGTCGAACAGCTCGCCACCCGGAACGTGGCCGCGCTGGCGGTCAAGCTGAACCGATACCTCTATCGGCTGCCCGACAACATGATCCGCCGCGCCGACGAGCTGGGTCTGCCCATCGTCTCGATGGACCCGACGCTGGCCTGGATCGAGGTGATCCATCCCATCGTCGCACAATCGGTGGCGCCGGCCGCCAGCGGCGCCCCGGCGGCGCGCCTGCCCGGCATGCCGGCCGCAGGCAGCTCGCGCCAGCTCGCCGACTGGCTGTTCACCCGCACCGGAAAGCACGGCGTCATCCTCAACGCCATCGAGGGCGACTATGCCTTCAGTTCCCGGATGACCGACCGCCTTGCCCGGCAACTTTTGGCCACCATCGCCGACGAGAGCCTGCCGGCGCGGGTCGTGGACGCCACGGCCGGGATCATGGAGCGTATCGGGCTCGCGCGCGTCGCCTACATCGAGCTGAACATCGACGGCCGCTTCATGGGCTATGCCGCGATCTCGCACGACAGCGCCGACTGGCAGCTTGGTGACCTCCAGGCGCTGGTCGAGGTCCGCACCGCGCTGCCGGCCACCCTGCTGCAACAGCGCGCCGCCGCAAGCCAGCGCTGGCAGACCGAAGACGAGTTCATCCGCCACCTGATCGATCCCGACAGCCCCGGCGCGGTCGCCGAACACATGCAGCGGCTCGGCCGGGAGCTGCTCGGCCGGACCGAGGGCAGCTTCACCATCGCGATCGTCGAGGTGAACGCCCGACATGCCTTTCCCGTGCACGAGGTCAACCGGCTGTTGCGCCGCCGGCTGTCGGGGACCGAGCACATCCTGGGCATCGTCGGCATGCGCCGGCTCGCCATCGTCGTGCCCGACACCGGCCGGGACAGCTACGAGGCCGAGACGGTCGCGCGGCTTCTGCAAGGGGCGCTGAGGGCGTCGGACGGGCACCAGCCGCGCTATCGCTGCGCCATCGGCATCAGCCAGGGGTTTCCCATCGTGGCGCTCGACCGGGCATTCCGGCAGGCCGAGCAGGCGCTCGACAGCCTCTCGGCCGGGGCCGCGACGACCCGGACGCGGATCTTCGAGGGGCGTCTGCCAGAGGCGCTGGCTCCCGGCCGGAACCGCTCCGGCACGGCGGACGCCTTCATCGCCGACTGGATCGGCCCGATCCTGTCCGAGCCGCCCGAGCGCGCCGCGATGCTGGTCAACACCCTTCAGTGCTTTCTCGCCCATTGCGGCAACCACCGCAGGGCGGCGCGCGAGCTCGGCGTCCACCACAACACGGTGCGCTATCGCATCGGCCTCCTCGAGAAACTGCTGCGGCGCCCGCTCCTGCACCCACGCCTCGTGTTCAACCACATGCTGGCGGTCGAGATGCACCGCGCGGCCAGCCATCCGCCGTCCTGACCCTGAACCGGGTCCGGTTCAGGCGGCGGTCGCGGCGACGTCCTCCCGGGCGGGCGACCCACCTGCGCCGCAGCGCCGTCCAGACCGGGACCGACTCAGTAGATCGGCGGCGACACGATCCAGATGGCGACCGCGGGCTCGTCGTGGTCGTTGCGCCAGCCATACTGCTGTTCGACGAACTGGAAGCTGTCGCCGGTCTCCAGCATCACCTCCAGATCGCCGATCCGGAGCGTGAGCCGACCCGCGATCAGGACCCCGCCATCCTCGGCCTTGCGCGAGGGCTTCAGGCCGCCGCTGCTTGACCTTGGCGCGAAGGTCGACTTGATCATCTCGAAGCTGCCGCCCAGCGTCGGCGACAGCAGCTCCTCGACCAGCCCATGCGCCTGCGAGCCGATGGCGGTCCGGTCCGCGGCGCGCACGATCAGGCCGCGCTCCTCGGGCCGCTGCCCGGCCGCGCGGAAGAAGAAGCTGATGTTGACGCCGAAATGCGCCGCGATGGCCGCAAGATCGGGGATCGAGGGGGTGGCGTGGCCCCGTTCCACCTGGCTGAGCCAGCCGACCGAGCGGCCGAGAACGCCCGAGAGCTCGCTGAGCGTGATGCCGCGCGACTTCCGCAGCGCGCGGATGTCGCTGCCGACCAGCTTGTTCAGGACCAACGGGATGCCCTCCGCAACCGGCACCGCCCGACCATGGCGGCCCGCGGCGAAAAATGCCAGCGGGAGGTCGTCGTTCGTGAAATTCCGGCCTTGAATTTCACGTCCCGGACGGCGAGACTATGCCCCGGGTCACAGCGAGGGCAGGGCGATGGCACGGCTTCCGGAACAGGCGCGTGTGGTCATCATCGGCGGCGGCATCTCGGGCTGTTCGGTGGCCTATCACCTGACCCGGCTCGGCTGGCGCGATGTCGTCCTGCTGGAGCGCAGGCAGCTGACCTGCGGCACCACCTGGCATGCGGCGGGGCTGATCGGACAGCTCCGCGCCAGCCAGAACATGACGCGGCTGGCCAAATACTCGGTCGACCTCTATCGCGGGCTGGAGGCGGAGACCGGGCTCGCGACCGGCCTTCGGCAGTGCGGCTCCATCAGCGTGGCCCTGACCGCGGAAAGGCTGGAGGAACTCCGCCGGCAGGCCGGCATGGCGCGGGCCTTCGGGGTGGAGGTGCACGAGCTGTCCCCGGCCGAGGTGAAGGGGCTTTACCCCCATCTCGAGACGTCGGACGTGCTGGGCGGGGTGCATCTGCCCCAGGACGGCCAGGCTGATCCGGCCAACATCGCGCTGGCGCTGGCGAAGGGCGCCCGCACCGCCGGGGCGCAGATCGTCGAACAGGTGAAGGTCGTGCGGGTGACCACAGACGGCCGGCGCGTCACCGGGGTCGACTGGCAGTCGGACGGCGAGGCCGGCCACATCGCCACGGACCTCGTGGTCAACTGCGGCGGCATGTGGGGGCGCGAGCTGGCCGCCGGCAACGGCGTCACCCTGCCGCTGCATGCCTGCGAGCATTTCTACATCGTCACCGAGGCCATTCCGGGGCTGGCGCAGCTGCCGGTGCTGCGGGTGCCCGACGAATGCGCCTATTACAAGGAAGACGCCGGCAAGATCATGCTCGGCGCCTTCGAGCCGGTGGCCAAGCCCTGGGGCATGGCGGGCATCCCCGAGGACTTCTGCTTCGACCAGCTTCCCGAGGATTTCGACCATTTCGAGCCCATCCTCGCGAGTGCCATCGCCCGCATGCCGATCCTCGCCGAGGCCGGCATCCACACCTTCTTCAACGGCCCCGAGAGCTTCACGCCCGACGACCGCTACTATCTGGGCGAGGCGCCGGAGCTGGGCGGCTACTGGGTGGCGGCGGGCTACAACTCGGTCGGGATCGTGTCCTCGGGCGGCGCCGGCATGGCACTGGCGCAATGGATGCACGACGGCGCGCCCCCCTTCGACCTGTGGGAGGTCGACATCCGCCGCGCCCAGCCGTTCCAGCGCAACCGGCGGTACCTGCGCGAACGGGTGACCGAGACGCTGGGGCTGCTCTATGCCGATCATTTCCCGCATCGGCAGATGGCGACGGCACGGGGGGTGCGCCGGTCGCCCCTGCACGAGCACCTCCGGCAGCGCGGCGCCGTCTTCGGCGAGGTCGCGGGCTGGGAACGCGCCAACTGGTTCGCCGCCCCGGGCCAGGAGCGCGAGTATCGCTACAGCTGGGGGCGGCAGAACTGGTTCGACAACCAGCGCGCCGAGCACATGGCGCTGCGCGAGGGCGTGGGCCTGTTCGACATGAGCTCCTTCGGCAAGATCCGGGTCGAGGGGCCCGAGGCGCTGCCCTGGCTGCAGCGGCTGTGCGGCAACGACCTCGACGTCGCCCCGGGCCGCATCGTCTATACGCAGATGCTGAACGACCGCGGCGGCATCGTCAGCGACCTCACCGTCACCCGGCTGTCCGAGACCGAGTTCCTGCTGGTGGTGCCGGCCGCGACGCTGCGGCGCGACCTGGCCTGGCTGCGGGGCCATCTGGACGAAGGGCGGGTGACGATCACCGACATGAGTGCCGCCGAGGCGGTCCTGTCGGTCATGGGGCCGCGCGCGCGCGACCTCCTGGCCATGGTCTCGCCCGACGATCTGTCGGACGCGGCGCATCCCTTCGGACGGGCGCGCGAGATCGAGATCGGCCTCGGCCTCGCGCGGGCGCACCGGATCACCTATGTGGGCGAGCTCGGCTGGGAGCTCTACGTCTCCAGCGATCAGGCGGCGCATGTGTTCGAGACGCTCCTCGAAGCCGGGCAGGCCGTGGGCCTGAGGCTGTGCGGCCTGCATGCGATGGACAGCTGCCGCATCGAGAAGGCCTATCGCCATCTCGGGCACGACATCACCGACGAGGACCACGTTCTGGAGGCCGGCCTCGGCTTCGCCGTGAAGCCGGGCAAGGGCGCCTTCCTCGGCCGCGAGGCGGTGCTGCGCAAGCGCGAGGCAGGGCTTGCGCGCCGGCTGATGCAGTTCCGCCTGAAGGACCCCGAGCCGCTGCTCTACCACAACGAGCCGGTGCTGCGGGACGGCGAGATGGTGGGGTATGTGACGTCGGGGAATTATGGCCACGCGCTCGGCGGGGCGATCGGCCTCGGCTATGTCCCCTGCCGCGAGCCCGACGAGGATCCGCAGGCGATGCTGGCCTCGGACTACGCCATCGAGGTGGCCGGCCGCATCTGGCCCGCCGAGGCGAGCCTGTCGCCGCTCTACGACCCCCGCTCGACCCGCACGCGCGGCTGAACCGCGCGTCGCTGCCGCCAGCCTCGTGGTCTTCGGGCAGGACCCGAACCCCGACTCCTGAGCCATCTGCAAGGCGGACATGCTCACAATGGGGCAGGACGTCTCGAACATCGTCTTCGGCAACACCCTCTCCGATGACAGCCTCCCTGAAGGTTTTTCGACGTGGGCCGCGGCGTGACGGTTCCGCTGGGCGGTGGCGGCCCAGGTTGACAAACCTCGGAAGGAGGAAGCCGCGGGGGGCCGGGAGGTGTCTATGGGGCTCTGTTGCACGAATCGTCTGAGGGGATTCATGTTGTGACTCCAGCGTGAGAGTTGGGGCGCATGAGCAGACCGACACCCCCCGCCTACAAGACCCGGAACTGGCCAGCCTATAACGAAGCGCTC
>Ga0213835_101472_pt1 | contig 14141 bp, 10 predicted proteins | sample SWPATP01_FD_160576 | JGI IMG/M metagenome (GOLD analysis project Ga0213835, IMG submission 160576) | Coastal seawater microbial communities from Marineland, Florida, United States - SWPA TP0 #1 | ecosystem: Environmental > Aquatic > Marine > Coastal | place: USA: Florida | collected 2016-08-05
CACACCCCGTCCGCCGTCACCGTCGACGGCGGCACCCCCTGGCGCGACCGCGCCCTCGAGCCCGAGCAGCGGGTCGATGCGCTGATGAGCGCGATGACGCTGCGCGAGAAGATCGCCCAGCTGTACGGCGTGTGGGTGGGTGCCGGTGCCGACGGCGGCGACGTCGCCCCGCACCAGCACGACCTCGACGACGCGATCGACCTCGACGAGGTGCTGCCCGACGGTCTCGGTCAGTTGACGCGACCGTTCGGCACGGCTCCGGTGGACGCGGGGGTCGGCGCGCTCAGCCTGCTCACGACCCAGCGTCGCATCGTCTCGGAAAACCGCTTTGGCATTCCCGCCCTCGCCCACGAGGAGTGCCTCGCGGGCTTCGCGGCCTGGGGCGCGACCGCTTACCCCGTGCCGCTGTCGTGGGGTGCCACGTTCAACCCCGAGCTCGTGCAGCAGATGGCCTCGCGCATCGGCGACGACATGCGGCGGGTCGGCGTGCACCAGGGCCTCGCCCCCGTGCTCGACGTGGTGCGTGACGCCCGCTGGGGCCGCGTCGAAGAGACGATCGGCGAAGACCCCTACCTCGTGGCGACTGTCGGCAGCGCGTATGTGCGCGGCCTCGAGTCGGCCGGCATCGTCGCCACTCTCAAGCACTTCGTCGGGTACTCGGCGTCGCGCGCGGGCCGCAACCTCGCCCCCGTGTCGGTCGGCCAGCGTGAGCTTGCCGACGTGCTGCTGCCGCCGTTCGAGATGGCCGTGCGCGAGGGTGGCGCCCGCAGCGTCATGAACTCGTACACCGACCTCGACGGCGTGCCGAGCGCCTCCGACCGCAGCCTGCTTACCGAGCTGCTGCGCGACGAGTGGGGCTTCACCGGCACGGTCGTCGCCGACTACTTCGCGATTGCGTTCCTCAAGCTGCTACACGGCACCGCCGACACCTGGGCTGAGGCGGCCGCCGCTGCACTCGACGCCGGCATCGACGTCGAACTGCCGACCGTCAAGACGTTCGGCGAGCCCCTGCGCCGCGCCATCGAGGAGGGCATCGTCGACGAGGCGCTCGTCGACACGGCCCTGCGCCGCGTGCTCGCACAGAAGCTGCAGTTGGGCTTGCTCGACGGCGACTACGACCCCGTGCCCGAGGCGCTGCGCGACGTCGCGTTCACCGACGCCGACAGCGTCCGCGGGGCCATCGACCTCGACAGCGCCGAGAACCGGGCGCTCGCCCGCACGCTCGCCGAGCAGTCCGTCGTCCTCGTGAAGAACGATGGCCTGCTGCCGCTCGCCTCGCCCCAGCGCGTCGCCGTCATCGGCCCCAACGCCGACGAGCGGTACGCCATGCTCGGGTGCTATTCGTTCCCGACGCATGTCGTGACGCAGCATCCGGGGGTCGAGATGGGCATCCACATCGACACCGTTCTGGATGCTGTGCGCGCCGAGTTCGACACCGCTCGCGTCTCGCACCTGGCCGGCACCGGAATCGATGACGGGGCCACCGCCGCCATCGGCACCGCCGCCGAGACGGCGAAGAACGCCGACATCGCGATCGTCGTGCTCGGCGACCGCGCGGGGCTTTTCGGCCGCGGCACGAGCGGCGAGGGCTGCGACGCGGGCGACCTCACGCTCCCCGGGGCGCAGCAGCAGCTGCTCGACGCCGTTCTCGCCACCGGCACCCCGACCGTGGTCGTGCTGCTGACGGGCCGGCCGTACGCGCTCGGCGACGCTCCCGACAAGGCCGCCGCGATCATCCAGGCGTTCTTCCCCGGCGAGGAGGGTGCCAGCGCGATCGCTGGCGTGCTCAGCGGCCGCGTGAACCCCTCGGGGCGCCTTCCGGTGAGCATTCCGACCCACCCGGCCGTGCAGCCCTCGACCTACCTGGCCGCGCCGCTCGCGCGCAAGACCGACGTGTCGAACATCGACCCGACGGCGCGCTACCCGTTCGGGCACGGTCTCGGCTACGTCGACGTCGTCTGGACCGACCTCGAGAGCCCCGACCAGAGCGTCGCGACCGACGGCGAGGCCGTCCTGTCGATGCGGCTCGTGAACGGCAGCGACCGCGACGCGCACGAGATCGTGCAGCTGTACGTGCACGACCCGGTCGCGAGCGTCGTTCGGCCTGTACAGCGACTGATCGGCTACCAGCGGGTGACCGTCCCCGCCGGCCAGACCGTGCGCATCGCGGTCAGCGTGCCCATGGACCTGCTCGGGTTCACCGGGCGCGACGGCCGCCGCATCGTCGAGCCGGGCGCCATCGAGCTCGGCTTTGGCCGCTCGAGCGGTGACATTCCGCTCGTGCACCGCCTGCAGGTGACCGGACCCGTGCGCGAGCTCGGCGCCGAGCGCGCCGTGCACGCCCGCTTCCAGGTGATCGGAGCGTGACCCCGAACGACCCGTCGAGCCCCGTCGCGCATCGTCGCGGCGAGGCCGAGGTCACCGTGCTGGGTGCCGACGGCGAGCCGCTGGCGAACACCGAGGTGGTCATCGAGCAGACGCGCCACGACTTCGCGTTCGGCTGCATCGGCTTCGACCTGATCGATCACGCGAACGGCGCCGCCGACCAGCGGCACCTCGCGGCCGACTGGCTGGGGCTGTTCAACCTCAGCGTGCTGCCCTTCTACTGGGGCATGTTCGAGCCCGAGCGCGGTCGCCCCGACACCGCTCGCCTGCAGCAGGCGGCCCGGTGGTTCCGCGAGCGTGGCGTGCGGGTCAAGGGACACCCCCTCGTGTGGCACACCGTCAAGGCCGCGTGGCTCGACCAGCTGCCGACGGACGAGGTCGAGCGCATTGTGCGCGAGCGCGTGCGCCGCGAGGTCGCCGACTTCGCCGGCCTCGTCGACGAGTGGGATGCGATCAACGAGGTCGTCATCATGCCCGACTTCGTCAACGAGCCCGACGGGGTGCCGAATGCCGTCTCGCGGCTCGCGCGCCAGCTGGGCCGCGTCGAGATGGTGCGCCTCGCGGTTGACGAGGCCCGCGCATCCGAGCCGAGCGTGCGGCTGCTGCTGAACGACTTCGACCTGTCGGCCGACTACGAGCGCCTCATCGAGCAGGTGCTCGAGGCGGGCGTGCGGCTCGACGCCATCGGCGTGCAGACCCACATGCACCAGGGGTTCCGCGGGCAGCAGCTGGTTGAGATCGCCGACCGCTTCGGCCGCTTCGGGCTGCCCGTGCACTTTACCGAGACGACGATTCTCTCGGGCCACCTCATGCCGGCCGACATCGTCGACCTGAACGACTACGTCGTCGACGAGTGGCCCTCGACGCCCGAGGGTGAGGCGCGGCAGGCGCGCGAGCTCGAACAGCACTACCGCATGCTCGTCGGCCACCCGAACGTCGCGTCGATCACCTACTGGGGCATCACCGACCGCGGAGCCTGGCTGGGCGCCCCCGTTGGCCTCGTGCGCGCCGACGGTCGCCGCAAGCCCGGCTACGACGCGCTGAAAAAGCTCATCAAGGGCGAATGGTGGGTCGCGCCGACCGCGCGCCGCACCGACGAGGCGGGCCGCGTGCGCGTCTCCGGCTTCGCCGGCGAATACGCGATCACGGCGCAGGATGCTCGGGGCACGTTCGCGCTTCCCGTCGGCTCATCGACGCCGCACGTCGCGCTCGCCCGCTCCTAGGCCTCTCGTCCGGCCCAGCGCAGGATGCGCCGGGCGCGCAGCGTGATCACGGGGCTGTCGGTGCCGACCGACTCGCCGACGCCGGGCGCGCGCCCGGCCCAGTGCTCGCGTTCGCGTTCGCCGTCGAGCCCGGGGTGCAGGGCTCCCTGCTGCCACCGGCCGTTGTCGGCTCGCAGCGTCTCGATGTGGTCGAGCGCGGCGCCGAGGCGGTCGTCGGCAACGACGCTGGCATCGCGCAAAAAGTCGAGCGCCCGAACGATGTCGTAGTGCCAGCCGGGAGGAGACGCGGGTACGAGAAAGCTGCTGTCGACGATCTCGCCGGTCGAGAGGCGGTGCATCGCGCCGCGCAGCATCAGGTATTCGATGCCGCGATCGAGGGCTTCGCGCAGCCTCGGGTCGGGGCGCCACCGGTTCCAGGCGAGCAGTCCTTCGAGCACGCACAGGGTCGAGTGGAACGAGCCGCGACGGCTGCCGGGCGCGTCGCAGTTCCACCCGCCGTCCTCGAGCTGCTGACCGAGGAGCCGGTCGGCGATGCCCGCCGGCCCCTCGGCCTCCACGTGGAAGTAGCCGGCGTTGGCGAGAACCATGCCGTTCACGCACACCTCGGTTTCGCCGCCGAAGTACGGGGTGGGGTTCTGGTAGATGTACGTCACGCCCTCGTGCACGCGGTCGATGGCGGCGCGCACGGCGCTGTCGTCGGGGTCGATCTCGAACAGGCGCAGTATCGACAGCGCGTAGGTGGCCGAGCCGTCGGGAGAGTCGGCCCATCCGCTCGGCTCGTCGGCGGCCCACGACCCGTCTGGGCGCTGACGTTCGAGCAGTGCCTCGCCCCACCCCGAGTGCGGAACGCGAGCCCGCGCGATCAGGTAGCGCTCTTTCGGCTCGTCCTGCAGGTCACGCAGTACCTGCCACTCCATCGACGGGTCGACCTTGATGAGCCAATCCTGAACGTCGCGCGGCATGCGCCTACGCTAGCGCCCCGTCTCCGACGGCGACGGGGGCTGTCGCAACCGGCCCGTTTGAGGTATCAGGATGCTGTTCGCGACACGGTCGACTGAGCCGAGCCCGCTACGCCCGCGGCGGCGCCGTCGAGTCGCGCACTACGAGGCTCGTCGCGAGGTCCATGCGGGGCGTGCCCGGTGCATCCTCGCCGCGTGATGCGGCGAGCACGAGCTTCGCCGCCTCGACGCCCATCTGGCGCAGCGGCTGGTGCACGGTCGTCAGGCGCGGGCTGACCCAGCGACTCAGCGGGATGTCGTCGTAGCCGACGATCGACAGGTCACCGGGCACGGTGAGGCCGAGCGAGCGCGCCGCCTCGAGGGTGCCGAGGGCCTGCAGGTCGCTGCCGGCGAAGATCGCGGTCGGTCGCTCGCTCTCGGGCCGGTCGAGCAGCGCCATCGCCTGCGCGCGGCCCCCCTCGACGTGGAAGTCGCCGAAGCGCACCCACTCGTTGTCGATTCCGAGCCCGGCTGAGTTCATCGCCGAGCGGTACCCGTCGAGTCGCGCCAGCGAGCACATCATGTCGGCGGGGCCGGTGATCGCCGCGATGCGCGTGTGCCCGAGCTCGATCAGGTGCCGGGTGGCGGCGAGTCCACCCGACCAGTTCGCCGAGCCCACCGAGGGCACGTCGGGCGACGGATCGCCCGCCGGGTCGACGATCACGAAGGGAATCGCCCGCGAGCGCAACCGCTCACGCAGTTCGGGCGGCAGGTCGCTGAAGACGAGAACGACGCCGGCGGGGCGGCGCCGCAGCACACCCTCGAGCCATTCGCTGCCGGGGGAGTGCCGATCGCCCGTGACGGTCAAGATGACGCTGAGCCCCTGCTCTTTCGCCACCGACTCGACCCCGTCGATGAGCTCCATCGACCAGATGCGGTCGAGCTCGTGAAACACCAGCTCGACGAGTTCGGCTTTCGTGGCGGTGGCGCCGGTGCGGCGCTGGTAGCCGTGGTGGGCGAGCAGCTCTTCGACGCGGGCGCGCGTGGCGGCCGACACGTCGGGGCGCACGTTCAGCACCTTCGAGATTGTGGCGAGCGAAACGCCCGCCTCGCCGGCGACGTCCGACAGGGTCACGCGGGGGCTGGTGGTGGTCGTCGTGGTCGACATGTTTCGAACACTACTCCCGAAAGTTACGCTTCCGCGAGCGCGGGCGTGGTGAGCGCGTCGATCGGGTTCGCGATCAGCTCGTCCCAGGCGAGCTCGGCGGCGCCGATGAGCAGCCGCTGCGCGCCGAGAGCGGCCGGCTCGATCGTGACCTCCGCGGCCGACGCGGGCAGCGCATCCGCGATCAGGGATGCCCGTTGCGCGTCGTCGGCGCACCGCCACAGCGCCGCGAGGTGCCCGCCGAGCACGATGCGATCGGGGTTGACGAAGTTGACGGCGCCGCGCAGCGCGATGGCCAGCCACCGCAGCTGGCGGGCGACCTCGGTGCGTGCGGCTCCGTCGGCGCCCTCCGTCGCGACGGCGGTGACGAGCGCTTCTTCGAGGGCGTCGTCATCGGGGTGCTCAAGGTCGACCGCCGCCACCAGCGCCTCGCGCGGTGCCAGCGCTTCGAGGCAGCCGCGCGCCCCGCAGGCGCACGCGGGCCCCTCGGGGTCGAGGCCGAGGTGGCCGAGCTCGCCGGCATAGCCCGCGGCGCCGTCCATCGGCCGGCCGTCGACGACGAGGCCGCCACCGATGCCGCTGGGGCCGCCGTTGAGGTACAGCATGGTGCCGGCGCCAACCCCGGCGCCGAAGGTCTGCTCGGCCCGGCAGCCAAGGTGGGCGTCGTTGGAGGCGCTGACGGGCATCCCGAGGGCGTCGGCCAGCGGCCCGGCGAGCGGCTCGTCGCGCCAGCCGAGGTGGGGGGCGAGACGAACCTGGCCGTCGCGGCGGCGCACGAGGCCGGGCACGGCGACGCCCACGGCTCGCACCTCGACCTCGGGGGTCTCGGCGGCCAGCTCGCGCACGGTCTGGGCGGTCAGCGCGACGGTCTCGGCGACGGACGGCACGTGGTCGAGGGCGACGCGGCGGCGCGCGACGATCTGACCGCCGAGCGAGACGAGGCCGACGTCAATGACGTCGAGCTCGGGGTTCACGGCGGCGACGACACGGGTGTCGCTGGGGGCAACGCGGGGGCTCGGGCGGCCGACGCCCGAGCGGGGAGCGTCATCGCGCTCGTCGACCCAGCCGTGCTCGGCGAGCACCGCGACCAGGTCACCGATGGTCGACCGGTTGAGGCCGAGCGCGCGGGTGAGGTCGGCGCGCGTGACGCCGCCGTGGCGGTGCACGAGTTCGAGCACGGCCGATAGATTGCGGCGGCGTAGGGCTCCGGCGTCCATCGGTGTCGGCCTTCTCGGGGTCATGGGTCCAGTCTGGCGGCAATCGTCCCGCACGTGATACGTTGTGTCAACCAACAAATACATCCCGCGGTGTCGCAGCGACGCGCCCGCGCACTGGAGGACAACGCCACCATGGCCCCGACGCCCACCCCCGCAGACAAGTTCACCTTCGGCCTCTGGACCGTCGGCTACAACGGAGCCGACCCCTTCGGCGGCCCCACGCGCGCGCCGCTTGACGTCGTGCACGTCGTCGAGAAGCTCGCCGAGCTCGGCGCCTACGGCCTGACGCTGCACGACGACGACCTCTTCGCGTTCGGCTCGTCCGACGCTGACCGGCGGAAGCAGATCGACCGCCTGATTGAGGCGAAGGCGGCCACGGGCATCCAGGTGCCGATGATCACGACGAACCTGTTCAGCGCGCCCGTCTTCAAAGACGGCGGATTCACGTCCAACGACCGCGCCGTGCGTCGCTTCGCGCTGCGCAAGGTCTTGCGCAACCTCGACCTCGCCGCCGAACTCGGCGCGCACACCTTCGTGATGTGGGGTGGCCGCGAGGGCGCCGAGTACGACAGCGCCAAGAACGTCGGCTCGGCGATTCAGCGCTACCGCGAGGCCGTCAACATCCTCACCCAGTACGTGACCGACAAGGGCTACGGCATTCGCTTCGCGATCGAGCCGAAGCCGAACGAGCCCCGCGGCGACATCCTGCTGCCGACGCTCGGCCACGCGATGGCGTTCATCGAGACGCTCGAGCACCCCGAGCTCGTGGGCCTCAACCCCGAGGTCGGTCACGAGCAGATGGCGGGCCTCAACTTCACGGCCGGCATCGCGCAGGCACTCGAGGCCGGAAAGCTGTTCCACATCGACTTGAACGGCCAGCGCGGCATCAAGTACGACCAAGACCTCGTCTTCGGTCACGGTGACCTGCACAACGCGTTTTCGCTCGTCGACCTGCTCGAGAACGGCGCCCCCGGCGGTGGCCAGGCCTACGACGGCCCGCGTCACTTCGACTACAAGCCGAGCCGCACCGAAGACGAGACGGGCGTGTGGGAGAGCGCGAAGGCCAACATGCGCACCTACCTCCTGCTGAAGGAGCGCGCCGCCGCCTTCCGCGCCGACCCCGAGGTGCAGGAGGCGCTCGCCGCCGCCCGTGTCGACGAGCTCTCGCAGCCGACCCTCGGCGAGGGCGAGTCGATCGACGCCCTGCTCGCCGACGCATCAGCGTTCGAAGAGTTCGACTCGAGCGCGTACTTCAACGGCAAGGGCTTCGGCTTCGTGCGCCTGCAGCAGCTCGCCACCGAGCACCTGATGGGTGCCCGCTAGCGGTCCCTGCCTCACGACCCCGACGGGCCGGGTGCGCGCAGTACCGTTCAGCCGCGCACGCCCGGCCCGCCGGACCACCCCTCACCCGCCGCCCCAACGGAGGAGCGCATGACCCTCGTCGCCGGAGTCGACTCATCGACTCAGAGCTGCAAAGTGCTGATCGTCGACGCCGACACGGGCCGCGTCGTCCGCGAGGGGCGCGCCTCGCACCCCGACGGCACCGAGGTTGACCCCGCCGCCTGGTGGAGCGCGCTCGCGGAGGCGGTCGACGCCGCCGGCGGTCTCGCCGACGTCGACGCGATCGCGATCGGTGGGCAGCAGCACGGCATGGTCGCGCTGGATGCTGAGGGCCGCGTCATTCGCGACGCCCTGCTCTGGAACGACACGCGGTCCGCCGCCGCCGCGGCCGCCTTGACCGCCGAGGTCGGCGCCGACGAGTACGCGCGCCGCACGGGCGTCGTGCCGGTCGCCTCGTTCACCGCCACGAAGCTGCGCTGGCTGCGCGACGCCGAGCCTGAGAACGCGGCCCGCGTCGCGGCCGTCGCGCTGCCGCATGACTGGCTGACCTGGCGCCTGCGCGGCTACGGGCCTGAGGGCGAGAGCCCGCTCGGGCCCGTGCTCGACGAGCTCGTCACCGACCGCTCGGACGCGAGCGGCACCGCCTACTTCTCGGGCGCGACCGGCGAGTACGACCTTGACCTCTTCGAGCGGGCGCTCGGGCGGCCGGCCCGCGTCGCACAGCCGGGTCGCGACGCCGACTCCGTACGTTTCTCAGGAGTCGCGCTCCCTCGCGTGCTCGGCCCCGCGGAATCTGTGGTCGTCGACGCTTCTACTCCTGCACTACGTACGCTGCGCCCCGGCACCCTCGTCGGCGCGGGCGCCGGCGATAACGCCGCCGCAGCCCTCGGCCTGGATGCTCGTGAGGGCGACGTCGTTGTCTCAATCGGCACCAGCGGCACCGTCTTCGCGGTCAGCCCCGAGCCGGTCGCCGACTCGAGTGGCGCGGTCGCGGGCTTCGCCGACGCGTCGGGCTCGTTCCTGCCGCTCGTCGCGACGCTCAACGCCGCGCGGGTGCTCGACGCAGTCGCGCGCCTGCTCGGCGTCGACCACGACGAACTCGCCGAGCTCGCCCTCGCCGCCGCACCGGGTGCCGGCGGCGTCGTGCTGCAGCCCTACTTCGAGGGCGAGCGCACGCCGAACCTGCCCGATGCCACCGCGAGCCTGTTCGGCCTGACGCTCGCGAGCACGACGCGTGAAAACCTGGCTCGCGCCGCTGTCGAGGGCATGCTCTGCGGGCTTGCCGACGGGCTCGACGCGGTGACGCGTCTCGGGGTGCCGGCCACGAGCATCCGCCTGGTGGGGGGTGCCGCGCGCAGCCGCGCGGTCGGCGCCGTCGCCGCCCAGGTGTTCGGCCTGCCCGTCGTGATTCCCGAGCCGGGCGAGTACGTGGCCCGCGGGGCAGCCGTGCAGGCGGCGTGGGCACTGAGCGGCACGCGCCCCGAGTGGCCGATCGACACCTGGGCAGAGCTCGCCGCTGACCTGCAGCCGGTGATCCGCGCGCAGTACGCGGCGCACGCGGCCGGCTAGCGGCACCTGCGCGTAACCTCCCGGTTCGGGATACGGAAACACCCTCGCAACACGGCGCGACTACGGTCGAGTCATGGCCGACCTCTTCGACGGGTACGGAGCGAGCACCACGACCGCTCGTTCTGACGCCTTCGACGAGATGTTTGACCCCGAGGGTGAGGTGCGCCTGCCGTACCGGCAGATTCACGCGGCCCTCGCGCAGCTCTCGCAGGACGAGTTGCGGGGCCGCACCGAGGCGCTGGCCGACTCGTACCTCGCCCAGGGCGTCACCTTTGACTTCGCGGGCGAAGAGCGGCCCTTCCCGCTCGACGCCGTGCCGCGCGTCATCGACCTCGACGACTGGAGCCGCGTCGAGCGCGGCGTTGCGCAGCGCGTGCGCGCGCTCGAGGCTTTCCTCGACGACGTGTACGGCCCGCAGCGCTGCATCACTGACGGGGTGATTCCGGCGCGCGTCGTTGCGTCGTCGCAGCACTACCACCGTCAGGCGCACGGCATTCAGTCAGAGAACGGCGTGCGCATCCACGTCAGTGGCATCGACCTCATTCGCGACGAGCTCGGCGACTGGCGCGTGCTTGAAGACAACGTGCGCGTGCCGAGCGGCGTGAGCTACGTCGTCTCAAACCGCCGCGTGATGGCCCAGACCCTGCCCGAGCTGTTCGTGCAGATGCGGGTGCGGCCGGTCGGCGACTACCCGCACCGGCTGTTGCAGGCGCTGCGCGCCTCCGCCCCGTCGGGCGTCGGCGACCCGACCGTTGTGGTCTTGACCCCGGGCGTCTACAACTCGGCGTACTTCGAGCACACCCTGCTCGCCCGCCTCATGGGCGTCGAGCTGGTCGAGGGTCGTGACCTGTTCTGCTCGGGCGGCCGCGTCTTCATGCGCACCACCCGCGGGCCGCAGCAGGTTGACGTCATCTACCGCCGCGTTGACGACGAGTTTCTCGACCCGCTGCAGTTTCGCGCCGACTCGATGCTCGGCACGCCCGGCCTCATGCTCGCGTCGCGCCTCGGCAACGTCACCATCGCCAACGCGGTCGGCAACGGCATCGCCGACGACAAGCTCGTGTACACCTACCTGCCCGAGCTCATTCGCTACTACCTGTCGGAAGAGCCCCTGATCGCGAACGTCGACACGTGGCGCCTGGAAGAACCGGATGCCCTCGCCGAGGTGCTCGACCGGCTCGACGAGCTCGTGGTGAAGCCGGTCGACGGCTCGGGCGGCAAGGGGCTCGTCGTCGGCCCGCAGGCGAGCGCGAAAGAACTCGAGCAGCTGCGGCGTCGCCTGATCGCCGACCCGCGCGGCTGGATCGCGCAGCCGGTCATTCAGCTGTCGACGATCCCCACGCTCGTCGACGACGGCCTGCGCCCCCGGCATGCCGACCTGCGCCCGTTCGCCGTCAACAACGGCGACGACGTGTGGGTGCTGCCCGGCGGCCTCACCCGCGTCGCCCTCCCGGAGGGCCAGCTGGTCGTCAACTCCAGCCAGGGCGGCGGCTCGAAAGACACGTGGGTGGTCGGGCGCCAGGCGATGGTCTCTGACGGGCACGACGTGCGCGGAATCGTGGCCGAACAGGCGACGGTGACCTCGAGCATCCCGATCATCACCGACGCGCACCTGCTCGAGGTCAACCCGAACGACGACCCGCGCCGCGACCAGCAGCAACAGCAGCAGCAACAAGGACAGAACGGAAGCGAGGGGGCAGCATGCTGAGCCGCATCGCCGAGAGCCTGTTTTGGATCGGCCGCTACGTAGAGCGGGCCGACGGCATCGCGCGCATCCTTGACGTGCACCTGCAGCTGCTGCTCGAAGACCCGTGGGTGGAAGAAGACGAGGCCTGCCGCTCGCTGCTCGGCGTGATGGGCGGCTCAGCGCCGCCCGAAATGGTGCTGACCCGCCGCGACATCCTCTCGATGCTCGCCGTCGACCGCATGCAGCCCGCGTCGATCGCCTACTCGCTCGGCGCCGCCCGCGAGAACGCCCGCCGCGCCCGCGAGGTCGTCTCGACCGACCTGTGGGAGGTGCTGAACACCACCCGCTCGCGCATGCCGCGCAAGGTCGCCGACGAGAAGGTCAGCGAGTTCTTCGCCTGGGTGCGCGAACGCTCGGCGCTCGCCGTCGGCATCGTCGAGTCGTCGACCCCGCGCGACGAGTCGTACAGCTTCTTCACCCTCGGCCGCAGCCTCGAGCGGGCCGACATGACGGCGCGCCTCTTGGCGACGCGCGCGCTGACCGAGGCGAGCGGAGCATCCTGGACCACGATTCTGCGCTCGTGCGCAGCCTACGAGGCCTACCTGCGCACCTATCGCGGCATGCCGAGCGCCGAGAACGCGGCAGAGTTCCTGCTGCTCGACCGCCTGTTCCCGCGCTCGATCCTGTTCTCGGTCGCCCGCGCCGAGCAGTGCCTGCGCTCGATCGCGCCACCGTCGGAACGGGTCGGCATCGGCGACGACGCCCTGCGCTCGCTTGGCCAGATTCGCACCGCCCTCGAATACCGCTCGATCACCGACATTCTCGACGAGCTGCCCAAACACATGGATGCTGTGCAGTCGGCCACCAGCGCCGCCTCCGACGCCGTGCGTGGCCGCTACTTCCCGGCCAACGTCGCCCCGAACTGGGTGGCGGAGAAGACATGAGTCGCCTGCGTATCCGGCACCGCACCGGATTCACCTACGACGGCAACGTGACCGCCTCCTACAACGAGGCGCGCATGCTGCCGGCGACGCTCGACCACCAGCTGGTGCTGTTCTCGAAGATCACGGTGTCGCCGCCGGCCGTGCAGCACCACTACTCCGACTACTGGAACACGCGGGTGCAGGCCTTCGAGCTGCTCGAGCAGCACCGCGAACTGTCGCTGACGGCCGAGAGCCTCGTCGAGGTGCGCCCCGCCGCGCACGAGCCCGAGTCGCTCGGCTGGGAGGCGCTGCCGCGCGCGGTCGAGCGGTCGACCTCGCTCGTCGACCACCTGGCGGCCACCAAGCTCACGGCGCCGCCCAGCGAGGTGTCGGAGCGCGCCCGCGACATCGCGGCCGCGGCCGACAACCCCACGGCGGCCGCCGAGACGATATGCACGCTCGTCCACGAGTCGGTCGAGTACCGGCCCGGCGCGACGACCGTGTCGACGACCGCCGCCGAGGCGTGGCAGTCGCGCGCGGGCGTGTGCCAAGACATCGCGCATCTCGCGCTGGGCGCGCTGCGCGCCGCGGGCATCCCGGCCCGGTACGTGAGCGGCTACCTCCACCCGGTCGCCGACGCCGCCATCGGCGAGACCGTGATCGGCGAGTCGCACGCCTGGGTCGAGTGGTTCGACGGGGTGTGGCGGGGCTATGACCCGACCAACGCGATCTCGATCGGAGACCGTCACGTGGTCGTCGGCCGCGGCCGGGACTATAGCGATGTGCCGCCGCTGCGCGGGGTCTACGCCGGCCCGGCCTCGACGCTGTTCGTGACGGTCGAGATCACGCGCGAGGCGTAGGGCCTTTCGGGCGCTTCTCTATGCGGTGACGACGGGGCACCGAAGTCGCGTTGCCGTGGTGCCGGTGCCGCGCTCAATGACGTGCCCCGCCATCGCCGCATCGCACAGGGGGCAATGGGGGTCTGCGGGGGGCACGTACGGCGCTTCTTCTCGGCCAGTACCGATCGCTGCCGGTCCGGTTGCCGACCACATGGCTCGGCCAAAGGCACCCCAGAATCCCGGAGTGCCGTTGAAGGGATTGAGCGGATTTACTTTGCGCACGAATTAATCGTACACCCGATAAGCTCGAATCGTGTCTGATGCCCTCGCTCTCCACCGCCAGGTGTGTTTCGCGATCGTCGGCGCGAGCCGCGCGGTGGTGTCGGTCTACAAGCCGATTCTTGAGCCGCTCGGCCTCACCCACCCGCAATACTTGGTGATGCTCGCGCTCTGGGAGACCAGCCCGCTTCGCGTGAAAGATCTCGGTGAGAAGCTGCTGCTCGACTCGGCCACCCTCAGCCCGTTGCTGAAGCGTCTCGAGCAGCAGGGGCTCATCACTCGGGCGCGCGACGTCGACGACGAGCGCGCACTCGCGATTCGCCTCACCGACGCGGGAGCCGAGCTGCGGTCTGAGGCCGAGAAAGTCCCCGCCAAGGTGGTCGCGCACCTCGGTCTCAGCCTCGACGAACTCGAAACCATTCGCGACGCGGCGACCGTTCTGCTCGACGCCAGCCGACCCTAGATTCGCCGCGACCCGGCTTCGACGATCGCGATCTCCTGCGTCGCCGTCTCGCGGTCGCGATCGTCGCCGTCGTAGCGAACGTGCCAGCGCGGCCGGTACCAGCGCGAGCGAC
>Ga0213835_101473_pt1 | contig 14111 bp, 15 predicted proteins | sample SWPATP01_FD_160576 | JGI IMG/M metagenome (GOLD analysis project Ga0213835, IMG submission 160576) | Coastal seawater microbial communities from Marineland, Florida, United States - SWPA TP0 #1 | ecosystem: Environmental > Aquatic > Marine > Coastal | place: USA: Florida | collected 2016-08-05
AACCTGCTGGACATGGCCTCATTTGCCTGTTCCGTGGTGGTGCATGACGCCAACAGGACGCTCGCAAGAGCCAAGATTAGCCCGTTCTTCAAGTTATCACTCCGCATGTCGATCATGAGACAGAACAGCAACCCCATAGCGGGAACGTTCGCTGGCACCACCACATTCGGAACATGAGAGACTAGCGACGTCAACCGTGGGTAAGTCTCAAGGTCAATGAACCTTGCGGGTCTCGACACCAAGAGCCCATTATATTCGACAAGAAGACACAGAAGAGTCTGTTATACGGCAGGTGATGACCTAAGGTGTCTAGGAGATGAAATTGATCGGGGTACCAAATGACAGGCTCCAGCCGACAAGAGCCCCAACAGGCCCGCCCTTTTTTGTCCAATAGGATAACTTTAGAGACCCTATAGGAGAAACATTAACTACTTATATCCATGATCAAATACCCTAGAACGATACCTTAATTTAGAATCTAGATTTAATTGGGTCATTCACCTCTATAGACTATTAGAGATACATGACATAATTAATATCCTTCGGATGGGAACCAGTCATTTACATTTTCTTGGTCGAAACCTCCAAAGATAATTCATTTAGAGGTGCTGCCGGGATTTTGTGACCTAATTCCTGTCTCGGCTGAAATAGCTCCCTCCCCTGCCCTTTCTGATGTGGAGATAGATGCCCTGATCGGCAAGGGCAGCCTGAAAATCCTTGTCGTGGATCACCCTGGAATTCCAGTTATTCGCATCCATCGCCAATGCGTCTCGTACCTCGGTCGCCCTCAGTCGCCCCTTTGTCTCGCCATCGAAGGTGTTGATGATGATGTCGTGTGCGTCTTTGGCCTTGCCAGAGAGTTCCGTTTCGACCGGGAACCAATCGACGACCTTCGATCCGGGAAATATGTCGATATCGCCCTTGTGGGACAGCATCGCAGGAATGCCGGTCTCAGTGCTGGCGATGACATAGGCCGAACACTCGCCACAGGAGTTCCCTATCGATTTCCTGACCGCGCCTCGACATAGAGCTTGCAGGATCAGATCGGCGTGCTCGCCTTCGCGAATTCTCGAAAAGGTTTCTTGATCTACCCGCTCGCTGCTCTCCAGCCGTTTCGACATTCGGGCATTCGCGACATATGTCTCTTGAGGGTAAAACAGCGTCCCTGCCAGAATAACGTTCTTGTAATCTCGGTAGTCGTTCGTGGCCTTGAATTCGCTTCCTCCCCAATGAACGAAGGCCAGACGATCTGGATTGGCCGCTCCTGTCCGTACTGAGTTGGGCACCTCTTTGGCCCTCATGGGATAGACGATCAGGAATTCGTCATCGACCTTCTCGTTTACGGTGGTGATGATGCCATCGATCAACTCGTCAGCGTGTTTTTCCCAAGACGACCAGCCGCCACCCCGTCGCCACAGGAGAATCGTCAGGTTCTCGTAGTTCTTGCCGCCGTCCTGAAGCCTGACGAGATCGCCACGTCCCTTTTCCCAAAGGGCATATGTTTGCCGGACACGGCCAGAGGCATCGCACACCACGACCGGCTTCAAGTCGTCCGGTAGGGTGTCCTCGTAGTGGATGAAGACATTTCTAGCCCCAGAGCGGTGAACCACGACCGACTTCCCGCTCATCAACCAGAGATCGGCAGCGGCATCCCGGAGTGATTTCGAGACGCCGAACAGCCCAAGGGCCTCATTGTCTGTGATCCCGGTAAGTTCGACCATATCAGGAATGACAAACCCGGTGTCATGGTCAAGCCCCTCGATTTCGTCGATCAGACCTTTCAGGCCGTCCCGGAGCTTCGGGATGTAGTTGGCCGGTTCAAGGAGCTTGTGAAGCTCGGAAACGTCGATGGTTATGGCCCGACCGGGAAGCATGGCTTCATCCCAAATCCGAACCTGTCGGGGCTTGCCGCTGAAATGGAATTCATCGGCTTCAACGAAGGCCTTCCCCTTGGTCCGGATTTCCAACATCTGCTGTGTCGTGAAGAGAACCCGCGCCTTTCTGTGATGAGGATTGCCTGCGGAATTCAGTTGCGCCAGCAGCGCCATTCGTTCGCCTGTCGCATCATCTGCCGACTGGACCAGCACCGCGAAATCGTCCTTGGCTAGCTTCATGTCGGCGATCATGGGTTGGATTTCGGCCAGCCGACCAAGACAGATCAGGACAGCAACATCCTTGTGGTCTTCGCTCGCCAGTAGCTCCCGGACGAAATGCACGATCGATTGTGACTTCCCGACTCCCGGATCGAGAGGCGAAAGGTAGTAAAGGGGATCGGCCTTCCCGTTCGCCATTTCCTCCAAGGTTGCCACCAAGCTCTTCAGGCCATGCCATTGGGCCGTGGAAGGCTCGTGGCCATTCTCCTGAAATGTTGCCCTGAGGCCAGCCATCGCTTTTTCAGTCAAGGATTGCTTGGGCGGGATTCCCAACGCAGTCTCGATTTCGTTGAATCTATTGATCATGATGCAGTTCAATTCCTTCCCGCAAATAGACGTGTGAGAAACGACCCCGCTCAAGCGATGACCGAGGTCACCATCGACACAGAAACCGTCTCTCACACACCCTTACTTTTTAGTATTCGTGCCCTATTCGTTCTGGAAATGCCCTAAGGTCCGGCGAATCCAGTAGCGATTGCTCAGAGGGAACACGTTTCTGGATGGAACGGAACAAACCGTCCCTTGTACGACAGTAGCTATCGCCACTCCACCTGTCGCCGCGCTTACATTGCAGCACCCATTGGGTGCCGTCTTTGCAGACAATCACCCGCCAGCGGTCATTCAATTGAAGGACAACATTGGGATATTCACCTGCTTCTTCCTTGAGTCGATTCAGACCCCCTTTCTTTGGCTCAGGAAGGCGTGTGAGAACGGGTTCCGATGTTTCCGGGTATGGTGGCACCACGGAAGACGAATTCGCTTCTCGCACGTGTTCAAACATTGACGTGCTCGACTTCCGGTCCCCATTGTTTCCGTTCGCTGCGGGGTGTCAGGAAGTCCCTGTCTCGTCTTGTGGCGTAGCCTTCCGGATTAACGACGAGATTTTCCCGCCGAAGATCGGTAGGGTCACCATTGCGGTAGCTTACGTTCTCACCGGGACCGCAATCCATCAGGACTCTTGCGACCTGGACGTTGCTGCCACTTGCCCTTGGGGCTGGAGCGAAGACGGCACCTGTTTTCGAGTGCCTGTTCCAACGCATGGAAAGCCCCAGATCGAAGAGCATTTCCAGATCAGCATCCTCGATGACGGCAAGACCCTTATCCCCACGGGGACCAAGCGGAACCATAGCGATCCGCCTGCCGTCTTCTTCCTTGGCATGACGGATACAGCGATCAAAGGCCACAGCTTCGGAGTCCTGCATCGTCATTTTCCGAGCACCCGGTTTGCAGCATTCCGGAAATCGGCAACCGAGGACCACCGGCCCTGAAGCCCTTTCGGGACTTCCCCGCCGTCCTTGTGCTCGACGGTCCAGAGGCGGAAACGACGATCAAGGGTCAGGACGAAATCGCCCACTGTATGGGTCACACTTTCCCGCCTATCCGCAACTTGGGCTTCGTGCTCGGCAGGGTTGTTCGAATACTCCCCAAGCCGGAAGGTCATCGGGAACCCCCACGGCTTTGAGAGGCTTCGAGGATTGCGACTGCGACCTCTTTCAGGAACTCAGGGGAAGCCCCCTTGCCTGCCTGTCGGATGGTCTTTTCGGCAAGCTGCTGGACTTCGAGATCACGAGCAGCCCGATAGGAGTCGGCCAGATCGGACCGATCCCCCGTTCTGTGGGATTGTAGACGCTGATAAATGTCGTTCATGGAATTCTCCTTTGTGAAAACGAGTACAAGCCCCAGAGGCCGAAGCCTTCGGAGCGTTCGATATGGCTGTTGGGGTTGGAGTTTCTTGCGCCGGTGCCGACAATGCCCGTCCAATGAGGGCAACACCGAAGGGTCACAGAGACCTAGCTGACGCTAGACAGGAGAGACCCTTTGCTAAAGCCGCTCATCCAGTCTGACGACAGGAAGACATGACAGTGCCAGAGGATATCCCGGTTGCCGTCCGGGGTCTGGCTACGGCTTATCCCTGCCTGACGACAGAAGGACTTTCGACAGGAAGACATATCGCCTTCTGGCGAAGACGGATTCCCAATCATCTGATGGTGACGATAGGGGCCAGCACGGCTGGCTTGTAGGAGGCTGAAAACCTCTCCTACCCTACACCTGTATTGTAAAGGGATTCTGATGAAATGTCAAGTCTAAATCGAACCTATATCGATATAATCCAACTCCTAAAAATTTATTATGTCATAAATTGATCTATATGTCAAGTCTATTCTCATGATATCTGAAGTCTTACCTATAGTATACCCTGAAAGAGGGGCGAAAGGGGGTCCGAAAAGGGGGTGAAGTCGAAAGGCCCGTGGAGTTACACAAGCCCTTGTTGGGGAGTACCTTTGGCAGGCTGGAAGCCTTGTGTTGAAAGGGATTACCGGGATCGAAAAGCACCAGCAGGAAGATTGATGGCCTTCCAAGGGGTGACGCACAATGTCGACCGATAGGGGAAATGACACCGATCCTGTGGTAGACACGAGGAAGAACGCAATTGGTCGAGGTCTGAGGTGGCCCGAATTCAACCCTCGTATCTGATGTAGGCTGATCCTCCGCTTTTCTTCCCGCCCGACACATTCCCCGTCGACTTCCCGCAATGTGGGCAGCTCCGGCTTCCGTTGTGCAAATGCCCGCTTACGAGAAAGACCTTGCCACATGGAGGGCAGGTGAATGCCGCGTTGTTGCCTTCCCAATCGGCATCATGTTGAGGAGAGTCTGGATTCAATGCGTTGACGGCCATGTAGTATCCCTCCGCGCTGGCGTTCTCGTCTATCCACTTGTCAAGATGATTTGCGCCATCCCATACGGATTAGCTCCGATAGAATGCCAGCGTTGGGGCCACCTTTGTAGTTCGGAACGTGAATAGCCGAAGCCTTCTCATAGTCATGCTTCAACTGCATTAGAAACTGCTGCTCTTCGGGTTCCAACCCTGATGTCGCTTTCAACCATTTCTCGTTCATCGCGGCCCCTTCCCTTCCAGATGGCAAATGAGAGTATCTTTCAATCGTACCACATCGCATGCCAGTCTTCCGTCAGCTATTCGAGCTTGGCCCTGATCGATTGGTGACTGGCGTGGGCATACCGGAACAGCATCCTCATGTCCCTATGGCCGGAGATCGATGCCACTTCCGGGACCGTCAGGCCCTTTTCGAACAGCCGGGATATCGCCTCGTGACGGAGGTCATGGAAATTCAGATCGTCGATCTCTGCCCTCTTGCACAAACGCTCGAAGCTCATGCGGACAGCCATTGCCGTGGTTGGAAAGACAAGCTCGTAGTTCGACCTGAGGGCTTCGAGGATGCCGATTGCGGCTGAGGTCAAAGGGATGGTTCTCGAATAGCCATTCTTTGACTCTCTGATAGTCGCTGAGGCCCTTGGGAGGTCGATATCGGTCCACCGTAGGGCCAGCATCTCGCCCCGCCTCATGGCCGTCTCTAGGGCGAATAGGATCAACGGAACAAGCAAGGGATTCCGGGTGCCTTTGGCTGCATCAATCAGCCTTTCGAGTTCGCCTTCTCGGAGCCGTCTCTCTCGCCTGTTGTTGGTTGTCGGCAGCTTGAGGTTTTTCAGGGGGTTTTTGATCGGCAATTGCCATTCGTTGCGGGCGACCTCGAACATATTGCTCAGTGGCGACAGCTGCCGCGACAGGCTTTTGGGCGTGATGTCTTGAAGCCTGTGATCCCGATAGTTGGCAAAGTCCGCCGTGGTGATGGCCGACAACAGCTTGTGACAGATGGAATGACGCAGGAAGGCATTGAGAATGATCGTTTCGATCTCGGCACCCCGTTTCGAGGGCACGATTTCATCCCGGTATCGCTCGACAAGATCGCCTAGGGTCATCTGCTTCAGTGTCGAACGGCTGGGTGCTAGATCGCCCCTGTCGGCCTTTGTCTCCATCGCCCGTGCCCACTCTTTGGCGTCTGCGAGCTTGGTGAAAGAGCGGGTGACGGAAGGGAAACCCTGACGCCGAATCTGGACCTGAAACTTGCTGCGGTGCTTGCGGATAGAAGCCATGACGATCCTCGCTGTGACCAGAGTGTGACCAGCAGCGAAATCAGTCAGTCTTTGTTTGAGAGGATACCCAAGTTTCCTAATGAATTCAGGGGCTTGGATGGTGGGCGTGACAGGGATTGAACCTGTGACCCCTACGATGTCAACGTAGTGCTCTCCCGCTGAGCTACACGCCCATCCGTGGCGGGCATAGACCACAGAAGAATGTGGCCGTCAATAGTCGGAAAAGGCCCGCGCACGGGCCTTTTTGAAGCGGCCTCAGGCTGCCTGCAGCATCTTCTCGACCTCGTCGACGAGGTCGCGCAGATGGAAGGGTTTCGACAGCACTTTCGCGTCGCGCGGGGCGCGCGAATTGGGGTTGAGCGCGACCGCTGCGAAGCCGGTGATGAACATCACCTTCAGGTCCGGGTCGATCTCGGTGGCGCGCCGCGCAAGTTCGATGCCGTCCATCTCGGGCATCACGATGTCGGTCAAGAGCAGCGAGAACGGTTCCTCGCGCAACCGCTCATAGGCGCTGGCGCCATTGTCGTAGTCGATAACGTCGTAGCCGGCGCGCTCAAGCGCCTTGACCAGAAAACGGCGCATATCGTCGTCGTCTTCCGCCAGAAGAATTCGTGCCATCTGTCCCGTCCAGTTCCAGAGCCCACGGCGCCTCCACAGCGCCCTGGCGATTCGGATTTATGCGTGGGCTCTCGTAAACATCAAGTGAATTGCCATCACCCAAATTGCAAGGGCAACTGGACAGAGCGCCGGCCCGGTGGCACCTTCCAGCCGAAGCGAAGCCCCCAGCGGGACAGATAATCTGGAAACAAGAATGACGCCCGCCGAGGATTTTGCGACCGTTGCGCCTTTCGTCGTTCACTCCCCGCCACGCCAGCGCGTTCCGTTCGTCTTCAATTCTCCGCATAGCGGCAGCTATTATCCGCCCAGATTCCTGGCCATGTCGCGCCTCGATCCGCATGCCATTCGCCGTTCTGAGGACTGCTATGTCGACGAACTCTTTTCAGGGGTTGCCGGTCTAGGCGCGCCGATGCTGGCGGCCAATTTTCCCCGCGCCTATCTGGACGTCAACCGAGAGCCGCTGGAACTCGATCCGCGCATGTTTTCAGGCACGCTGCCTGCTCGTGCCAACACGCGCTCGCCCCGCGTCGCCGGCGGCCTGGGCACCGTGCCGAGCCTGGTTGGCGAAGGCCAGACGATCTATGCCACCAAGCTGCCGGTATCGGAGGCCATTGCCCGCATCGATACCGTCTACCGTCCCTATCACCGCATGCTGGAGCGCCTGGTGGAGCGGACCCATGCGCTGTTTGGCGTCGCTGTCCTGATCGACTGCCATTCCATGCCGGCGAGCGTGCGCATCGGCGAGGCTGGTCTGCGGCCGGATTTCATCATCGGCGACCGCTTCGGCACTTCCTGCTCGGGCGCGTTGACCGAACTCGCGATTGGCACCCTGTCGGCCATGGGCTACACGGTGGCGCACAACAAGCCCTATGCCGGCGGCCATATTACCGAACACTATGGCCGTCCGGCGCGCGGCTATCACGCCCTCCAGATCGAGATCAACCGTGGGCTGTATCTGAATGAGATGACACTTGCTCGCACTGGAGGCTTTACAGCACTGGCCGAGGACCTGACGCAGCTCGCTACCGAACTGACGCAACTGCCACCGGGACACCTGAACGGCCTTCCGCTCGCCGCCGAATAGGATCAGGATGAAAAAAGACCGCACCGAAGAACGATGCGGTCGAAGTCTAGGGAGGAAACGCCCAAGGAGGGCATGGACAGCGAACTGTCCGCATCCGATACTATGCTGCATTGCACAAAAGTCAAGCGCAGCATGCCTTTGCGTCGGCCCCATGGCCAAACCATCAACAGAAGACCCGACATGACATCCCAGATCGATATCGACCCTGCCTTCATGCGCAGCCTGGCTGCTGCGGCAGCAAAGGAGACCCTACCGCGCTTTCGCAGCGACGGCGCCATCGCCAACAAGGTTGCCGGCGGGTTCGACCCGGTCACAGAGGCCGACCGCGAGGCGGAGCGGGTGATCCGAAAACTCATTACCGATCGCTATCCAGAGCACGGTATCGTCGGCGAGGAATTTGGCGCAGAACGCGCCGACAACCGTCATGTGTGGGTAATCGACCCAATCGACGGCACTCGCGCCTTCATTTCAGGTTTGCCCCTCTGGGGCACGCTGGTCGGATTGATGGAGGATGGCCGGGCCGTCGCCGGGATGATGTCTCAGCCGTTTACCGGCGAGCTCTTCCGTGCAAGCGGCGGCAAGGGCGAACGCGAAGACCCGCATGGCCGCGCGATGCTGAAGACGAGGCCGACCGTTTCTCTCGGCGATGCGCTGATGTGCACCACCACGCCGGCGCTGTTCGAAGGCGCCAAGCGGGAGGCCTACGACCGTGTCGAGAGCGCCGCGCGCCTGGCTCGCTATGGTACCGACTGCTACGCCTATGCCATGTTGTCAGCCGGCCAGATCGACCTTGTGGTAGAGACTGGACTACATGCCTACGACATCGTAGCGCTGGTACCGCTTATCGAGGCAGCGGGTGGCGTGGTGACGACCTGGTCGGGCGAACGGCCCGAGAGCGGCGGCGACATCGTCGCAGCGGCTACACGGGAGCTGCACGACGAGACGCTTGAGCTTCTCAATCGCTGAGCGCACCGGGGTCCATCGACTTCTCGCTGCCCGGCACGAAGGCGTCGAAGGCCGCCCAGAATTGGTCACGGAACACGTCGCGTTCCTGCAACAATTCGTGCCGCGCACCATCGACTGTCACCACCGAGGCCCCGCGCACAAGGCTTCCAAAAGCCTCGATCGCAGGTGTGGAGACAACCGTGTCATTGCCTGCCGCCACAAACAGCGTCGGCACCCTCAGCCGTTGCATGAATTCCCGATTCTGCGCGCGGAGCGCGGCCGTGCAGGCGGCATGCAGCCAGCCGACCGTCGGCTTGCCTGTACCCAGCTCCGGATGCGCCTCGTAGATGCCGAGATTGCGCTGATAACGGTCGGGGTCGCTGGTCAGCTTGTTTGTCGCGAACGGCGCCGGCCAGTCGTTTTTGCTTCGCCCGGTCATGATCATCCGGCCAAGGCCGAAAAAACGCAGAAGGCCGGCAAACTGCCTCATGCCAGCCATCGACATCGGTAAATCCGTAAACTCGATGAGCGGGGCGGAAAGGACCATGCGCCGGACCCGGATTGCCAATTGCTTGTGCGCAAGCAGCGCAATAAGCGCTCCAGTGGAGTGGCCAAGCAGATAGAATGGCGATCGACAGTCGGGCAACACGATCTCCTGGAAAAAAGGTTCGATGTCGCCGAGATAGTCGTCAAAGCTGCGAACGAAACCACGCTGAGAGCCGCGAACTAGCCGGTCTGAACCGCCCTGCCCCCGCCAGTCGAACATGGCGGTGCCAAAACCGCGCGCAGCGAGTTCGCGAATCGTCTCGAAATATTTCTCGATGCACTCGTTGCGCCCGGCAAAGATGATGACCGTGCCCTTGAGCGGCCTACCTGTGGCGCCGAAATAAGCATAGCGCAGCCGCTTGCCGTCGCGCATGGTCAGCATGCCCGAATGGGCGTTCTCCGGAATCGGATTGTCCGCCGTCTCGAAAAGCAGTCCAGTCTTGTCTTCGGTTGGGGCGAGCATGGGCCGTCAGCCAGGATTGTGTGTCTCTGATAGAAAGCGATAGCCCCAAAAGCAAAGGAATTCGGCCGCAGCTTTGCTTGAAAGGGCAAAACGAAACAGGCCGGAAGCGACGAAGCACTTCCGGCCTGGTCGAACCGGGAGGAAGGGACGATACACCCGGTCCGGCCTTGGTGACGATCAGCGGCCCCCTCTTCAGAAGCTGCCGTCGAACTCAATTCGATGAGTGAAGACTATTCCGGTCGACCTGAACGCGGTCTGAGGCGCGTGTTCATCCTGCGTTCAGCTAATCGGCAGCTCTTGAAACCGGTTTTTCGGCTCCCCAAATCTCTGGTGCGGTCGCCTAGAAGGGACCGCTGGACGCCAGGAAAAGCCACTGAGGTTTTCCGCTAACGGTGCCCACCACGCGATGTTCTTGCTAGATCAAGGAGAACCCCAAATGCGTCACGTCGATTTTTCTCCCCTGTACCGTTCGACCGTCGGCTTCGACCGCCTCTTCAGCATGCTGGATTCCCTGGCACAGCCCGATAACGGCCAGTCCTATCCGCCCTACAACATCGAGCGTACGGGCGAGGACGCCTACCGCATCACGATGGCAGTGGCCGGCTTCACCGAGCAGGAATTGTCCATTGAGGCGCACCGCAATGTGCTGACGATCAAGGCCGAGAAGTCCGAAGAGCAGAAACAGGATGGTGAGCTGCTCTACCGTGGCATCGCCTCGCGCTCCTTCGAGCGTCGTTTCCAGCTCGCGGACCACGTCGAGGTCAAGGGCGCACAGCTTCTGAACGGACTGCTGCACATCGATCTGCAGCGCAACATCCCCGAGGAGATGAAGCCACGCAGTATCGCCATCAACGGCAAGGCCGCCGCCTCGAAGCAGATCGAGGCCAAGACCGAGAAGTAAGTCCGACGGGCAAAGCCCGAACGGCCCGGCCCTTGCGGCCGGCATTCATCGAGGCCCGCCTTTTGGCGGGCCTTTTCTTTTGCTGTCTGCTCCACCATCCGGTTTGACGCACGCATCACGGACGAATAGGCAGAAATGACCGTTTCGAGCGCGAGGCACCGATGACGCAGCTTCAAGAGACACGCCGCATTCTGGCTGACCTCGTCGCCTTTCCGACCGTTTCGGCTGACAGCAATCTCGAACTGGTTGCATATGCCAGCGATCTCCTCTCCTCACTCGGGGCAAATATATCGCTGTCGCTCGATTCATCGGGCGGCAAGGCGAATCTATTTGCCACGATCGGCGGCGAGCGCGATGGCGGCATCGTGCTCTCGGGCCACACAGACGTGGTGCCCGTGGAGGGACAGGACTGGAGCAGCGATCCCTTCAACCTCGAGGAACGTGACGGGCGCCTTTTCGGTCGCGGCACCTGTGACATGAAGGGTTTCCTCGCCATCTGCCTGGCAATGGCACCGCGCTTTTCCGAGGCCGAACTGAAGCGCCCGCTGCATCTTGCCTTCACCTATGACGAGGAGGTGGGGTGCCTCGGTGGGCGGGCGCTGGTGGAAGAGCTGAAAAGCGCCGATTTCCGCCCTTCGGCAGTGATTGTCGGCGAACCGACAATGATGCGCGTGATCGAGGGACACAAGGGCTGCCACGAATATACGACCGAGTTCAAAGGTCTGGAATGCCATGCATCGAGGCCCGATCTCGGGATCAATGCGGTCGAGTATGCGGCGCGCTACATCTCCCGACTGATGGAACTGGGGGAAGAAGTGAAGCGCTTCGCCCCACCCAATTCGCGCTTCGAACCGCCCTGGACCACCGTCCAGGTCGGCCGCATCCAGGGTGGCATGGCGCGCAACGTCGTCGCAGGGCAGTGCGAAGTGGAATGGGAGATGCGCCCTGTCCTGGCGCATGACGGCGACTTCGTGAAGAGAAGTATCGAGGCCTATGCCGAGGAGGTTCTGAAGCCTGCGATGAGGCAGGTTTCACCGGATGCCGACATCATCACGCGAACGATCGGCGAAGTGGCGGGACTGCAGGTGGTCTCGGATTCAGAGGCGAGAGAAATTGTTGCCGAACTCACGGGCAGCAACGAGGCCGACGTTGTCTCGTTCGGCACAGAGGCCGGGCTGTTTCAGGCCTGCGGGATTTCGACTGTGATTTGCGGCCCCGGATCAATCGAACAGGCGCATAAGCCCGACGAATTCATTGAGATAGCTCAGCTCCAGGCCGGAATCGATATGGTCGAGGGGCTTCTGCAGAGGATGAGCGCGTAAAGGACGATCTCTGCGGCCCCAGCCCACCAATTGGCAGTCGGTTTGAATTACCGATATTTAATCATTCCGCAGGTGCTTACGGAGCGCGAAGCGGGCATAAAGGCAATCCAGACAAGGAAGGGTTGCGTATCGTTTTTTTGCACGATGCGTGGTCCTGAACGACCGCCCAAGCGCGGCAATACAACCCAGCGGTCGATCAACGGCCTAGCCAGGAGAACCCGATGGCGGTTTGGAAACAGCTTGCACTCTGCGTTGTGGTGCTGGCCATCGCTGCCGTTGTCTGGCTTCGTTTTTTTCCAGGTGCCGAGGAAAGACTGGCCAATTGGGGCCTCGACTGGGTGCCGGTTGCGCAGCTTGGCGCGGGCTCCGAAGGCGCGGCAGGTGGGCCTCCCGGGCGTGGTCCAGGTGGTGGGCCGGGCGGTCCTGGAGGTCCGGGTGGCGGTCCCGGAGGGCAGATGGGCGGTGTCATAACAGCGCCAGTCATCAGCGCAACGATCAACGATCGCCTGTCGTCAATCGGCACCGGCCGCGCCCTTCGATCAGTGCAGGTCACGCCATTCACCAGCGGTCGTCTGACGGAGATTCTGGTGCGTTCGGGTACCGCGCTCGAGGCCGGCGATGTGATCGCCAAGCTGGATTCTGAAGCCGAGGAGATCGCGCTCGACCGGGCCGCCATCGCGCTCGACGATGCACGAGCCCGGCTGCAGCGTGTGGAATCACTGCGCGCGTCGAACACGGCAACCACAGTCCAGGTAAACGAGGCCGAACTGGCGGTGCGCAACGCTGAACTTGCGCAGCGTGATGCCGAACTGGCGCTGGAAAGGCGTTCGATCATTTCTCCGATCGCGGGCGTGGTGGGCATCATCAGCGTGTCCGCGGGCAATTACGTCACCTCGCAGACCGAGATTGCCACGGTCGACGACAGATCACAGATCCTGATCGACTTCTGGGTCCCCGAGCGGTTTTCCTCTCTGATCTCGATCGGTACGCCACTCACTGCGACATCGGTGGCGCGCGCCAATGAAGTTTTCGAAGGCGAAGTCATTGCACTCGACAATCGCATAGACGAAGCGAGCAGGACATTGCGTGTCCAGGGGGGTATCGAAAACCCTGAAGATACGCTGCGCGCGGGCATGTCGTTCCAGGTCGAACTGCGCTTTCCCGGTGAAAGCTTTCCGGCCGTCGACCCACTGGCCATCCAATGGGGTACCGAGGGAGCTTTTGTCTGGGCAGTGCGCGACGGTGTCGCCGAACGCGTGCCGGTGCGCATCGTCCAGCGAGGCTCCGACAGTGTGCTTGTCTCCGCCGATCTTCACGACGGACTGCAGGTGGTAACTGAGGGCGTGCACAATGTGCGCGAAGGCCGAGAGGTACGTATCGCAATCCCGCGCGGCGAAGCCCCCCCACGCGATACCGAAACCGAAGGCGCTCCTTCCGCCCGCCTTCCCTCCAGTGGCTCTTAGCCGGACAGGTTCCTGACGATGAAGATCAATCAGGCAATTTCCGGCGCCCAAACCGGCATCACAGCCCTGTTCATCCGCAGGCCGGTGCTGGCTTTCGTCATCAACACGCTGATTGCCGTCGCCGGTCTGGCGGCGTGGTTCGGGGTCGAGGTACGTGAGCTTCCCGATGTTGATCGGCCCGTTATCACCATCACCACCGGCTTTTCTGGAGCGGCAGCCGAAACCATCGATCGCGAACTCACCGCCGTTATCGAGGGTGCGGTTGCGCGCGTACCCGGCGTCAACTCGATCTCTTCCACGTCGAATTTCGGCCGCAGCCGGGTGACGGTAGAGTTCGGCGACAACGCCGATCTCGATGTGGCTGCCTCCGACATGCGCGATGCGATCGGCCGGATCCAGAACCGGCTGCCGAGCGGCTCGGAATTGCCCCGCATCATCAAAGCCGACGACAACGCGCAGGCGGTGCTTCGATTGTCCGTTACTTCCAGCACGATGAGCGTGCAGGACATGACGGTACTGGTCGAAGATCAGATCGTCGATGCTCTGGCTTCGGTGGTCGGCGTCGCCGACGTCCAGGTATTCGGCGCGCGCGACAAGATCTTTCGTGTCGATGTCGACCAGGCCCGGCTTGCAAGCCTAGGACTGACCGTCGCCGACATACGCAA
>Ga0213835_101475_pt1 | contig 14104 bp, 12 predicted proteins | sample SWPATP01_FD_160576 | JGI IMG/M metagenome (GOLD analysis project Ga0213835, IMG submission 160576) | Coastal seawater microbial communities from Marineland, Florida, United States - SWPA TP0 #1 | ecosystem: Environmental > Aquatic > Marine > Coastal | place: USA: Florida | collected 2016-08-05
ATCCCGCGCGGCCTTCATGGGCTGCGAAAGCCGTCACGGGGGACGCCCCTTCACCCCGCCTTCGGGGCCGGAACGCACGTGGAGGAGGACGGGGGGCGGCTGATTTGTCTCGCGATGCAAAGGCGGGGCTCGCCCCCGCCGGCGGAAATCAGTCGCGCCCCGTCCTTGAAGGGGCGACCCCTTTGACGGCCGCCTGCCCATCTCTTGAAGGCCGCTCGGGGGACGGGTGGATGAGATTGCCTGGGAAGAGGCAAGGCGACGATCCACAGCCATGACAGGGATCCGTGACCCCTGCCCCGCCGTCCTCAAACGCCCCTTGCGCGAAGAAGCTCAGATTTCCAGGCGCTGCTAATCCTCGGGACCGATCTGTTTTGCCAGCTGCTGACGCAGCACCGCCGGTCCGTCTACCCGGAGATCGTCGTTGAAGTCCCCGAGCCGTGGCTCGAGCACCCGAACGGCAATCCCGACCTCGGTTGCTCTGGCGCTCAACCTCTCTGCCGCGCGCTGCCCAGCCGGATCGCGGTCGATGGCGATGTAGAGCCGCTGCAATCCTTCAGGCAGCAGGACGGCTCCGAGATGACCCGATGAGAGAGCGGCCCAGACGGGAAGGCCGGGGGCGGCCTCACGAATGGAGAGCATGGTCTCGATGCCTTCACCGACCACGAGGATATCGTCATGTGGGGTCAGCCTGACGGCATTTCCGAGGAGGTGACCCATGGCACGCCGCTGCGTCTCGACAGCCGCCTTTCCCTGTCCGTCAGGTGCCAGCCAGGTGCGATGCACGCCCTGCAGGGCCCCTGCCCCATCGGTGACCGCGGCGATCAACGCCGGTCTGGGGAGGCTCCGGGTCTGGCCCTCATCCCGGTGCCAGCACTTAGGGTGGAAGCGCAGGGCGCTCATCATGCCGCCTTGGGTGATGCCCCGGGAGCGGAGGTATATGTCAGCGAGTGTGCCTGCGACCGGCACCGAGGCCGCAAAGAGACGTGCCGCCGCCGCTGGCGTGCCACCAGGGGCTTTGGCCTTCCTTGACACTGGCGCATCCGGGAGGACCGGCTGCGGACGACCCAGATGCGCCCGGGCCTCGGCCAGAAGATCAGGAAAGCGGGAGATCCCGGTCCTCTCGCGGATGATGTCGAGAAGATCGCCATGTTCGCCCGTGGCGCCATCAGTGAACTTGCCAGCAGCGCCCGGCCCCGACGCAGGCCCCGTCAGTCGCACGAACAGTGACCTTCCAGGGTTGTTCCGCAGATCGCCCACGATCCAGTAGGACCCTTCCCGCCGTCCGGCGGGAAGGTAAGCGCGACAGACGCCTTCGGCGTTCTCCGCGAGTGCTCGGATCAGTTCGTCGGTTTCGGAATACATGGCTCAACAACCCCCGCGTGCATGTAGTCCCGTCACAGGACAACGTGCAAGCAGACGATCCAGCACGGCAATGCCGCCCGAGTCCGTTGGGCAGAAGAGACGCAGCTTCCAAGCGATGATCTCCGAGAAGAAGCCATCTGCCTTGAGGCGGTCCTTCGCCGCATCCGTGAAGCCGGATAGCTCGATCCGGTTCACGCCCATGACGCGGGACCGGTGCAACTCCATCCCTTCGGCCAGCCGCACCACGGTCTTGCCCTCCAGAACGAGGGCATGAATCTGCGCCGCCGTGAGTTGCGGCGCATCGTCTGCCAGCGTGGTCGCGACCCAAGCGGGCGAGACACGGCGGCCGATGATGCGCTGGCCGTCATCGGTCTGCAGCCGGTAGACTCGGGTTTCGTCCTGGGGGAGCTGCTTCCAGATCGGCAACAGGAGGCCCGCCACGATGTGCAGCGTGAACTCGCTGAACTCCGGCACCTCAGCCAGTTCCGCGGTCCAAGCCGCACTGAATGCCGCGCGGTCGGCTTCCAGCCAGTGAGTATCGTCCATGATCTTCGCCGGGACCGTGCTGGTCTCCGTCGGGCGGAACAGCCTCAGCCGCGGCTCAATCGTGCCATCGTCCAACATCAGGCTGGTCGCGGGCACCTGTACAGCGGCCCGGCCCGAGCGGCTGTTGACCAGAAGCCGCGCCTTTGGGTCATCGAGCCAGTCGAGCGCATCTGCGAGGGAAGTCGGCGTGTTACGCCGCTTTTCCGCAATGGTCAGGAGCTGCGTTTCGGCGCCGGAGCCGGGATGAGTGTAGATCAGCCGCGCATCGGTGACGCGGAAGCTCTCGGCGCGCAGCGTCTCGAGGCCGAGGTCGTAGACGCCAGCCGCGATAGCGCCCTCGATCCGTTGGTCGAGGAGTTCCTCGAAAGCCGAGAAGAGCACGGCCTGCATGTCGATAGTCAGTGCCAGCAGACGATTGAGGAAGGTCGTGATCGGCGGCAACTCGTCCTTCAGCCCATTGTCATCGGTCAGGCTGAGGCCGGTGGCATCCTCGAAGGCCCCGAGCGAACAGCCAGCCACATCGCCGCGATAGATGCGGCGGTAGAGTTGGCGAAGGGCGTCGCGGGCGTACGGCGACTCGAGGTTGTCTTCGGGCCGGAACAGCCCCTGCCCGCCAGTCTGTCGCTGGCCACGCGTGATGGCCCCGAGCGTGTCGAGGCGGCGCGCGATGGTCGAGAGGAACCGCTTTTCTGCTTTCACATCGGTGGCCACAGGACGGAAGAGCGGCGGCTGCGCCTGATTGGTGCGGTTGGTGCGCCCGAGGCCCTGAATTGCGGCATCGGCCTTCCAGCCTGGCTCGAGAAGGTAGTGGACCCGCAGGCGCTGGTTCTTCGCGCCAAGGTCGGCGTGATAGCTGCGTCCGGTGCCGCCCGCATCCGAGAAGATTAGGATGCGCTTCTGGTCATCCATGAAAGCGGCGGTTTCCGCGAGGTTGGCAGACCCCGCCCGGCTTTCCACCACAAGCCGCACCGCAGGACCCTCGCCCTTGCGCACGATTCGGCGCGACCGGCCCGTAACTTCGGCCACGAGATCGGTGCCGAAGCGCTGGACGATCTGGTCGAGCGCCCCCGGTACGGGCGGCAGCGAGGCCAGTTTCTCGATCAGCGCGTCGCGCCTGCGGGCGGCTTCGCGGCATTCGATAGGCTGGCCATCCCGCACGACAGGCCGCGACGACAAATTGCCCTCGCTATCGGTGAAGGGCTCGTAGAGCTGCACCGGGAAGGAATGGGCGAGGTAGTCCAGTACATATTCCCGGGGCGTGATGTCGACGCGGATGTCGTTCCACTCCTCGGTCGGGACCTCCGACAGGCGGCGTTCCATCAGCGCTTCGCCGGTCGAGACGATCTGGACGACGGCGGCATGGCCCGCTGCGAGATCGGCCTCGATGCTGGAAATGAGGGTGGGGGTTTTCATCGACGTCAGGAGATGGCCGAAGAAACGCTGCTTGGCGCTCTCGAAGGCCGAGCGTGCGGCGGACTTGGCCTGACGGTTGAGTGTGCCGCTGTCGCCCGTGATGTTGGCCGCCTCCATCGCGGCGGCCAGATTGTTGTGGATGATGGCGAAGGCCCCCGCATAGGCATCGTAGATGCCGCGCTGCTCGGGGCTGAGCGCATGCTCCAGCATCTCGTATTCGACGCCATCGTAGGAGAGCGACCGGGCGGTATAGAGGCCGAGCGACCGCAGGTCGCGGGCCAGAACCTCCATCGCGGCGACGCCGCCGGCTTCGATCGCCTCAACGAATTCCCCGCGCGTCGAGAAAGGAAAATCTTCGCCGCCCCAAAGCCCGAGGCGTTGCGCATAGGCGAGATTGTGCACCGTCGTCGCGCCCGTGGCCGAGACATAGACCACACGGGCATTCGGCAGCTTGTGCTGGAGACGCAGGCCCGCCCTGCCCTGCTGCGAAGCCTCGGTGTCACCGCGCTCGCCCTTCGTTCCGGCCGCATTGGCCATGGCATGGCTTTCATCGAAGAGGATCACCCCGTCGAAATCTGCGCCCAGCCAGTCGACGATCTGGTCAACACGGGACTTTTTTGCGCCCCGCTCCTCGGAGCGCAGCGTGGCATAGGTGGTGAACAGAATGCCCTCGGAGAGCGGGATGTCGCGGCCTTGTGCAAAACGCGAGAGCGGCGTGACCAGCAAGCGCTCCTGCCCGAGTGCCGACCAGTCGCGCTGCGCATCCTCGAGCAGCTTGTCGCTCTTCGAGATCCACAGGGCCTTGCGACGGCCTTGGCACCAGTTGTCGAGCAGGATCCCAGCCGACTGGCGGCCCTTGCCCGCTCCGGTGCCATCGCCAAGGAAGAATCCCCGGCGGAAGTGGACAGCGTCCGGAGCATCGTTACGCGCGGCGGAGACCATGTCGCCAGTTTCATCGACGGTCCACGATCCGGCGAGAAATGCGCCGTGCGCCTCGCCTGCGTAGATCACGGTCTCAAGTTGGGCATCGGAGAGCAGGCCGTCGCGCAGGGCGGCGGCGGGGAGTTTCGGGAGATAGGAGGGTTTCGGGGGCGTGACCGAGGCCATAGCCGCCGACTGCACGAGCTTGGTCGGGTGCGGGGCCGCACCTAGGATGTCGATCGCCTGCAGGCGGAAGGTCTCGTAGATCGCGTCCGACAGACGCACGGCACCGAGATCGTCCGCCGTCTCGCGCAGGGTGTAGATGAGGTCCGTGGCCTCGATCTGTGCGGCAGTGTTGGTGGGGGGCGTTGCTGGCGTTGCGCGCGATGTGCTGTTGGCCGTGCGCGTGGTGCGGGAAGGATTTCCCGGGAAGGGGAAAGTGCGGCCCTGCCCGGCTGATGCGACCTGCGCCAGCGCGAGGCGCGGGGGGACATGTGCGGTGATCAGCGAGAGCAGACTGGCGACATCAGGCGATATCGGGCGCGCCAGATCGGCGGTAATGCCGCCCGCCTCGCCGCCGCGGCACTTGTCGAAGACCGAAATCCGCGTCTCGAAGCTGGTGCCATGCTTGGCGAAGGCGGCACCGGACACAGCGCCGGTGAAGACCAGGTGCGCAGCCTCAGTCAGTCGAGTAAATGTCTCGGCCCAGGCCGGAACGTCCGGCGCGAAACCGGCCCCGGTGATTGCGACCAGACGCCCGCCGGGGGCCAGCCGGGCAAGGGCCGAGCGCAGGTGCCGGGCCGTCGCATCAGTGCTGCGGCCATCGACATTGGCCACAGCCGAAAACGGCGGGTTCATCAGGATGACGCTCGGGCGCAAGCCCGCGTCGAGGTGATCGTCGATCTGTGCGGCGTCGAAACTGGTGACCGCGCGCCCCGGAAAGAGGAGGCGCAGAAGATCGGCTCGGGTCTCGGCCAGCTCGTTCAGAGCGAAACTGCCGCCCGCGATCTCGGCGAGGATCGCCAGAAGCCCGGTCCCGGCCGAAGGCTCGAGGACCAGGTCACGCGGAGTGATCTGCGCTGCAGCCATCGCAGCCAGCCCCATGGGCAGCGGTGTCGAGAATTGCTCGAAGCGCTCCATCTCTTCCGAGCGCCGGGTATGCGTAGGCAAAAGGCCCGCCACCTTGGCGAGGATCGGCAGCAGCGCGGCAGGCGAGCCCGCCCGGGCCAGCAGCGCGCGGCCGAACTTCCGCAGGAAGAGGACGAGCGCCACCTCGCCCGCCTCATAGGCGAACTTCCAGTCCCAAGCGCCATCAGCATCGGAGCCGCCAAAGGCGCGCTCCATCTCCAGCCGTAGACGCAGCGCGTCGATCTGGAATCCTTGGGCCAGATCGGGCTGCAGCGCCTCGGCAACGGCGATTATCGCGGGCGCGGGATCGCAAGATGGAACAGGAACGGTAGGCGCAACAGGCGCGAGATAGGTCATCGGGAGACTCCGGAATGAGGGACAGGATCAGCCCCGGACGCCCTCTCTCGGGCACCATCAGGCCTGATCTTCCCCGGCCACCCTCTTCCTCTCGAACCGACGCTTGGCAGTCGCTCAGCTTGATTTTGTTCTTGTTGTGTTCTATATTGAGGATCAAGCCAGTAAGGGGGTTCCCGATGGACAGCACCACATACACCCTGCCCGCGACACCGAAGCAGATCGCCTATGCGCGGTCACTCGCCCTGCGCAATCAGACCCTTCTGCCCTGGGAGGTTCAGCAGGACCGCCGGTCCTTGAGCGTCTGGATTGAGGCTCAGGCCCAGCTGAAGCCGGTCTCCGACATGGACAGGCTGCCCACCTCCAAGCAGGTGGCCTTCGCGGAGAAACTCGCCCGGATCAAGCGGCGCGCTGTTCCAGACGAATGCTTCCGCGACAAGGGGCTGATGTCGAAGTGGATCGATGGGAACAAGTGACGGCAGTCGGGTCAGTGAGTCATGGACGAGCCGGCAAAAGCGTCTTTAGTTGCGGATGATCATGAGATTTTGTAGAGAAATCCGTGTGGCTTGGGCGGCGCAGGTGTAGTTCGCAGCATCGCAATTATTCTCAGTGAATCTGGGGCTAAGAGACTCTTGCCTTGGGGGCGCTATGGGAATTTCAGTTGCAGGCAAGGCTGTCAGTATCAACGACATGCACGAGGAAGGGGTCGACACATCGGTTGCGCGAAACCCCACATCCAGGATCTTTCAAGGAATTGAACTTCACCACATGTTCAGCCGCAGCGGTAAGACCGGTCGGAAAGATGATGGGAACCCCCTCATCCACGCGCTGAAAGGAAGGAACGGATTCACCATCACGGCGTTCTGGAAAGCTCAGCTCATGGGACGTGCTGATCTGATCCTAGATAAGGCGCAAGCGAATCTCGCAGGTTTCACACATTGCATGCCCATCCCATCCTCGTCACCGTTTTGCTCAGAGGTTGCCGATCTGGTCGCGAAGAAGCTGGGGCTCCCCGTTCTGGAGCCTACCTTCTTCCGCAAGAAAACAGTCCGAGAGATGTTGGACGGACTTGCGGCACACCCTCCCAAGGTACGAAAAGGCCAGAAGACGGCTTACAACGGCCAACTAAACACTTGGCAAGCGCTTCCCGATGCTACGATCTGCGAGGCGAAGAACGTTGACACAAACATACGACTATTGTTCGACTTCTTCGTGCTCCTACCAGATGCGCCGCGGCTTGAAGGACAACGCATTCTTATCGTTGATGATATATTTTCTTCGGGCTCATCGGTCTTGTCGGTGCGAGAGATCGTCTCCAACCAACTGGGCGCAGAAGTTGGATACGTGTCGTTCCTTAGCGGCATGCGGTAAGCTTGGGTCGGTGCTCGCGTCTTGACTCTTGGGCATGGCTGCGCTATCTACGGAAGCACAAGAACTTCCTAGGACCTTGTATCAGCCTCAAGGTCTTTAAATATGAGGCAGAGATTAGCGTCTCTGTAGGTCCGCGCAAGCACCGTTTCCCGAGGTCAAACCCGTAAGGGGGAAGTATCGGGAAGTCACGAAGCGGGTGGCACAATACAAAACGGGAGGCATCTCGCCTCCCGTTTTGCTTTTGAACAGTTCACTCCTGAGACGAAAGTACGCCTCAGCGATGGGCCATCTCTCCAACCAATCGTGCCAGCCAAGTCGGGAACTGCGGCGCGGCGGACATCAGCTCAGTCTTTGCCGTCTCCGTAAGCTTGGATCGCAGGATTTGCAGGGCCTTGGGAGCCTCATCCGGCCCGAGCCATGCCAGCGCACGGACGGCCTGGCCTGAGGTCTTGCTCCCAAGGGCCAACTGCCAACGCGGCGCATGACGCAGTTCGACTGCCTGCCGGCCAAGGCTCAGCACGCGGCTTCGACCGGAAGTAAGGTAAACCGACTTGACCGGCACCTGTGTCGTGAGGCCCAGAGCGTTTGCCGCAGCAGCGCCACTCGGGACGATCGTCTCGCCCCGCTGCATAGCGAGCGCTTCAATCGCCTGTTCAGCCGACGGGCTACGCGGTCCAAAGCGTGTCTGGACCGGGCGCATGTAGATGCCGCGTCCCGCACGGATCAACTCGCCGCGCGCGGCCAGACGCGACAGCGTCTGATCAACCGCCGCGCGCGAGCCAAGGTGCAAGAGCCCCTTCGCTGCCAAGGGCACCCCCTCCGGCAACGTCGTAGCGACATTCATAATGCTCTCGGCCATGCGCTCCATGATCGCTCCTTTGTCAGAAACATACGCGGTTTTCTGACAGTTTTCAAACGTGCGCCCTTACCCGAAGCGACGCCCGGCTTCGGTGAAGGTGTACTCGTTCACGATGATCCCCTCCTCGATGGCCTCGTCCGAGGTCAGGTGGTCGTATTCAGCCTCAAGCTGCCGGTAGAGCCAGCGGGCAAGATCGCGCAGCGCCTCGGTTACGATCTCCTCGGCGTCCTCGGTCGGCGGCTGCCAGGTCGGGCTGTCGCGCGTGACGTCCACCGACATGGTGTATTCATGATAGTAGCGACCACGATGGCTGACCTCGGCAGCGAGCTGGTAGAAGTTCCGCCGCTGGATGGCCTGCAACCGGTCGGCGATGCCATGCAGCGTCGCGTCCGTGGGCGCGTAGTCCCGAATGCGCACGGCCGCGCCCTTGGCGTGGGACCAGTAGCCCTCGAAGCAGGCCCCGTCGCCCTGGCTCCAGAACCCTGAAAACCAGATGCAGGGCTTGGCTCGCGTCCCGCCGCCCATCAGCCGGACGGGCCTGATCTTCAGGCGGATGCCGAGGATCTCGCAGACCCTCTCGAAATCCTCGTAGACCGCGTCCCACCAATCGTCGTGGGGGCCGAGCTCGCGATACCAGCTGCGCGCCCTTTCCTTGGCGGCCTCCGAGAGTTCGGGGAACTGGTACACCGTGGTGCAGATCACCTCAGGCATCGACGTCCTCCCCGTTCAGGGCGCCGGCCAGCCATTCCTGACTGCTGGTCCAACCGATGGATTTGCGGACACCGAGATCGATGACATGCGCGCCGCCGCCGAAGGCGTCGAGGCGGGGTCGGGAGCAGGTCAGGGCGTACTGGAAGCCCCAGAGCCCGATGAGTTCGAGTTCGTCCGCCAGGCGCAGCACGAAGCGGATGACGGCTTCGACATCGCCGTAGTCCTCGTCATGGATCCAGAGGGTGCTGCCCTCGGGCGCATCCTGGCGCACGAGTGTGAGGCCCGCGACCTCCGGGTCGTCAGCGTCCTGATCCGCAGCGCGCAGTTCCTGGAACAGCGCGAGCGCGCGGGCAGCCTTGTCGGGGGTGCCAACGTCGAGCAGGCACGAGAAATGGGTGAAGTAATCCGCCATGGGGACCTCCTGAATGGGAAAGACCTGGCCGAGAGGCCGGGCACTGGATTTGGATGAGGGGTTGGTCGGGAGCGATCAGCCGGAGGGCGGGTAGCTCGCCGCCTGTCGCGCGGTATGGGCGCAGAGCATCTGCCGGTAGAAGCGCTTGCGCGCCGCCCGGAAGCCGCGAACGGCGCGCGTGTCGGGGTGAAGCGCCCGGACTGCCGCCCGCAGGACGGTGTAGGGCGAAGCCGTCGCGGGCAAGCCGAGCCGCTGATAGGCCGGGTCAGTCATGTCAAGCGACCTCGACCACGGGCGAGGCGAGATGCGGATCGACCAGCGCCTCGATCCGCGCCGACCGGCCCATCCACGGCTCGGCTCGGATGGCCTTTACCCAGTCAGCGAAACTCGGGATGAAACCGAGATCTTCCTTCACATGCTGCTCACCGACCCAGCGGGTCGGGATGACACGTCCGGTCGAGAGCGTGAGAGTCGGACCGAAAATCGTCTCGGCCATTATATAGACAGAGTCGGTCAAAACCGACTTCGGGCGTATCTTGGTAGACGATTTAGACTCAGTCGGAGATGTGCCATGGTGGGTGCAAAGATCGAAGGCGCCGGCCCTGATCCATGCTCGCTTGCCGTAACCATCGCTGAGTTTGTGGCGTACCTGAATGGGTCGGGATGTTCTCCCAACACCACGCGCGCTTATCAGCACGATCTTTCGCATCTTGTTTCCTTTCTTGATGAACAGGAGTGGGAATGGCGTGCGCTGACACCGGCGCGCGCGGTTGACTTGCTGATCCATCTGCGCGGCAAGCCGAGCCGTCGCCGCGGCACCGGGCCGTACCCATCGTTGGCCGCGACCGATGGAGAACAATCTGCTCGGCTCAGCACGGCGACGATCAACCGGGTGCTTGCAGCGGTTTCCTCGTTCTTCGAATGGGCGCGGTTCACTGATCGTTTTGCTGGCCCAAACCCGATCACCCGCATTCATGATCGCGCTGCCGCCCATGTTGCTGAACGCCATCGACCGTTCCTGACTGGCGTCACCTCGCAGTCGGCCTTACGGAGCCCAGTGCGGTTGCGGCAGATCCATCGTTTGCCCCGCCCGATGGCGGATGAGCAGGTCGACGCGCTGATCGCGCAATTGCGAACGCGCCGCGATCTGGCAATCATTCGCTTGATGCTCGACGGCGGTCTGAGACCAGGTGAAGTGCTTGGCTTGCACCTCGCCGACATTGCTTATGGCAGGCGACGTGTGACCGTCAGGGTGCGTTTCGATCACCCGCGCGGCGTTCGGAGCAAGTCTCGATCTGAACGCGTCGTCGATTTACATGAAACGGCAACGCTGCAGTCAGTCAGCGGATATGTCATGACCGAAAGACCACAGGACACAGACAGTCCCTTCCTGTTTCTGGTCGGTGGCAGTGGCCCACGCAGGCATGAGCCACTGTCCTACGCCGCGCTGGCCAAGCTTTTTGCGAGGGCGTGCGATCGTGCGAACATACGTAAACCATGGGTGACCCCACATGCCCTGCGCCATACACATGCAACAAAGATGTGGGAGGCCGGGATGCGCGAGCTGACGCTTCAGCGAAGGCTTGGTCATGCATCGCCAGAAGCAACCCGCGTTTACACCCGGGTTTCCGATCCGATTGTTGTCGCCGAATATCGCCGTGCCCTCGGCCTTCCAGACGAGAAGGTGCAGGACCCTGCGGAAGGCGCAAAGTGATGCGGGGCCCAGTCTCCGCGGCAGCGATGCAGGCACGTTCGATCGATGCCCCATCTCTCTTTCGCAGCAGCCACTGTTCGGCCGATGAATACGACGCTTTTCTACAACGCTGCTATCCGACGAAGCAGTTCGTCCAACAACGCCGAAGTCAGCGCAAGCAATTCGTCGAGGCCTGGCCAGACATTGAAGAATGGCTCGCCGCGCCGCTCGCAGTTCGTGTCGGTCGGATCAACGGGCAAACCAGAGCTACCCTTCAGGATCGACCCTCCTATTTCGCGCGCGCCTATCTCTACTATCTGGCGCTGAAAGGGCATCTCCGATTGGATTATCCGTGGCTGCTCGCCGTCGGCGACCTTTGCGTTCACGACGTGGCACGGCTGTTGGATATCGATCTCGGTGTCGAGAGACTTGCGCGCGAGGCGACAGACCTAGGTCTCGTCTATGCGGGTGCTGATCGAGCAATGCGGTGGACGCTCGGGCGTCTCGCCCTTCACCAGGGACCCCAACTGGTCAGCGCTTTGCGTCAGAACGACATCAATGAGCTCCTCGTCGCCGTTCGGATGTTCGGCGATAGATCAGATCTTGGTGCCTACTGGACCTCGAGCGACCGGTATCGTCTGGTCTCCAAAGCTTGGATTACGATGATCGGCCAGCTGCGCTTGGCACTCTATCACCGCGGGCAAGTCGACGACCCGCCGCGAAAGATCATGCCATCGGCGGATTTGAAGGCGGCACAGCCTGAAATGGGCGCATTGATCGATGAATGGCTTGTACGCCGTGCACCAAGCTTGCGACCGGTCACCGTGTACCACCACGCGCTTACCGCCCGCCGATTTCTGCAGCATTTGGCCAAAACGGCACCAGAAGTGCGCACCTTTGGGCAGGTAAAGCATGAGCACATCGTCAGCTGGATGAACGCGATGAAGACCGAGTTGTCGCCAAAGACCGGGCGACCACTCACTGCGAATTCTCAGAGGGGACGCGTTGTCCGGCTGGCACAATTCTTCAAGGATGCCGAGGACTGGGCGTGGACTGAAGTGCCGCGATGGCCGCTCGTGGCAAAACGCGATCTGCCGCGCGTGCCCGACCGAATTCCCCGATACATCCCTCGTGCTGAGCTCGAACGGCTGATGGAGGAAATCCGGGCGCTTTCCGATCCGTTCCAGCGCGCAGCAATGCTCCTCGCTAGGTGGTCAGGTGCGCGCCGCGGCGAAATTCAGCGCCTATCTGTGGACTGCCTCGACCAATACGCCGATGGCACGGCGCGCCTCCGGCTGCCCGTCGGTAAGACCGCCCGCGAGCGCCAAATCCCACTGCATGACGAGGCCGCAGAGGCCCTTCGGGTTGTGCTGGGTCTCCGCGCTAAGGTCGCAGACCGAATGCTGCCCGACGAACGGACAGGCGATCTCGTCCGGTTCGTGTTCGTCTGGCGCGGAAAAATGATGAGCGGACGCCATCTCTTTGGTGCGCCATTGAAGCGGGTGTGTGCCGCCACGGGCTTGGTCGACGCCCGAGGCAGGCCGACCGTGACAATGCACCGATTCCGCCACACGCTCGGAACCGAACTCGCAGAGCGCGGTGCAAAGCTTCACACCATCATGAGCGTCCTCGGCCACGAAAGCCCTCAGATGACTATGGTATATGCGCGGATCAGCGACGCAGAGGTGCTGCGCGACTACCAGTCCGTTCTGGAACCAGGCGCCATGATTGCGGGTGCAGGAGCGGAAGTGATCCGATCCGGAAATCTTGGCGAAAGCGCGGTCGACTGGCTTCGCAGCAACTTCTTCAAGACTGCGCTGGAACTGGGACATTGTCTGAGGTTGCCCTCGGAAGGTCCTTGCGAATGCGACCTTTACCTGAGCTGTTCTCGCTTTGTAACGACGCCGTGCTACGCGCCGCGGCTGCGCGAACGCCGTCGATTGGAACTGTCTCTCGCCGAAGACGCGCGCGCCCGCTCTTGGTCGCGCGAAGTCGAACGTCATTGCGCCGTCGCAAGAAGAGTCGAACAACTCTTGACCGAACTCGGCGAGGAATTGGAATGAAATACGCCCCCGGACACGGAACAGGCCGACCACCGCCAGCTTTTTGGGGAGCGCGGCGGTCGGCCTGTTCCTACCCAATACCCCTGCACCTTTACACTTGCCTGTCCATGTAACGGCCATGAAGATGCCCTCGGCATGGTGGCGCAACGCCCGGTGCCGGAAGTCCGCAGTGATCTCCTTGCTCTGGTCGAACCAGGCATGCACCGCCATGAAATCGTCGACCGTGCCGCCCCATTTCTTCACCGAGGAAAGGGCATGGTGATAGGGATGTGCCATCGCCGCCCCCTCAGAAATCATGGGTGAAGAGTTCGGACGAGGTGTACCGCTCGTTGAACTCGAGATGGATGCAGCGGGCCGCGGCGTCGAAGCAGAATTCGCCCCAGGCACCGTCGTTGTTCTCCCAGCCGCCATGGGTGTCGGAGAGGAAGTCGTAGGCGAGTTGCTCGACGACATCTTCCAGCGAGAGCTGCCGCATCTCGACCTCGGGGTCGTCCCAGGTGAGCGCGGCATACTCGATCTCGGTCGCGGGGAAATCGACGGCGGTTTCACCAGACCATGCACCGATACTTTCGATCTGGCCGCTGTCCCCCGCACCGTCGAAGGTCACGGTGACATGGGTGATGCCGGCGGCCGTGAGGCCGTCGAAGAGGCGATCCTTGTTGCCGGGGCGCAAGGCTTCGATCCGGGCCGCGCGCTCGGCATGCGCGGCGAAGATCTGCGCCATGTCGACGGTCGAGGGTGCCAATGGCGGCGCGAGGGTGGGTTCAGTCAGGGTCATCGTGAGTCTCCGCTAAGGTTAAGGGATCGGAGCCGGTCCGGGCGATCTCTCTCCCCCGGACAAGCTCCAAATCCCCCCTGCCCTCCTCTGCCTCTCGGGCCTCAGGCAGCGACTTGCAGCGCCCGGGCGGCAAAGGCGCGCCAGAGCGGGTCTACGAGACGCCCATCCAGAAGATCGGCGCGGTGGCGCAGCCGCTGCGCGAGATCGGGCTCACCCCAGGCAGCCGCGCGGCCCGCCTGCGCGCGCAGCTGGCTTGCCTCGGTCACGACGCCCCTTGCCTCGGCCGCGCTCGTGACCGGATGGCACCAGGCGACGGCTTGGTCGCTGGCTGCCCCGGCCAGCACAAGGCGCTCGTCGCGGTCAAGGATCGCCAGAAGCTGTGGTGCAGCATCCGGGGCGATCCCCTCGGCATGGTCGATTGCGCCCTGCATGGCCTCGGCCAGCGTCGCGAAGCGGGCGAGGATCAGGGGAGCGGCCCGGCCCGACATCAGAT
>Ga0213835_101476_pt1 | contig 14089 bp, 12 predicted proteins | sample SWPATP01_FD_160576 | JGI IMG/M metagenome (GOLD analysis project Ga0213835, IMG submission 160576) | Coastal seawater microbial communities from Marineland, Florida, United States - SWPA TP0 #1 | ecosystem: Environmental > Aquatic > Marine > Coastal | place: USA: Florida | collected 2016-08-05
CCCTCGGCCGAACAGATGGCCGCGGCGATGGACCTGCCCGAGGCGGAGCGCGCCGCGATGATCGGCGGCATGGTCGAGGCGCTGGCCGCGCGGCTGGCCAACGACGGCGGCAGCGCGCAGGACTGGGCGCGGCTCATCGCCTCCTACGGGGTGCTGGGGCGGCGCAGCGACGCCGCCGCGATCTGGACCGAGGCGCAGACGGTCTTCGCCGGCCAGCCCGAGGCGCTGGCGGTGATCCGCGCCGCCGCCGAGGGTGCCGGGGTCGGCCAGTGACCCCGCACCGGGCATGAGCGTTCACGACGACATCGCCGCCTTCGCCGCGGCCTTGCCGGCGCAAGGGCCGCTCGCCGGCCTCGACCTGGGCACCAAGACCATCGGCATCGCGCTGTCCGACGACCGCCGCCGCGTCGCCTCGCCGCTGCGCACCCTCAAGCGCACGCGTTTCGGGCAGGATGCCGCGGCGCTGCTGGAGCTTGCGCAAGCGCGCGGGCTGGTGGGCCTCGTGCTCGGGTTGCCGCGCAACATGGACGGCAGCGAGGGGCCGCGCGCCCAGTCGACCCGCGCCTTCGCGCGAAACCTGTCGCACCTGACCGATCTTCCCATCGCGCTGTGGGACGAGCGGCTGTCGACCGTCGCCGCCGAGCGCGCGCTGCTGGAGGCCGACACCTCGCGCCGCCGCCGGGCCGAGGTGATCGACCACGTCGCCGCCGGCGTGATCCTTCAGGGCGCGCTCGACCGGCTGGGCTGGCTGGCGAGGGGCGACCGCGCCTGACGCCGCCACCGTGCCCGGCGCGCCACAGCCGCGCCCTGCCCCGATCCTGCCGCCTTGCTTCCGATCCCCCGCCCGAATCGCAGGGCCTGCTGTCCCGGTCCCGCAGGACACCGCACAGGAGAACCGCGATGACCCGCCCGCCTCCCGCCGCCGCCCGAAGCGCCGACAAGCCGCGCATCCGCCCGAACACCGCGCCGCCGAAGGGCCGGACCGACACCGTCGCCCGCACCGACACGCAAGACCACGCGGCCGGGCGCGACGACGCCGCGCCGCGTCGGAAAAAGCCCGCCGTCGTCTTTCGCGACTGGGCGTCGATCTGACCCCGCTCAGCCCCCGGCGAAACCTTCCAGCACGTTGACGGTGTTGATCCCCACCGCCGCGATGGCATAGCCGCCTTCCATGCAGAACACCGCCGGCGGCCCGGCGGTCGCGATCCGCGCCCCGGCGCGCGTGAAGTCGTCGCTTTCCAGCCGGAAGGCGCTGATCGGATCGCCGACATAGGCATCCACCCCCAGCGAGACCACCAGCGCCTCGGCCCGCGCCGCGCGGATCGCCGCCAGCGCGGTGTCGAGCGCGGCCATCCAGTCCCCCGCCCCGGTGCCGGGCGGCAGCGGCAGGTTCAGCGTCGCCCCCTCGCCCGCGCCCTGCCCGGTCTCGTCGGCATACCCCGAGAAATAGGGAAAGCAGTCCTCGGGCGCGCCGTGGATCGAGGCGAACAGGATGTCGCCCCGGTCGTACAGGATGTCCTGCGTGCCGTTGCCGTGGTGAAAGTCGATGTCCAGCACCGCCACCCGCGCAGCACCGGCATCGCGCAGCATCTGCGCCGCAATGGCGGCGTTGTTCAGGAAGCAATAGCCGCCGAACATGTCGCGCGCCGCGTGATGCCCCGGCGGGCGGCACAGCGCGAAGGCCGCCTGCGCGCCTTGCGCCACCGTCCGCGCCGCCGCCTGCGCGCTGGCCGCCGAGGACAGCGCCGCCGCCCATGTCCCCGCGGTGATCGCGGTTTCCGCCGCCAGCGCGTAGAAGCCGACCTTGCCGTCGACATGCCGCGGCGGGCGGGTGGCATTCATACGCCGGGCGGGCCAGTTCGCCGCGATCACCTCGCCGGCGTAGCCCGCCGCCTGCCACTCGTCCCAGGCGGTTTCCAGAAAGGCCAGATAGCCCGCATCGTGCAGCGCGCGGATCGGGGACATGTCGGCCGCGCCGGGATCGCGCGGTGCGGGAAAGCCGCGCTCGCGCAGCCGGCGCAGGATGAACTCCACGCGCGAGGGCCGCTCGTAGGGGGTGACGAACTGGCCTTCGGACAGTTCGGCCTGCGGAAAGTGAAGGCGGTGATCCTCGGAAAAGAAAACCTGCATGGGGCCTCAATCGACGGGGGCAAGGGCGAGGTCGAGAAGCGCGCGCAACGCGGCCTCGGTCGCCGGGGTGGCGGCGTTGGCAAACACCGCGGCGGCACGACCGCGCGCGGGTTCGAGCCGGGCAATGGTCAGCCACAGCGTGTTGGAACCGGCGTGCTGCCAGACATGCCGCCCGTCGGGCAGCCGCACCTCGGCCCAGCCCAGCGCATAGGGCATGGGCGCGCCGGGGTCGGGGGCGGCGAACAGCACCGCGCGCTCGGCATCGCTCAGCAGCGGGCCGCCGGGCAGCTGGCTGGCCAGAAAGCGCGCGTAGTCGGCCGGGGTCAGGTGCAACGTGCCGGCGGGGCCCAGCACCGGCGGGTTGTCGGCGCCCGGGTCCGTCGCCGGCTCGGGCCGCAGCATCAGCCCGAAAACGCTGCGGTGCCCCTCGGGGGCGGCGCCGCGGGGCGCCCCGATGCCGACGCTGTCGATCCCCAGCGGCGCCAGGACATGCGCGCCCAGCAGATCGAACCAGTCCGCGCCGGTACGCGCCTCGAGTGCGGCACCGGCGATCAGGTAGCCGAGGTTGGAGTATTCGAACCGCCCCGGCGCCTGCGCCGGGCGCCGCGTCAGCCAGTGCGCGGCCAGTGCGGCGCGCTGCTCGGGCAGGCCGGCGCGGCTGCGGCGGGCGTCGGTCATCTGGCCGACGCTCAGGTTCGCGGCCAGCCCGCTGCGATGGGCGAGCAGCGCCGCGAAGGGCACGCCGGCAAGGTCGGGGTGCAGGGTCAGGTGCGGGAAGAACGCCGACAGCGGCTCGTCCGGCGACAGCACGCCCGCGCGCGCCAGCACCAGCGCCAGCGTCGCCGTCATCGCCTTGGCGTTCGATCCGATGTGCCAGGCATCCTCCGGCGTCACCGGCTCGGCCGACAGGGTGCTGCGCAGCCCGTCCACATGCAGGACCACGGCGCCCTCCGCATCGACGGTCATCACCGCCATCGCCGGCGTGCCCGCCCCCGCGCGCGCCGCCGCCAGCGCCTGCCCGAGGTCGCCCGCCAGCACCGGCGGCGCCATCCCCAGCGCCGCCAGCCACAGCGCCAGCCGCAGCCGCAGCCTCATGCCATCGCCCCGGCCGCCCGCATCGCGCCCGGCGCACCGATCCGCCCCGACATCCGCCGCCTCCGGAAATCCTGTTCGCGGGGCAAGGATGGCATCCCGCCGCGGGGCTGTAAATCCGCAAGCCGCCTTGCGATTTCGCCCCGCGCCGGGCCGCGGGTCGGATGCGGCGAGCGGACTGACGACCGAGGGTTATCAGATGCGCCGATAGACGATATGGTGGGGACGGGACCGGGGGGCGTTCCGCTGGGACGGGCGCCGAACAGAAGGGTTTGCCCGTGGAGGACAGCTTCGCATACCCCGCCGCGCCGGCCCCGATGCCCGAGTTCGACGGCGCCGCGTTCCTGCTTTTCGCGGGCCGCGATCCCGCCGGGGTCCTGGACGCCGAAGGACGCCTGATTGCGGCCAACGCCGCCTGGAACGCCCGGCTCGGGCTCGAGCCGCGGCAACTGACCGGGCAATGCCTGCACGACCACGTGCACCCCGAAGATCGCCGGACGCTGGCCGCGGCGCTGGACAACCGGGCCGCGGCGACGGCCCGCTGCCGCATCCGCGCCGCCGGCGGGGCGTGGCACCGGGTTGACCTGCGCCTGGCCCCCGGCGGCACCAACGGCCGCCGCGCGGTGCTCGCGCAGGACCTCGGGGCCGATACCCGCGTCGGGCGCTGGCGCGACAGGCTGGAGGCGGTGGCCGAATCGATCGAGAACGGCATCGTGCTGCTGGACCCGGACGGGCGGGTCGACTGGGCCAACCCCGGCTTCGAGCGACTTAGCGGCCTGCGCAGCGAGGACATCGTCGGTCGCAACGCCTTCGACGTGCCGGCCCTGTCGCCCGAACATGCCGCCCTGCTGGCCGAGATCAACGACGCCCTGTGCGCGCGCCGGCAAATCCGGCGCGAGGTCTGCAAGTCGCGCCCCGACGGCAGCACCTATCTGGTCGACGTGGTGATCAAGCCGCTGCGGGACTTGAACGGCGTCCTGACCGGCTTTCTCGCCGTCGAGACGGACATCACCGAATTGCGCGCCGAGGCGGACCGCCGCGCCGAGGCCGAGCGCACCGCCCGCCGGATGGGCGACGAGTTGAAGGCGACGCTCGACGCGATCCCGGACCTGCTGTTCGAGATGGACCTCGAGGGGCGTTTCCACGAGGCCCGCGACGGGATTTCATCGCACCTCGAGATGCCGGAGGAATGGTATCTCGGCCGCCATGTGAGCGAGGCGCTGCCCCCCGAATCCGCCGCCCGAATCATGGAGGCCCTGCAGCGGACCCTCGAGGACACCCGCGCAGGACGGGCCGGCCTGTCCGAACCCTTCGACCTTGCCGACGAGGACCGCTGGTGGAGCGTCTGCGTCGCCCTCAAGGGCGGCGCGGCCGAGGCCGAAAGCCCCGATCCCCGCTTTGTCGTCATTGCCCGCGACGTGACGATCCGCATCGCGCGCGAAGCCGAACTGACCCGCGCGCTGGCCGAACGCGACGCGGCGCAGCAGCGTCTGGACGACATCGCCCGGGTCAGCTCGGACTGGTTCTGGGAAATCGACGCCGAGTATCGCTTCACCTACATCTCGAACGCCCGCATCCCGGTCCTTGGCCGGCCGTCGCATCATGCCCTCGGACGCACCCGCGAGGAACTCGCCGGGCGCAACGCCGATCCCGCGACGCTGGCGCGGCTGGCCGAACTTCGGGCGATCTTCGACCGGCGCGCCAGCTTTCGCGACTTCGTCTACGCCGCGCCGGGCCGCGACGGCGAACCCGTGCACGTGCGCATCACCGGCGCGCCCGTCTTCGACGCCGAGGGGCGCTTTGCCGGCTACCGCGGCTCGGGCAGCGACGTGACGGCGCTGCAGAACGCCCTGCAGGCGGCCGAGACCGCGAACACCGCCAAGTCGCAGTTCCTGGCCACGATGAGCCACGAAATCCGCACGCCCCTGAACGGCATCGTCGGGATGGCCGACCTGTTGCAGGACCGTGCCGACCTGCCCGCCGACGCGCGCGCCTCGCTGGCCGTGATCCGCGATTCGGGCGAGGAACTGACGCGCATCCTCAACGACATCCTCGACTTCTCGCGGATCGAGGCCGGCCAGCTCCGGCTGGAGCCTGCCCCCTTCTCGCCGGCCGACCTCGCGCGGAAGATCGATTCGCTGCACCGACTGCCGGCGACCGGCAAGGGCCTTTCCTTCCGGGTTGCGCTGAACGGCCCCGAAGCCGGCCCGCGGCGCGGCGATTCGCACCGGCTGCTGCAGGTGCTGCACAACCTCGTGGGCAACGCCGTCAAGTTCACCGAGGCCGGGTCGGTCGACGTGACGCTCGACTGCCACGATCCCGCCCGGCTGCGGGTGACGGTCTCGGACAGCGGCATCGGCCTCGATCCGGCGCTGCACGAGCGGGTTTTCGAGGATTTCGTCCAGGCCGACGCCAGCATCGCGCGGCGCTATGGCGGCACCGGGCTGGGGCTGGCGATCACCCGCCGGCTGGTGGCGCTGATGCAGGGCGAGGTCGCCATCCACAGCCGTCCGGGCGTCGGCACCACGGTGCGGCTGAACCTGCCGATGGAGGTGCTGACCGAGGGGCCGGCACCCCGCCCCGGTGCAGGCCGCACCGCGCCCGGCGCCCCGTCCCTGCCGCCGGGACTGCGGGTGCTGGCCGCCGACGACAACGCCACCAACCGGCTTCTGGTGCGCATGATGCTCGACCGGCTCGGGGTGGACAGCGTGATCGTGGACGGCGGCACCGCAGCCGTGGCGGCGGCGGCCGGGGCCGGGCCGGACGGGTTCGACCTCATGCTGATCGACATCGCGATGCCGGACATGGACGGCACCGCCGCGCTGGCCGCGATCCGGGCCGAGGCGGCGGCCGCCGGGCGCATCGCCTGCCCGGCGATCGCGGTCACCGCCAATGTCATGGCGCATCAGGTCGCGGCCTATCTTGCGGCGGGGTTTGCCGGCCATGTCGCCAAGCCGGTGCGCCTCGAGGCGCTGGCCGCGGCGATGGTCGCGGCCCTCGACGGGGCGACCGTCGCGGCCGATCCCGCGGAAGGATGATCCGCCCGCCGGGCACCCGCCCGCCGGGATCGGGGCGTCACGATGCCGTGCGACGGGGAACCGTGTCGCGGATTTTTCCTTGTCAAGTCGAAAACTTCCCTTGATCGGGGGGGCACGGGGTCTTATGTGGGCCGCTCACGGGAGGGACCGATCCCAACTTCGTCGCGGCAGCGGGCCATGGGCCGGCGGGCGCGGGGCGGGGGGGCGCTAAGGAACCTCTGGATTCATCTGCTGGTATGAAGGGGTGCGCCATGAAAGACGCCAACCTCTTCCAACTGGGGATCGGTCTGGAGACAGGCGCCCACGCGGAAGACCTCCGCGGCCGCAAGGCCGCATTCGATGCCGACGCCGCCCGCAAGGCCGCCGAGCTGTGCGATGCCGGCCGCGAGGATCACTTCATCCGCCGCGACGGCCGGGTGTTCGCCGGAACGCACCTGATCATCGAGGTGGTGAACGGCCACGGCCTTGACGACGAGGCGCGCATCCAGAAGGCGTTCCGCGACTGCGTGGACGAATGCGGCGCGACGCTGCTGCACATCCACACCCACAAGTTCAGCCCGCAAGGGGTGAGCGGGGTTGCGGTGCTGGCCGAAAGCCACATCAGCGTCCACACCTGGCCCGAGATCGGCTATGGCGCCTTCGACGTGTTCATGTGCGGCGACGCCCAGCCCTGGCGGGCCGTCGGCGTGCTGCGCCGGGCCTTCGGCACCGACGACGTGCGCGTGACCGAACTGCTGCGGGGCGACGGGCTGGTGTGCGACCAGGCCGCCGCCTGAGGCCGGCCATGACCGAGTGGATGACCGAACGGTTGCACGCGGACTACGCGCAGTCGCTGCGCGTGGACCGCGTGCTGTACGACAGCGCGACCGAGCATCAGCGCCTGCGGGTGTTCGAGAACGCCCGCTTCGGCCGCGTGCTGACGCTTGACGACGTGGTGCAGACCACCGAGGGCGACAACTTCGTCTATCACGAGATGATGGCGCATGTGCCGATCCTGGCCCACGGCGCCGCCGAACGCGTGCTGATCGTGGGCGGCGGCGACGGCGGCATGGCGCGCGAGGTGCTGAAGCATCCCGGCGTGCGCCATGTCACCATGGTCGAAATCGACGCCGGCGTGATCGACTTCAGCCGCGAATACCTGCCGGCGCTGTCGGCCGGCGCCTTCGACGATCCGCGCCTGACGGTGGTGATCGACGACGGCGCCGCCTTCATGCGCCGCGAGGGCGAGGGCTTTGACGTCATCATCGTCGATTCGACCGACCCCGTCGGCCCGGGCGAGGTGCTGTTCACCGACAGCTTTTACGGCCATGCCCGGCGGCGGCTGAACCCCGGCGGGATCATCGTGACGCAGAACGGCGTGCCCTTCATGCAGGGGGCCGAGCTGACCGGAACGATGCGCGCCTTCAAGGCGCTGTTCGCAGACTGGGGATGCTACCTCGCCTCGATCCCGACCTATGCGGGCGGGCCGATGGCGTTCGGCTGGGGCTCCGACGGCACCGCCCGGCAGACCCCCCTCGAAGTGCTCAAGCAACGTCATGCGGCGGCGGGTCTCGATTGCGCCTACTACACGCCCGAGGTGCACAAGGCGGCCTTCGCCCTGCCCGGCTACGTGCTGCGCCTGATGCCCGCCTGACCGGCGGGTCTCAGATCTCGATGCCGCGGAAGGCCTCGCGCAAGGCGTTCGACCAAGCCTCGGACATCCGCGCGAAGGCCGCATCGCCCGGCACGATCCGCCGCTGCAACCCGACCCGGTAGGTGTCGGCCTCGATCACCGCAAGATCCAGCGGCATGCCAACCGACAGGTTTGACCGCATCGTCGAATCCATCGACAGCAACACCGCCTTCTGCGCGTCCAGCAGGCTCGTGTCGGGCGTCACCACCCGGTCGAGGATCGGCTTGCCGTACTTGTGCTCGCCGATCTGCAGATAGGGCGTGTCCTCGGTCGCCTCGATGAAGTTGCCCTCGGGATAGATCAGGAACATCCGCATCCCGCCGCCCTTGCGCTGGCCGGCGACGATCATGCTGGCGGTGGCCGACTGCTTCATCACGGCCAGCTTGTCGGCAACCTCGCGCGTGACCGACGACAGCGTGCGCCCGACGATCTCGGCCACCTGCAGCATGGTGTGGGCGCGCAGGATGCTGGTCGCCTCGGTGGCGTCGGGATCGTCGGTGGCGGCTTCCTGCAGGCGGGCGATGGTCGTCTGCGTGACCGACAGGCTGCCGGCGGTCAGGATGGTGATCACCCGCTCGCCCGGCTGCTCGAACACGAACATCTTGCGGAAGGTGGCGATGTTGTCGAGCCCGGCGTTGGTCCGGGTGTCCGACAACAGCACCATGCCCGCCCGCAGCATCAGCCCCACGCAATAGGTCATCCCGTCCGCCCTGCCCCTCGTGCCGCCCGGGTCGTCCCGGATCGTCCTGCCCGGTTACTGCTGCGCGGCCTCTATCGCAACGGTGACGTCGAGGCTTTCGGCCCCCTGCCCCCGCGCGATGCCGCGAATCGGGGCGGCCCCGCGCGAATCATGGCCGCTGCCAAGGCGGATGTAGCGCTCGTCCGGGCAGCAGCGGTTGGCGGGATCGAAGCCGACCCAGCCCAGCCCCTCCACCCAGACCTCGGCCCAGGCGTGGGCGGCCTCGTGCGGGGTGCCGTCGTCGTCGGCCTGCAGATAGCCCGAGACATAACGCGCGGGCATGCCCTGCGTCAGCGCCACCGCGATCAGGGCATGGGCATGGTCCTGGCAGACCCCCTCGCCCAGGCCGAGCGATTCGGCGGCGGTGGTATGGGCATGCGTGGTGCCGGGACGGTAGGCGATCGCCTCGGCGACCGCCCCGGCCATCCGGTGCGCGCGGTCCAGACCGTCGCCCGCCCCCGCGACCGCTCCGCGGCCCAGTTCGGTCAGGGCGACATCGGCGCGGGTGGCGGCGGTGGCCCGCAGATAGGCCTGCGGCGCGACCTGCTCGCGGTGGCCGCGCAGCACCCCGGCCAGATCGACGGTCTGCACCCGACCGGTGACGGTGACCGTGATCTCGGTCAGCGGCCCGCGGGCCGAGTGGCTTGACACCCAGTCGCCCGCGCCGTCGCGGAAGGCGCCGCCGGCGATGCCGTCGGACACCTTGATCGACCAGTCCAGCACGCGCTGGCCGTCGCAACGCGACGGCGTCAGGCGGTGGCTTTGCACCACCCCGCGCACCGGGCGATCATAACGGTAGGTGGTGACGTGGTGCACCTTGAGGATCATCGCACGTCCCCGATCAGATAGACCTCCTGCACCAGCCCCGACAGTGCCGCCACCTCGCGGATGGTGCGGGTCAGGAACTCGTGCAGGCCCTCGTCGAAGATGTCCTCGACGCTCATCTCGGCCAGTTCGCCCAGCACGCCCCGCGCCCGGCTCTGCGCGGCGGTGGAGCGCTGGTAGCCGCGCGCCAGCCGGTCGAGATGCTCGTTGATGCCCTGCACGCAGGTCAGGATCGAGCGCGGGCACTGCGGGTTGAGGATCAGGAAATGCGCGATCTTGGCCGCAGTCACCTCGCCGCCATAGGCCCAGTGAAACGCCCGGTGCGCCGACAGCGCCCGCAACAGCGTCGTCCACTGGTAGTTGTCCAGGCCCGAGCCGACGAACTCCACCCGCGGCAGCAGCACATAGTACTTCACGTCGAGAAGCCGCGCGGTGTTGTCGGCGCGTTCGAGGAAATAGCCGAGGTGCAGGAAGTCGAAGTTGTCGTTGCGCAGCTGCGTTGCATCGATGGCGCCGCGCAGCTGCGCGCAGTGGCGCAGCGTCCAGTCGGTCAGGCTTGACAGCGGCAGGTCGGAGCGCGCGGTGCGCTGCAACTCGCGCAGTTCCTGGAAGGCGGTGTTCAGCGCCTCCCAGACCTGGGTGGTCAGCGCCGTGCGCACCGTGCGCCCGTTCTCGCGCGCCCGGGTGATGCAGGCGGTGATGGACGAGGGGTTTTCGGTGTCGAAGAACAGATAGCTTTCGATGTTGCGCTGCACCGGGTCGTCGTACTTGCGCGCGAAACCCTCGGCCGTGCCCGAGGCGCGCAGGATGCTGTCCCATTCGCTTCGGTGCCCGTCGCCCGCGCCGGGGATCAGCGACATCCGCTCGCCCACCTGCAGCAGGCGGGCCGATTTCTCGGCCCGCTCCATGTAGCGGGCGAGCCAGAACAGGTTCTCGGCCGTCCGGCTCAGCATCGCGCGTCCCCCGCCCCGCCGCTCATTCCGCCAGCACCCAGGTATCCTTGACACCGCCGCCCTGCGACGAGTTCACCACCAGGCTTCCTTCGGTCAGCGCCACCCGGGTCAGCCCGCCCGGCACCAGCTCGATCCGCTCGCCCACCAGGCAGTAGGGGCGCAGGTCGACGTGCCGCGGCGCGATGCCCTCGGCGACAAAGGTCGGGCAGGCCGACAGCGCCAGCGTCGGTTGCGCGATGTAGTTGCCGGGGTTGGCCAGCAGGCGCTCGCGGAAGGCGGCGACCTGCTCGGCCGTGGCCTTGGGCCCCACGAGCATGCCGTAGCCGCCCGAGCCGTGCACCTCCTTGACCACCAGTTCGGGCAGATGCGCGAGGACGTATTTCAGGTCCTCGGTCCTGGCGCACTGCCAGGTCTGCACGTTCTCGAGGATCGGCTCTTCGCCCAGGTAGAAGCGGATCATCTCGGGCACGAAGCAGTAGACCGCCTTGTCGTCGGCCACGCCCGCACCGGGGGCCGAGGCGATGGTCACCCCGCCCGAGCGGTAGACATCCATCAGCCCCGGCACGCCCAGCATCGAATCCGGCCGGAAGCACAGCGGGTCGATGAAGGCATCGTCGATGCGGCGATAGATCACGTCCACCCGCTGCGGCCCGCGGGTCGTGCGCGCCCAGACATAGGGGCCCTCGACGAACAGGTCCTGCCCCTCGACCAGGTCGACGCCCATCAGGTCGGCCAGGAAGGAATGCTCGTAATAGGCCGAGTTCATCGGGCCGGGCGTGAGGATCACGATGGTCGGCTCGCCGTCGCATTTCTTCGGCGCGACCGAGGCCAGGGTGCGGCGCAGCGCCTCGGAATAGCCGTCTACCGGCTCGATCCGGTTCTCGCGGAACAGCGCCGGAAAGAGGCGCATCATGATCTCGCGGTTCTCGAGCATGTAGGACACGCCCGATGGGGTGCGGCAGTTGTCCTCGAGCACGTAGAACGACTCGGGCCCGGTGCGCACGATGTCGATACCCACGATGTGGCTGAACACCCCCCGCGGCGGGGTGAACCCGACGACCGCGGTCTCGTAGGCATCGTTGCCATAGACAAGGCCCGATGGGACACGGCCGGCGCGCAGGATCTCGCCGCGGCCGTAGACGTCGACCAGGAAGGCGTTCAGTGCCTTGGCCCGCTGGACGATTCCGCGCTCCAGCCGCCGCCACTCGGCCTGGGTGAAAACGCGGGGAAACATGTCGAAGGGGATCAGCCGGTCGGGATCGCCGCCCTCGCCATAGACGGCAAAGGTGATGCCGATGCGGCGAAACAGCGCCTCGGCCTCGGCCTGCTTGAGGCTGCGCAGCTCGGCCGGCATCGCCTCGGTCCAGTCGCGCAGCCGGGCATAGGGGGCGCGCAGCTCGCCGTTCTCGAACATCTCGTTGAAATAGGACGTCATCGCACCCCGCCCGGCGGTTTCGTTCAGTTAAACCGTTTGGCCACGAAAGGGGAAGAGGCTGGCCGCACCCTGCCCCGCCGCCGCCCCCCGGCGCCCGCGACTTGGGCACAAGGCCGGCGGGGTGGCGACGGCTGAACAAGCGATACCCGCAGCGCAGCGCCCGGAGGTTGTCCCCCGCGTGCGGAATCATGGCCGCAGGCGGCTGCGCGGGGGGGTGCGCGGATCGGGCCACTGGCCGATGGCCGGACGGAAGCTTATGATATCGTGCGACCCCGCCCAACCGGACCCGCATCATGCCCGATCCCGAAGTTCCCGCCCCTGACGCCGCCCCGGCGCCGGGCCTTCGGCTTGTGTTCGGGGCGTCGGGCTATGTCGGCCGCCACCTCGTGCCCCGGCTGGCGGCAGGCGGCCGGCCGGTCCGGGCCGCCGCGCGACGGCTGCGCGCGATGGAGGCCGAGGGCTGGCAGGATCGCCATGCCAACATCGAGATCGTGCGCGCCGACGCGCTGGACGCCGCCAGCCTCGATCCGGTGCTGTCCGGGGTCCACACCGCCTTCTACCTCGTCCATTCGATGTCCGGCGGCCGCGGCTTTCCCGCCCGCGACCGGCAGGCCGCCGAAAGCTTCGCCGCCGCCGCCGCGCGGGCGGGGGTGCGGCGGATCGTCTACCTGGGCGGTCTTGCGCCGAAGGACACGCGCAGCGCCCATCTCGCCAGCCGGGTCGAGACCGGCGACATCCTGCGCCGCGGCCCGGTCCCGGTGACCGAGCTGCGCGCCGGCATCATCGTCGGCGCCGGCTCGGCCGCCTTCGAGGTGATGCGCGACCTTGTGGCGCATGTGCCGATGATGGTCGCGCCGAAATGGGTGCAGGTCGCCTCGCCGCCCGTGGCGCTCGACGACCTGCTCGACGACCTGATCGCGCTGTCCGAACACCCGCAGGCCGCAGGCGGCATCTACGAGACCGGTGGCGAACGGCTCAGCTATGTCGAGATGATGCACCGGCTGGCCCGCGCGCTGGGCAAGCGTCGGCGGATCATCGTGCCGGTGCCGCTGCTGACGCCCGAGTTGTCGGGGATGTGGCTCGACCTCGTCTCGGGGGTCCCCGGTTCGGTGTCGCGGGCGCTGATCGCGGGGCTGCGCCACGACCTCGATGCCGACGACACCGCCCTGCGCGCGCTGGTGCCGCGCGCCCCGATGGGCTTCGATGCCGCGGTGGCGCGGACGCTGGCCGACGAACGCAGCTTCCGGGCCACCGACCGCTGGCGCGAGGGCGCGTTCGACTTGCGCGGCGAGCGGCACGACCGCAGCTTCTATGGAAAGAGCATGGCCGCCGCCGCCGAGACCCGCGCCGGACCCGGGGACGCCTGGGCGGCGCTGGAAGGCCTGGGAACGCGGACCAAGGGCTATTTCTTCGCCACGCCGCTGTGGCGGCTGCGCGCCGGGCTGGACCGGCTGGCGGGCGGGCGGAACCACGGACCGCGGCCGAAGGGGGCGTTCGCGCCCGGGCAGCGGTTCGACTTCTGGCGGGTGCTGTTCGCGGTGCCGGGCCGGCGGCTGACGCTGATCTCGGGGCTGGTGGCGCCGGGCGACGGCGGGCTGGAGTTCGAACTGACGCCGACGCGCACGGGCGGCACCCGGATCGAGGCGACGATCCACTGGCACCCGGCGGGCGTGTGGGGGCTGCTTTACTGGTACCTGACCTGGCTGCCGCACGCGTTGATGCTGCGCGGCTTCGTGGCCGCGATCGCCCGCGAGGCCGATCGCAAGGCCCGCGCCCGCCCGGCCGGAGCCGCCCGCGGCGCGGCCTGAGGGCGTCGGCGGGGAGGGCGTTGCAGCAAAAGCGCCCGGAGCGCGGCGCCCGATGGGTCTTCCCCCGCGTGCGGACTCAAGGCCGCAGGCCGCCGCTTGCAGCGCCAGCGGGCGCGTCAGCCCAGGATGTCGTGCACCGCCGGCCCGATGCGCGGAAACCGCCAGTCGAAGCCTTCCGCCTCCAGCCGGTCGGGGTGGACGCGCTGGCCGTCCAGCACCACCGTCGCGGCATCGCCCAGGTATTCGCGCAGCACGAACTCGGGCACCGGGACGCGCAGCAGGCTGCCGCCCACCCGGCCGAAGGCGTCGGTGACCTGGCTCATGCGGACGGGGTGCGGGGCGACGGCGTTGTAGGCGCCCTGCATCCCGGCATCGCCCAGTGCGCGCAGCATGATCT
>Ga0213835_101477_pt1 | contig 14076 bp, 15 predicted proteins | sample SWPATP01_FD_160576 | JGI IMG/M metagenome (GOLD analysis project Ga0213835, IMG submission 160576) | Coastal seawater microbial communities from Marineland, Florida, United States - SWPA TP0 #1 | ecosystem: Environmental > Aquatic > Marine > Coastal | place: USA: Florida | collected 2016-08-05
GGGAGACTCAAGCTCGTTGGCCAGAAAATGAAGAGTATCGTCGAACATGGCGACGAGGTTAACAGCGATCCAGGGCGTTTACAACCTTAGAATAAAAATGCCGTTCAGCCTTAACTGAACGGCATTAGGGCTGCGGCCCGCTTTTTTCATTTGTGGCTATACTGGTCTCCCATGTTCACTCCATCGATCATTTCCACGTTTTGCACGCCGCCGGCGTGCGTGCGAGATCTCGCCTGGCTTTTTCAAGCTCGGTGAGGAACGCCGGCTGGCCGCGCGCCATCCGTCCTCCCGAGCCTCCTCCATTGCACTGACCGTCTCCGCCCGTCGCGGGGATTCCCTTTTGCCGGCCGCTTCCCGCGGCCACACTGGAGTTACAACATGCGACCACCCATTACCGTTTCCTCGCTCGACATGGAGCGCCTCGAACACCTGCTCGACTCGCTGCCTTCCGCGCAGTCACCGATGCGCGACACCCTGCTCGACGAGCTGGCGCGCGCCACGCTGGTAGAACCGGCCGACATGCCGGCCGATGTCGTCACCATGAATTCGCGCGTGCGCTTCGTGCTCGACGATGCCGCGCAAGAGTTCGACATGTCGCTGGCCTACCCGAAGGATGTGAATGGCGAGGCCGACAAGCTGTCGATCCTGACGCCGGTCGGGAATGCGCTGCTGGGCCTGAAGGTGGGCGACAGTATCGACTGGGCGCGTCCGGATGGCGGACGTTTTGAGGTGACGGTGCGCGAGATCGTGTACCAGCCGGAGCGGGCCGGCGAGCTGCACCGCTAACACAACGCGCGCCGGGCCCGCACCGGTTCCGGCCGTTGTCACCGGCATACCCCGCGCAGCTTGGCCACCGCAATGAAGGGCAGCGCCAGGAAGCCGGTCATGAAAAAGGTCGGCTGGTTCTTCAGCCCATCCGAATGCAGGCAGTCCGGCAGGCGGGCGTCGGCGAAGTCTTTCGAGAACTTCTCGACCGGCTTGACGCTGATTGTGTCCACCTCGTGGCGGCGCGGATAAGGGTCGCGCTCGCTTGGGGTGGTCTTGATGGCGGCGCGGATAGCGTCCTTGTCCAGGCGCGCCCGCAGCGGCAAGGGCGCAGTCTCGGGTTCTTTCTGCGAAGACGTCGGCGGCACCGTCGCGGCCGGCTCGGCATGGGCGGCGATCGACAGGCAAAGCAAGCAGGGCAAGAGGGGGCGCATACCATGTTGAGAGAGAGTAATATTGCTAAATATATACCTCATCTAAAAATGTTCTGTAATTTAGTACACTTGGTTACATATGGCTGTGTAGAATGTGATTTTTCAGTCAACACGTGACGCGCCCATGAAACGTCTTTTGCTCGCCTGTTTGCTGATGTTGAGCGCCCTCGGCGCGCAAGCCGATTCGACCATGAAACAGCAGGTCAACGCCTTCGTCGACCGCTGGCACAGCGACGCGGCGCATGCGCGGCCGGCTTACTTCGACAAGATCGCCAGGGACGGCGTCTACATCGGCACCGACAAGAGCGAACACTGGCGCCGCGACGAGTTCAAGGCCTGGGCCAAGCCCTACTTCAAGCGCAAGTCGGCCTGGGCGTTCAAGGCCATTCGCCGCAATGTCTATTTTTCCGGGGACCAGTCGATGATCTGGTTCGACGAGCTGCTGGACACGCAAATGGGCGTCTGCCAGGCCAGCGGCGTCATGCGCCGCAAGGGCGACAGTTTCGAGATTGTCCACTACCAGCTGTCGATGGCCGTGCCGAACGAGGTCGGCAGCCAGGTCACGCGCCTGATCAAGGATTTCGAGGAGAAGGAAGGCTGGAAGGGCGGGCCAAAGTAAGGCCTTGTGCTATCGTATTGCCCCGTACCAGACTTCCCCTCAGCCCGTGAGCACCACTTATATCGGCCGCTTCGCGCCATCGCCCACCGGACCGCTGCATGCCGGTTCCCTGGTGGCGGCCGTCGCCAGCTATCTCGACGCGCGCGCCCACGATGGCGAGTGGCTGATCCGCATCGAAGACATCGACGAAGGCCGTAGTGTCCCTGGGGCCGACCAGGCCATCCTCGCTTTGCTCGATTCCCTCGGCATGCAATCCGACCGCGAGGTCGTGTGGCAAAGCCGCCGGAAAGACCTGTACGCAGCCGCCGCCGAACGCCTCGGCGCACACGCCTATCCCTGCGGCTGCAATCGCCGCGAAATCCTCGATTCGCGCCTGGGCGTCGCCCCCGACGGCGCCGCGATCTATCCGGGCACCTGCCGCCATGGCCTGGCGCCGGGGCGCTCGATGCGCAGCCTGCGCCTGCGCGTGCCGGAGCCGGGGGCGGACACGATCAGCTTCGTCGACCGCTTCGCCGGCTTGACGACCCAGCACCTGGCCAGCGAATCGGGCGACTTCGTGCTGCTGCGCGGCGACGGGTACTGGGCCTATCAACTGGCGGTGGTGGTGGACGACGCCGAGCAGGGGGTGACCGACATCGTGCGCGGCTTTGATTTGATCGATTCGACCGCACGCCAGATCTACTTGCAGCGCCTGTTGAAGGTGCCGACGCCGCGCTACCTGCACGTGCCGGTGGTGCGCAATGCGAACGGCGAAAAGCTCTCCAAGCAAACCGAAGCGCGGGCCGTGCTGCCGGGCGACGAAGCGGCGGGCATTGACGCCCTGGTCGAGGCCGCGCACTTCCTGGGTTTGGCGTTCGAGCGGCCCGCGACGCTGGCCCGCTTCTGGGAACGCGCGATTCCGGCCTGGGCCGCCATGCTGGAGGCGCGCCAGGCCGCCGGGTGAAACAGCCTACTTCTTTTTCTGGATCGTGATCACGCCGTCCGCCTCGAGAAACGCGGTCTGCATGTCCGCCCGTTCGCAGTCAGCCGTGCGCAATGCCTGCGCCAGGTCGGTCTCCGTGATGCGGCAGCGTCTGACTTCCTTGTCGAAGAACTCGCCGTTGCGGCCAATCAGCACCGCCGTACCGTCCAACACGCTCGAGGCGCGCTTGCTGTAGGCCGAGAGCATGGCCACGCCGGTATTGAGGACAATCAGCGTGGCGGCGATGATCAGGCCGCCGCTGAGCGAATCGTCGCCGCCGGACAGGGAATTCGAGACCGCCTCCGACAACAGCATGACGACCAGCAGGTCGAAGGGCGTGAGCTGGCCGATCGTGCGCCGGCCCGACAGGCGCACCATCAGCAGCAGGACCAGGTACACCGCCGCCCCGCGCACGATAAATTCCCACCACGGCAAATCCATATCGAACATAGCGGCCTCAACGATTAAAAACTGATGAGCAGATTCTAATCATTTTGTTAACGAGGCGCCGTCCGCCAAGCGGGAAGCTCAGTCCCGGTGATAGCTGCGCAACTGGAACGCCATGCGTCCGTCGACGCGTTTGCACAGGCCGTGCATCGTCTCACCCGGCGCGGGAGCGAAGGTGAGCTTGCTGCCGTCCGCCTTGCCGGCGCAGGCGGCATGCGCCTCGGCCGGGATCGCGGGCAGCGGCGGCGGCGCGGGCGGCGCCGGCGGGACGGGCATGTCCGGCATCGCGGGCGGGGCCGGTGGCGCCGGTGGCGCGGGCGGCGGCGGCGGGGCGGTCCAGGATGTGTCCTGCGCGGACTGGTCGACGCGGGCACCGGCCTGGCTGGCGCCGGCGGCGAGCAGCAGGGCGACGAGAATGAAGGAACGTGGGTGCATGGGGTTCTCCTTGGGGTGCGGCGCACGAAGGTGGCGCCAGTGGTGCCATCTTGTACGCCGAATGTGGAGAAACAATGGAGGACTAAGGATCGAAGCGGTAGCCCAGGCCGTAGATCGAGCGGATCGGTTCGAATCCCGGCGCGGCGGCCTCGATCTTGCGCCGCACATTCTTGATGTGGCTGTCGACCGCGCGCTCGGTGACGTCCAGCTTGTCCTCGTGCGCGAGGTCCAGCAGCTGGGCGCGCGAAAACACCTGGCCCGGGCGGCGCGCGAGCGCGGCCAGCAGGTCGAATTCGGTCGGCGTCAGGTCGAGCGGCCGGCCGTGCACGCTGGCGCGGCGGGCGGCGGCGTCGATCGCCAGCGGCGCGTTGGCCGCACCGCTGCGGCGCAGGATGGCCTTGATGCGGGCGATCAGTTCGCGCGGGCTGAAAGGTTTGCACAGGTAGTCGTCGGCGCCCAGCTCCAGGCCGAGCAGGCGGTCGATTTCCTCGACGCGCGCCGTCACCATCACGATCGGCACGTCCGAGAAGGCGCGCACTTCGCGGCACAGGCTCAGGCCGTCGAGACCGGGCAGCATCAGGTCGAGCACGATCAGGGAGGGCATTGCGGCGCGGAGCGCGGCCAGTGCTGCGGCGCCGTCATCGAAGACGCTGGGTTCGAAGCCAGCCGCGCGCGCGTAATCGGCAACCAGCGCGGCCAGTTCCGGTTCGTCCTCGACGATGGCGATGGCCGTCATGGCTGCAGTCCGAAGCCGAGCGTCGCGCGCAGGCCTCCCATGGGCGAGTGGGCGAAGCCCAGCTGTCCGCCTTGCGCCTCGACCAGCCGCGTGCACAGGGCCAGCCCGAGGCCGGCGCCGCCGCCGGCGCGGCTGCGCGACGCGTCGACGCGGAAGAAGCGCTCGCCGAGGCGGGCCAGCGCCGCGTCGGGCACGCCGGGCGCGCTGTCGTCGATGTGCAATTCGACCTGTCCGCCGGCCACCCGCGCCGACAGCCGCAGGCGGCCGGGCGCCGTGGTGTAGCGCAGGCTGTTTTCGAACAGGTTGCGCAGCACCTGGCGCATGCGGTCGGGGTCGGCGAGCACGATGGCGGCCGGCGGCGCGGATCCGACTTCGAGCGCCAGGTCCGCCGTGTGCAGGCGGTCGCCGAAGGATTGCGCTTCTTCGAGCGCCAGCTGCCACAGGTCGAGCGGCTCGCGCCGGCAATCGAGGGCGCCGACGTCGGCGCGCGCCAGCGCATACAGTTCGTCGATCAGCCTGGACAGCGCCAGCACCTGGCGCAGCATGGCCGCGACGTGGGCCGGTTCGGCGCTGCGCACGCCGTCCTGCACGGCTTCGAGCTGGGCGCGCAGCACCGCCAGCGGCGTGCGCAGTTCGTGCGAGGTGTCGGCCACCCACTGGCGGCGCGCCTCCTCGGCGCCCTCCAGGCGCGCCGCCAGCGCATTGAAATGGCCGGCCAGTTCGCCCAGTTCGTCGCTGCGCTCTTCGACCAGGCGGGTCTCGAAGCGGCCGTCGGCCAGCGCCCGCGCCCCTTGCGCCAGGCGCCCGATTGGACGCCGGAAGTGGGCTGCCAGCAGCATGGCAACCAGGGCGCTGAGCAGCACGCCGGCCGCCGCGATCGGCCACAGGCTGGCTTTCACCTGCTCCAGGAAGGCGAAGGCCAGGGCATCGGTCGGACCGGCCGTGCGCGCCACCGCCAGCGCGCCGACGGTCTTGCCGTCGACGAGGATGGGGCGCCGTGCCAGCGGCAGCGTACCGGGCGGGCGGCCGGCGATGGGCGTGCCGGCGGCGTCGAACAGGGTGATGCGCGACTGCAGGGGCAAGGCCTCCAGCGGGACGGGTGCAGCGTCGATGGCGGGCGGGGGCAGCGGCGGCAATGGCGGGGCCGGTGGCGCGGGAGGGGCGGGAGGGGCGGGGGCGGCAACCGGCGCCGACGCCGACGCCGGCGGGGCGAGCACGGCGCCTGTCGCGCGCTCGGCCTGCAGCCTTGCCAGTTCGCGCGCAATCCAGTCGCGGCGGCCAGCGGCCGGCACGAACGCCCAGTTGCCGTGGCGGGCGTAGCGGCGCGCCAGGTCGTTCGAGAGTTCGTCCAGGCGGTCGAGTTCGATCTGCACCGCGTAATCGCCGAAGCGCTCGAGCACGTTCTGGCGCAGCAGGAAGACGGCGCTCGCCGCCACCGCCAGGATGGCCAGCAGGACCGAGGCAAACAGGCGGAGGCCGATCGATATCTTCAAGGGGCGCGGGCGAGAAAGTGGTGGCACGCCATTCTAGGCCAAGCCCGCGCCGGACGCGGAATAAATCAGAAGCGCAGGTTCGCGCTCAGGCTGGCCGCACGCGGGGAGCCGGGCGTGTAGCGGTAGCCGCTCTTGTTGATGCTGGCGACATAGCGCTCGTCGCCGAGGTTGTAGAGGTTCAGGCGGATGTCGAGGTTGCGGTTGACCTGGTACGAGGCCATCGCATCGACGACCCAGTACGACGCCGTATAGGCCGGGGTGCCGATGGCGCCGTCGGTGCCGCGCAGCAGGCGGTCGCTGTAGCGCGCGCCGCCGCCGAGCTTCAGGCCGAAGGGCAGGTCGTAGGAAGTCCAGAGCGTCAACGAACTTTTCGGCGTGTAGGTCAGTTGGTTTTCGCCGCCCGCCGTGATGACCTTGCCCGCTGCGACGCTGGTGTCCATATACAGGTAGCCGGCGCTGACCAGCCAGTTGCGCGCCAGTTCGCCCGTCGCGCCCAATTCCACGCCCTGCACGCGCTTCTTGCCGGTCTGGTAGTACTTCAGGTCGACCGGGTCTTGCTCGACTTCGTTCTTCACCTCGGTGCGGAAGAGGGCCGCGCTCAGGGCCAGCTTCTGCTTGAACAGGTCGAGCTTGCCGCCGATCTCCGTGGAGACGGTTTCCTGCGGATCGTAGATCGGGTTCTGCGCGCTGTTGGCGTTGCCAGAAACCGTGAAGCTGGCGCCCGGCGGCTGCCTGGAGCTGGCCGCCATCGCGTAGATGCTGCTGTTGGCGGTCGGCTTGAACAGGGCGGAGAGCTTGCCGTTGACGAGCGTGTCGCCGACCGTGAAATGGGTCGGCACGAGCACGTTGTTGGTGAGCGCGACCACCGAGTAGTCGCCATTGAAATGGTCGAGGCGCAGGCTGCCATTGAAGATCCAGCGCTCGCCGAACTTGACGGTGTCGAAGGCGTACAGGCTCTGGGTATCGATCACGCCTTCGTTGTAGGCGCCGCTGCGCGTTGGCGCCAGGCCGCTGACCGGGGCCGCCGGGTTCGGACGGTACAGGTTCGCGGCGCTCAAGCTGCCGAGACCGGTGAGGCCGTAGGCGATCTGGCGTTCGTTGGTCAGTTCCAGGCCCGTCACCAGCGTGTGGCGCGCTCTGCCGGTGTCGAATTGCGAAGTGAGGACGCTCTGGTTGGTGAGGATGCGGTTTTCCTGGTCCTTCACGGTGCGGGTGCCGCGCGCCAGCGTCCAGGTGGACGGATCGGCGGCGTTGGGCGTGAGCAGGTTGGCGCTGGATCCCATGAAGGCTGTTAGCAGGTAGTCCTGGCTGGTGCGGCCGTAGCGCGTGATGTTGTGCAGCCTGAAACCGGGCGCGACGTCGTGCTCGACGCGCACGGTGGCCATGTCGGCTTTCACCTTGTCGTAGTCGCTATTGGAACCATAGAAGTTGTGCGGGTCGACCGGCGCGGCATCGGTGATGAAGGGGCGGGTGCGGTCCGGGCTGGTGTAGCCGGGCAGGCCGACCGTCGGCACGCCGCCGTCGGGGATGTTGTCCTGGTCGACGTGCAGGTAGTCGAGCACGACGCGGGTCGGGCCGTTCAGGCCGAAGCCCAGGCTTGGAGCGACGGCCCAGCGCTTGTCCTTGACCACGTCGCGCGCCGGGCGGCCGGCGTCTTGCGCCATCGCGTTCAGGCGCAGGGCGACGCCGCGTTCGGCATTCAAGACCTTGTTGACGTCGATGGTGGCGCGCTTTTGCGATGCGCTGCCGGCCGTGAGCGCGCCGGAGGCGGCGTCCTCCATCTGCGCTTTTTTCGACACCAGGTTGACCGAGCCGGTCGGTGCGCCGCGGCCGTTGTCGGTGCCGGCCGGACCTTTGACGACGTCGATCTGTTCCAGGTTGAAGACATCGCGCGAGACCGAGCCGACATCGCGCACGCCGTCGACGAAGATGCTGGCCGAGGTATCGAAGCCGCGCATGAAGATCGCGTCGCCAGTATTCGTGTTGCCGTTCTCGCCCAGGAAGAAGGCGCCGACGCCGGGCGTGTTGCGCAGCGCTTCGGTGAGCGTCAGGGCGCCTTGCTGCTCGATCAGTTCCTTCTTGATGACCTGCACCGACTGGGCCGTGTCGACCAGTTTTTCCGTGTACTTGGGCGAGGACGCGCGCTCGGCCTTGAAATCGTTTTCCTGGCGGCCGACAACTTCGACTTTCGAGATCGGGGCGCTGGCGGCGTCGTCGAAGGCGGGCGGGGTGGCCTCGGCAGCTCCGGCTGCGATCGGCAGCAGCATGGTCGCCAGGGCGGCGCTCACGTGCTGGTTGAAACGGCTGGGGGCGTGCTTGCGGCTGGTGATCGGTTGCATGGTCTTCCTGTTTTCTCTTGTTGGATGACCAGCATTTTAGTGAGACTGTTAAGATATGTAAACGAGAATCGTTATCATTCGCGTTCTCAATCCGGAAGAGATCGATTTCTTGTTGGAAAAAATATATGTAAATGATAATGTTTGACCATGCTGATCGTGATCGCACTTGCCGCTTATCTCGGCCTATGGCCCGTACCCATCGAGGCGCAATCCTGGCATCCCGCTCCGGCGCCCGCGTATACAGGCCCATTCGCGGTGAACACCAAACTGGCGGGGCCGCACCGTATCGAGTTACGAGGCGAGCGTGGCCCCGAACATGTCCTTGTCGGCCCTGACGACAACCTGTATGTCGGCGTCGCGAGCGGGCGCATTTTATGTGTGTCCGAAGATGGCGCCGTGCAGCGGGTACTCGCAGACACAGGGGGACGTCCACTGGGGTTGGCGTTCGATCGCGCGGGCAATCTGATCGTGGCTGACGCGCTCAGGGGATTGCTGTCGATCGCCCCTGACGGCAAGCAGACTGTGCTTGTTGCGGTCGGCGCCGACGCGCCGCTCTCGTTTCCCAACGCCGTCGTGGTGGCCAGGGACGGCATGGTGTATGTGACCGATTCGTCGCAGCGGTTCGCTGCGGCGCGGTGGGGCAGCACCCAGGAAGCGGCCCTGCTCGACATCATGGAGCAATCCGCGACGGGTCGGGTGCTTGCATTCGACCCGGCTGCGGGCGATCTTCGCGTCGTTGCAAGCGGCTTGAGCCTTGCGAACGGCATCGCCCTGAGCGACGATGAACAAAGCCTGCTGGTCAGCGAATCGGGCCGTTACCGCGTCTGGAGGATCGATGTGAGCGCGCAGGGCGTAAACCTCAAGCTTGGAGGGAAAGGCGCGCGCATCCTGCTGGACAATTTGCCCGGCTACCCGGACAACCTGATGCGCGGGCGCGATGGGCGTATCTGGCTTGGCCTGGCCGGCCCACGCAACGCGAGCGATGCAGTGGCCGGCTACCCATTTCTCCGCGAACTCGTGTTGCGTTTGCCGCGCAGGCTGCTGCCTCAGCCGGCATCCTACGGTCATGTCCTGGCATTCAGGGAGGACGGCACGATCGTGGAAGACCTGCAAGACCCATCCGGCCGCGCGCCCGTGATTACCGGTTTGACGGAAACGGCCCGACGGCGCTACCTGCAGAGTGTCGACGACGGCGCGATTTCCTGGCTCGCAAACCAGCCGATTCAGTACACGTCGCGCCGGTAGCGGCCCTCGGCAGCCAAGGCGTCCAGCACCTCGGCCCCGAGTGCGGCGGACAGCGCTTCGTGCACGCCACTGGCCATGCCCTGCAAACTGCCGCAGACATACACCGCAGCGCCGCGTGCAATCCAAGCGCGCAGTTCGTCGGCGCGTTCGGCCAGCACGTGCTGCACATACCGCACCGCGCCGCCATCGCGCGAAAAAGCGAGGTCGAGGCGTCCCAGCTGGCCGCCATCGGCCCAGCCTTGCAGCTCCTCGCGCAGCAGGAAATCGTGGCGTACATTGCGTTCGCCGAACACCAGCCAGTTCTCGACGACACCGGCATCGATGCGCGCCTTCAGCAAAGCACGCAGGCCCGCGAGACCCGTACCGTTCCCGATCAAAATCATCGGCCGCGCGGCGTTCCCGCCGAGACGGAAGCGCGCATGCGCCCGCACCCGCAGGTTGACCGTGGCGTCCATGCCGGCATCGAGACAGAGCCAGCCCGATGCCGCGCCGGCCGTACCGTCGGCATGCTGCTGCAAACGCACCAGCAGCTCGATGCGGCCTTCGCCCGGCGTCGAGGCGATCGAGTATTCGCGTGGCTGCGCCGGATCGCCCGGGGCGCTGACCTGCACCAGGTCGCCCGCTTCCCAGTCGGGCAGCACGCCGTCGCGCGGCGCCAGCGCGATGCGGTACAAAGGTGCGCCGACGCTGCCGTGGTTCAAACGCGTACGTTCGACGATGCGCCACTCGCCGTAGCTGGGGGCTTCCCAGTCGGGCGCGTCGCTGGTGCCGGCCAGGTGACTCAGCTGGTGCTGCCAGTTCGCGATCGCGTCAGGCGAACCGCGGTCGACGTCGATGCGGTCGAACAGCGCCGTGGCGCCGCGTGACGCCAGCCAGCCGTCGAGCGCGCGCCCGAAGCCGCAGTAATTCACGTAGCTGCTGTCGCCCAGGGCCAGCACGGCGTAATGCAGTTGCGAGAGGTCGGGGGCGCCCGCCATCGTTACGCCGGCAAAGCGCGCGGCGGTGTCGGGCGAGTCGCCTTCGCCATAGGTGCTGGCGATGAAGAGGGCGCGCGTCGCACCAGCGAGCATGTCGGGATCGAGCGTCGAGATGCACACGGCGCGCGCCGACAGGCCGCCGGTGGTCAGCGTGGCCGCCGTCTGCTGCGCCAGGTAGTCGGCATTGCCGGTCTGGCTGGCGTAGACCACGAGCCAGTCCGCAGGGCCGCTCGCCGTTGGCGCAGGTTTACGCAGCATGGCAGCGCACAGGCCGCCCCAGGCGGCAAGCAGCGTGATGGCGCTGGCCCAGCGTGCGGGATCGATGGTCAGCATCATTGCAGCATGGCCTGCCAGGCCGATGTCGTGCGTTCTTCGAGGCCGTGGGCGCGGCGCAGCAGCAGGCGCGCGGCGAGCTGGCGCTCTTCGGCAAAGGCCAGGCCGGCATCGACCCCCAGCACGGTGATGGCGGTCGACAGCGCATCGGCCGCCATGCAGCGCGCATGCAGCACGGTGCACGACGCCACATCGTTCGCGATCGGATAACCGGTGCGTGGGTCGAGCGTGTGCGAGGCGCGCAATGCGCCATGTTCGAAATAGCGGCGGTAGTCGCCGGAGGTGGCCACCGCCAGACCGTGCAGGGCGGCGACCGTCGGCGTGCCATCGAGGCCGGGCACGCCTTCGAGCGTGACCCACCAGGGTTGGCTGTCCGGCTTCATGCCGGCGCCGCGCAGTTCGCCGCCGATCTCGACCAGGTAGTGGCGCACGCCGTGCTGCTCCAGGCACCAGGCAAGGCGGTCGACCGCATAGCCCTTGGCAATCGAGGAAAGGTCGAGCAGGGCGCCGCCCGGTTGCAGCAGGCGCGCACCGGCACGGTCGAACACTGGCTGCAGCGTCGCTCGCTCGGCCAGCAAGGCTTGCACACGCCCGGACGCCGGCGCATAGAAGTCCGCCTGGTTGTAGCGCCGCTCGGCGCCGAAACCCCACAGGTTCACGAGCGCGCCGGAAAACGGATCGTAGGCGCCGCCACTCGCCTGGGCGACGTCGAGCGCGTAGTCGAGCACCTCCGCAAAGCGCGGCGGCAAGGCATGCCAGGTTCCGGCGGGCGCGCGGTTGTAGCGCCCCAGCGTCGAATCGGGCTCCCAGTGGCTCATCTCAGCGACGATGCCGTCGAGTTCCGCCTGCATCTGCTGCCCGAGATTGCTGCGCACGCCGGGCGGCAGCATCAGCTGCGCCGACCAGCGCGTGCCCATGGTCGAGCCCGAGGCGTCGTGCAGCACGCTGCCGCCGGGTATGACGGCGGGATCGATGGACAGGGGAACGAGAACCGTGCGCAACGCTGTCCCTACTCCGGCAATGCCTCGAGCGTGGCCGTATAGGCGTAGCGGTGCGATTCGGCGGGACCGTTGTCCGGGCCGGGGCCCTTGCCCGGATTGGGTGGATACGCCGCGTTCATCCAGTACATGTTCGCCGCCGGCAGCTTGAAGCTGGCTTCGCCTTTGGCGTCGGTGGTGAGGCGGATTTCGCCAGCCACGCCGCGATAACGCACGCCGCCCGGCACCAGGCTGAAGGGCAGGTTCGGCAGCGGTTTGCCGTCGAGCAGGAAGCGCACGCGCATCGTTTCGTTGGCGCGCAAGTCGTTCGGATGGGTCAGCGGCACCATCTCGAGGCCGGTGTTGGTCGGCTTGAGGGCGGCATCGTTCGTTTTATGGGCGGTGACAAACGTCTCGATGCGCTGGTGGGTGATGGTCTTGCGCACCTCTTCGGCCCCGGCCGGCAGCTGCCTGGCGAAATCGGCCTCGCTGCCGCGGAAGCGTTTGACTTCGCCGCCCGCCTTGTAGCTGCCCATGACGTTGTTGCTCACCAGGGCGATGCGGTAGGTGCCGTCTTTCGGCAGCGGCAGGTCGATCGAGGAGCGCATCTTGCCCATCACCGCGGCCGGGGCGGCGGCGGTGCTGCCGTCCGGGCCGGTGACGACGGTGCCGTCCATCCGCAGCGGCATGTGGTCGACGTCGAACAGGCCTTCGGAGATGGCGCCGTCGATCGTGACCCAGGCTTCCTTGTTCTCGACGATGGTCGAGGTCGGGAGCATCCACGGGCGGTGGGCGCTGGCGGCGCCGGCGGTGGCAGCCAGGATCAGTGCGAGGACGCCATGCTTGATGAAGGAGTTGTGCATGATGGATGCTCTTTATTGGATGGAGATGGAGACAGCGCCGAGTTCTTCCTTGCCGTTGGCCGTGGCCGCGACCTTGCCTTTTGCAGGCAAGGTGAACGGCACGCGCACCAGTTCGCGTCCGCCCGCTTCACGCGCCGCTTCGACGACCAGCTTGTAGTCGCCGGCCGGCAGCTTGTCGATGCCGGTGCGGGCCGGGCCGAAGGAGAGGGTGTGGACGCCGGCGGCGCGGGTCGCGCCCGAGACGCCGTCGATCGGCAGTTGCGCTTCGCGGCCGGCTTTTCGCCACCAGGTGCGCATGTCCTTGACCCACTTCTCGCCGGCGTTGTCCTTCTTCTTGACGTCATAGAGCACGGCCAGCGTGGAAGCGACGGCGCCGTCGGCCTTTTCGATCCACATCGCGACATACGGCTTGTGGTACTCGGCCACGTTCAGCTGCGGCAGTTCGAACTTCACCGACAGGTCGGCGGCTACGGCGCCGGTCGACAGCAGCGGCAGGGTCAGGGCGAGCGCGGGAGACAGTTTCATGCAATGCCTTCTATATAGTGTGTTGCCAATTAATGAACGAACAGCAGCGCGATGACGGCCGGCAGGACGATGCCGAAGCCGATCACGGGCCAGGTCGACGGCCGGTTGGCCGCATGGATTTTCATGATGAGGAAACCGGTGATGCAAAAGACGAGGCAGGCGAGCGCGAAGATGTCGATGAACCAGCTCCACACCGCACCGGTATTGCGGCCCTTGTGCATGTCGTTGAGCCAGGAAATCGCGCCGCGCGACGTGCGTTCGTACTCGGCCTTGCCGTCCAGGCTGACGCGCAGCCAGGCGTCGCCGCCGGGACGGGGCAGGGCGATGTACGCATCTTCCTCGCTCCATTCGGCGCTGCGTCCGCGCAGGTCGACCGGGAAGGCGCCGTTCGCCCACTCCACCAGGGCTGGCGGTACGGCCGCTTCGCCGTCGACGTGCTGTTCGGCATAGGCGCGCAGCGCGGGCAGCAGGGCTGGCGGCACTTGCGCTTTCAGGCGCGTGACGGACGGCTTGGCTTCGATCTGCGCCGCATGGTTGAGGGTGAAGCCGGTGATGCTAAAAAGCAACATCGCAGTCAGGCAGATGGCCGAACTGATCCAGTGCCACTGGTGCAGCGTCCTCAGCCATAGCGAACGCCGCACGCCGGGCAGGCCCGCAGGAGATGCTTCGGCGGATGAGGCGACAGGCCCGGATGGGTTCTGGACAGACATGCAAGCTTCCTGTTGAGTACACGATGCAAATGATAACGATTATCATTTAGCCGGTCAACAAAATTCAGCCCGCGTCCTATGCGCCCGGTATGTTGCGTTACAATACCCCCCGCTATTGCGGAGAATCAGAGTGATGCTCTTCAATATCATGGGGTTTTAAGAATCCGACATTAGTAGGCTTTTTAGGACCACATCTGTCCTTCCCCACAACTTGATG
>Ga0213835_101480_pt1 | contig 14043 bp, 13 predicted proteins | sample SWPATP01_FD_160576 | JGI IMG/M metagenome (GOLD analysis project Ga0213835, IMG submission 160576) | Coastal seawater microbial communities from Marineland, Florida, United States - SWPA TP0 #1 | ecosystem: Environmental > Aquatic > Marine > Coastal | place: USA: Florida | collected 2016-08-05
TCGTTTGCCGCACTCAGGGTGCGCGTGAGCCCATCGTCGCCGGTCGCGGTCACGCTCGTCGGGTAGCCGTCGACACGCGCCTGCCCGCTCGAGCCCTGCGGCTCGTGCAACAGAATCGGCAGGGCCACCCAGGCGACGAGGCCGCCGAGCAGCAGGGCGACGACGCCGGTGATCAGCCACCCCCAGCGCACCCGTCGGCGGCGCGGCGGTCGATGCGAACGCATGCGGCCAGTCTATGAGGCTCGACCGGGTGCGCGGCTAGGCTCGGCGTGATCATGACTGCCGGCCCTCCCCCGTCGACGACAGCGAGCCCCCTCTCACCCGCAACGATCCTCGCGGTGTTGGCGGGCGGCTTCGTCGGCACGAGCCTGCGTCTCGCAGTCGACCTGCTCGTCGTGCATGAGCCAACCGACTTTGCCCTCAGCACCCTGCTCGTCAACGTGGTGGGCTCCTTCCTGCTCGGGCTGCTTGTCGCCTCGTCGTGGCGTCGCTTGGCGCCATGGGCGCGGGCAGGGCTGGGTGCAGGCCTGCTCGGCTCGTTCACCACCTTCTCGGCGCTGACCGACTCGCTGTGGCTGCTCGCCCTCGCCGGCGAGGTTTTCGCAGCCGTGCTCTCGATCGTGCTGTCGCTCGCGCTGGGTCTCGGCGCGGCGCTTGCGGGCATCCTGGCGGGCCGGCGCCTCGAGCCGGACGGGTCGTCGCCGCTGACCGACGGGAGCGACGAGTGACGCTCGCTCTCGCCCTCGCCGTGGGTGTCGGTGGCGCGCTCGGCGCCGTTGTGCGCTACCTGACCACGGTGGCGCTCGCCGGTCGCGAGCAACCGCCAGGGCCGGTTGTCATCGTCAACATCGCGGGCTCGCTCATCTCGGGTCTTGCGATCGGGGCAATCGACGATCCGGCGGTACTGATCGTGGTCGTCACGGGCTTCTGCGGGGGCCTCACGACCTTCAGCACGCTGACCGTCGAGACGGTGCAGCTGGTGATGGACGGGCGCGCGAAACGCGCCGTCGGCGGGATGCTCGTCAACCTCATCGCCGGAACACTCGCCGTCGCCCTCGGCGCCATCCTCGGCGCGATGCTCGGCGCAATTTTCGGCGGATAACCCGCAATTTGTCCCCCGTTTGGGGGGCAAAGTCCCCCAAAATGCGGACTGTGAGAGCGCTCTCATTCTGCTTACGGTGGCTCGCGATGTCCAACGAGGGACATCGTGAACATCGGAGTTACTGCATGTCACCACGAACGCGAACACTCAGGAGGCGGTCCCTCGCGACCGTCGCGGCGGGCGCCCTACTCGCCCCCATCGCCCTCGGCATGACCCCGGCCGTTGCCGCAACGACGGCCGTGATCGCCGACTTCGACAGCGGCCCCGTGGCCGGCGGCTTCTTCTACGGCGCCGCGGGCGGCGAGGTCATCACGCTGGAGCAGGCCGACGGCCGCGCCAAGCCGGGCCAGATCGGGCCGACCGGCGCCCTCACCTACGGCTGGAACGTCGAGGACCCGAACGGTCCAGGATTCGGCGGCTGGGGCGTCAACTTCGACTCTCCGGCCGACTTCTCGGTCTTCGACGGTGTGCGCTTCTCCTACCGCGGGGTGGGAAACGGCGACCAGTTCCGATTTGAGATCTTTGACGGTGGGCCGAACTCCGACGGCTCAGAGCGGTTCGACGTCGTACTCGCCGACGTGGCCAACCCCGATGTCGACAACCTCTGGGTTACCGTCGAATTGCCCTGGGACGAGTTCACCCGCTCCACCGAGTTCCAGCCGGATGGCGCCCCCGATGACGGACTCGGCCTTGACATCGTGCACGGCTTCGCGATTCCCGCCGTCTCGGGCGTCTCGTCACTCCTGATCGACGACATCGAGCTCTTCTCGGCCGACGACCTCACCCCCGCGGTGAGCATCACCCCCACCACGGCCACGATTGTCGAGGGCGGCACCGTGACTCTCGACGTGGCGCTCGGATTCGCCGCATCCGACGACGTGACGGTCGCGGTCGACACCGCCGATGGCACGGCGATCGCGGGCGAAGACTACGTGGCCGTCTCGGAGACCGTGACGATTCCCGCAGGATCGACCCGCGCATCCGTCTCGATCGCGACAATCGACGACGATCTCGAAGAGGGCACCGAGACGTTCACCGTGACGATCAGTGACCCAGTGAACGCCACGCTCGGAACGTCCGTCACAGCGACCGTGCAGATCATCGACAACGACGGCGAGGTCATCGGCCCGCCCGATGGCCGCACGCTGATCGTCGACGACATGGAAGCACCGCTCGACCAGGGGCGCGATGGCACCATTGACATCGGCTGGCTGCAGGCCCAAGACGCCGGCACGACCATGAGCTACGGGCAGTCGACCACGCCGCCCGCTCCGGTGCCCGGCAGTGACGACGGCAACACGGTGCTGCGCGGCACCTTCAACACCAGCGCGTTTGGTGTCGTCGTGCGGGCCTTCCCGAACGACACGCTCACCGAGTGGGTTCCGCAAGACTGGAGCACCTACGAGGGCATGGGCTTCTGGATGTACGGAAACGGCACCGGAACCGACCTCTTCATCGACGTGATCGACAACCGCAACCCCGACTCGACCACCGACGACGGCGAGCGCTTCAGCGTCGCCTTCACCGACAACTGGACGGGCTGGCAGTTCCTGACGTTCAACTTCGACGACTTCACCCGCAAGGAGATCGGCAACGGAGCGCCCAACGACGGCTTCACGCTGACCGAGATTCACGGCTACGCGATCGGTACCCTGCGCACCCCGGGCGAGGTCACGTATTACGTCGACGACGTGCTGCTCTACGGCGAGCGCGCCGAGGCGCCGCTGGCCGTCGCCTTCGATCGCGCCGGCTACGTCGTGACCGAGGGCGAGGATGCGACCGCGATCGTGCGTCTGAACCGCGTCGCGGAGGAAGACGTCACCGTCGACTTCGAGGCGCTCGAAACCACGGCACGCACGGCCACGGAAGACCTGTCGGCGACGGCAGACCGCGACTTCGTGCCCGTGAGCGGCACCGTCACGATCCCCGCCGGCGAGCAGACCGCGACGATCACGGTGCCGACGATCGACGACGACAAGTGGGAGGTCGACGAGACCTTCATCATCCGCCTGTCGAACCCGTCGATCGAGCTGGGCCGCATCTCGACCGCGACCGTCAGCATCCGCGACAACGACGAGAAAGACGCCTTCCTGATCGACGACTTCGAAGAGTTCCCGTGGCTCCTCGACGTCGACGGCGGAGCGCTCATCGACCAGCGCGAGATCGCGTCGACGGACGCGGATGCGCTGCCGGGTCAGGGCGCGTTCGAGGGCGTGCTCGACATTGAGCACGCGGCGGGTGCGGGCATCTCGCGCACCTTCCCGGCCGGTCAGGACTGGTCGGACGCCGAGGGCCTCACGTTCTGGCACTACGCGGAAGACGGCCAGCGCGAGCTGACCGTCGGCCTCACCACCGGCTCACCGAACTACGCTGGCACGACCGCGGAGGACTGGGTACTCGCGTGGAGCGACGAGTTTGAGGGGCCGGCCGGAGCACGCGCCAACCCCGAGAACTGGACGTACGAGACCGGCGGCTGGGGCTGGGGCAACGACGAGTTCCAGTACTACACCGACTCGACCGACAACGCCGCGCTCGACGGCGACGGCAACCTCGTGATCACGGTGCGTGAGATCGACCCGGCGACGACGGAGCTCGAGTGCTGGTACGGACCCTGCACGCACACCTCGGCGCGCCTCATCACCGAGGGCAAGCAGGAGTTCCAGTACGGGCGCATGGAGTCGCGCGTCATGGTTCCGGGCGGCTCGGGCATCTGGCCCGCCGTGTGGAGCCTCGGCACCGACTTCCGCGAGGTCGGCTGGCCGCAGACCGGTGAGATCGACATCATGGAGTTCGTCGGCCGCCTGCCGAACGAGATCTTCGGCACCATCCACGGCCCCGGCTACTCGGGTGGCCAGGCGTTCGGTAACGAGTACGACTTCGGCGAGCCGGTCCCCGGTCAATGGCTGACGTTCACCGTTGACTGGACCCCGGGCGAAATCGTCTGGTACGTCGAGGGCATCGAGTACCACCGGGCAACGCCGGCCGACGTGGCGCCGAACGAGTGGGTCTTCGAACACCCGTTCTCGCTGCTGACCAACGTGGCCATCGGGGGCAACTTCGGCGGACCGCTCGGTGACAACATCGAGTTCCCGGCGTCGATGCTCGTCGACTTCGTGCGGGTCTACCAGGCGGCTCCGGCGGCGGAGGTCTGGGAGGCGACCGTCGAGGTCGACGGCACCGGCTGGCAGCAGGTGGTGGTTCCGTTCGGTGCGTTCGGCCAGGTCGACGGCGTTCAGCCGGCGATCTCCGACGATGGCTTCGCAGCCGCCGACGCGGCATTCGACACGAGCGACGTGACGGGGTACGCCATCACCTTCGCGGGCGAGGGAGTAACGAGCCTCGACCAGATCGCGCTGACCGACACGCTACCGGCCGACATCGACGACGGCATCGACGATGGCGGGGTTGAGGACGGCGGCGACACCGTGGTCGGTGGCGGCGACGGGGTCGGTTCCGGCGGCGCCGGTGCCGGGCAGGCCGATGCCGGCGGAAGCTCTGCTCTGCCGCGCACGGGTGCCGACATCGGCGGGCTGATCGCCCTGGCGTTTGCGCTGCTCGGCCTCGGCGGTCTTGCCGCGGCCCGCGCCGCGCAGCGTCGTCGCGTGATCGGCTAGCCCGACTCGCGCTAGGCACGGGCGAACGGGCCGGGGGCGACCTCGGCCCGTTCGTCGTCTCGCCGGCCGCCGTGGCGACGGGCGGCCCACACGACTAGCGGCCGATGCGGCTCAGCTGCGCGACGACCTGCCGGGCGATGTTGCGCCCGGCGCGATTCGCCCCGATCGTCGAGGCGGCGGGGCCGTAGCCGGCGAAGAACAGCCGGGGGTCGCGGGCGACGCGGTAGCTGTCGACCGTGACGCCTCCCTCTTTCTCGCGCAGCTTCAGCGGTGCGAGGTGGCGCAGCTCAGGGCGAAAGCCCGTCGCCCAGATGATGGCGTCGGCGCGCTGGAAGGTGTCGTCGTCGAACCGTACGCCGTCCGATTCGATGCGGGCGAACATCCCTTTCGTCTCCAGGATGCCCCGATCGATCGCCGCTTGAATCTTGCGCGTGCGGGGCACGCCCGTTCCGCTGACGATGCTCGGCAGGGCGCGGCCGGCACGCGCCGCCTCGTCTTGCATGCCGACCGCCTTCTCGGCTCCCTCGAGGTCGAGCTCGGAGCCATCGAGAAACTCGGGCGGGCGTCGGGTGGCCCAGGTGATCGAGCCCGCGACTCCTTCCAGCTCGAGGATGAAGCCGATCGCGGAGGTGCCCCCGCCGACGACGATCACGTCCTGCCCCTCGAAGTCACGCGCATCCGTGTAGGCACTCGTGTGCACGTGGCGGCCCGCGAAGTCGCGCAGGCCCGGGTAGTGCGGCACGAAGGGCGCGCCCCAGGTGCCGGTGGCGTTCACGATGGTGGCGCCGCGCAGCTCGAGCTCGCCGGCCTCGGTGTCGAAGGTGACGAGCAGGTCTGTGCCGAGGTCGGTGACGCTCGTCACATCGGCGGGGCGCACCACCTGCAGCCCGTAGTGGTCTTCGTAGGCGGCGTAATATTCTTCGACGACATCGCGGGCCGGCACGCTGTGGTCGGCGGTCGAGAAGCTGAGGCCGAGCTCGTCCATGCCGGGCAGGTCGTTGACCTTGTGCGCGGAGCCGAGCTTGAGCGCCTCCCAGCGGTGCTGCCAGGCGCCGCCGGTCGACGGCCCACGGTCGAGCAGCACGAATTCTTCACCCGGTTCGAGGCCGAGGCGGCGCAGATAGTAGGCGACCGACAGGCCTGCTTGGCCCGCGCCGATGACGATGCACGAGGTGCTGAGGTCGGCGTCGGTCACAAGGTTCTACGGTAGTCGCTCGCCCTTGGCCGTGGCTTGGCGAGCGGCCGAGCTGAGGAGCGCTCCGTGGTAGAGTGCTCGCTAGTCTTTATCCAGTCCCACGTCGGCGCTGTCCTGCGGAATTTCCGCCCGCCGACCAACCTGTGAGGGGGGTCACGTATGGGGCGCGGTCGCCAGAAGGCAAAGCACACCAAGGTGGCGCGAGAGTTGAAGTACTTCAGCCCGAACACCGATCTGACCCAGCTTGAGCGTGAGCTCGCGGCGAAAGAGGACGACCCGTACGTCGACAAGTGGGCCGACTTGGTCGACGACGAAGACGACGACCTCGACGAGACGCCGCGCACGGCGTAGCGCCACACTCGTCACCCGCGCAGGGCCCGCTTCGGCGGGCCTTTCGCGTTGTCGGGTGGTGCGTTAGCTCGCGTAGCTGCCGACGAGGCGCACGGCGCCGCCGTCGACACCCTTGGCGCCCTGCTCGAATCCTGTGAGCTCGCGTGAGGCCGTCGACACGACCCCCACCTGCCAGGTGGGTAGGCCCCGGGTGGTGAGCGCGGCGGTGATCGCGGACGCGTGCTCGGCGGGTACGACCGCGAGCATCCCGAGCCCGAGGTTCCACGTGCCCTCGGTCGATTCGAGGCTGTCGCCCGCGAGCTCGGCGAGCACGCGGAAGACGGCGGGCGGGCTCCAGCTGGAACGGTCGATCTCGACCCAGGCTCCTTGCGGCAGCACGCGGGCGAGGTTCGCCGCGATGCCCCCGCCGGTCACATGGCTGAGTGCGTGAATGGCTCCGGGATGCTCGCCTAGCGTCTCAAGGATCGGCCCCGTGTACAGCCGCGTCGGCTCGAGCAGCGCGCGGCCGACCGTGCCGCCGAACTCGGCGAGCTCGTCGTGGAAGGAGATGGAGCGCTGCGCGAGGATGTGCCGCACGAGAGAGAAGCCATTCGAATGCAGGCCCGAGCTGGCCATCGCGAGCACGACGTCACCGTCGGCGACGCGCTCGGGGCCAAGCACCTCGTCGGCCTCGACGACGCCGACTGCGGCGCCGGCAACGTCGTAGTCGTCGGGGCCGAGCAGGCCGGGGTGTTCGGCGGTCTCGCCGCCGACGAGGGCGGTACCCGTCGCGGCGCAGGCTTCGGCGATGCCGCGCACGATGTCGGCGATGCGCTGCGGGTGCACCTTGCCGCACGCGATGTAGTCGGTCATGAACAGGGGCGTGGCTCCGACGACGACGATGTCGTCGACGACCATCGCGACAAGGTCTTGCCCGATGGTGTCGTGGATGTCGAGCGCCTGGGCGATGGCGACCTTCGTGCCGACGCCGTCGGTGCTCGTGGCCAGCAACGGCTTGCGGTAGCCGGTGAGTGCGCTCGCGTCCCACAGCCCGGCGAAGCCGCCGACCCCGCCGAGCACGTTCGGCCCGTGAGTTGCGGCGACGGCCGACTTCATGAGTTCGACCGCGAGGTCTCCGGCTGCGGTGTCGACGCCGGCGGCGGCGTAGCTGCTCGATGCGCTCTCGGTCACCCGTCAAGCGTATCGGCGGCGGCGTGCGCAGATGAGCGCGTGTGCGAGACTGGTGCCGACCCGCTCGGGTCGAATCCCCGGTCATTCCAGGAGCGCGCGAAACTCCATGTGCGGCATCGTCGGCCTCGTCTCGTCGGGCCCCGTCAACCAGCAGGTCTACGACGCTTTGGCCCTTCTGCAGCACCGCGGCCAAGACTCCACGGGCATCGCGACGGCCGAGGGCCGCGTGCTGCACATGACGAAGGCGAAGGGCCAGGTGCGCGAGGCGTACCGCACCCGCGACATGCGCTCGCTGCTCGGCACGATGGGCCTCGGCCACGTGCGCTACGCGACGCGCGGCACCGCCTCGAGTGAGGAGGAGGCGCAGCCGTTCTACGTGAACGCGCCGTACGGCATCATCCTCGTGCACAACGGCAACCTCACGAACACGCGCGAACTGACCCGCGAGCTGAACGAGGTCGACCGCCGTCACCTGAATACGAACTCCGACACCGAGCTACTCGTCAACGTGCTCGCGCACGAACTGCAGCAGCAGGTGCTCGGCAACGAACTGTTTCCCGAGCAGGTGTTCGCCGCGATCACGCGGGTGCACGAGCGCGTCGAGGGCTCGTATGCGGCGATTGCGCTTATCGCCGGGCAAGGACTGCTCGCCTTCCGAGACCCGCTCGGCATTCGCCCGCTCGTGCTCGGCCGGCGCACCACCGGCCTCACCGGCGACGAGTGGGTGGTCGCGAGCGAGTCGCTCGTGTTGGAGGCCGGCGACTACGAGATCGTGCGCGACCTGGCCCCCGGCGAGGCCGTGTTCATCACGCCCGACGGCCAGATGGAGTCACGCCAGTGCGCCGCGAACGCGCGGCTCGTGCCCTGCTCGTTCGAGTACGTGTACCTCGCCCGGCCCGACTCGATCATGAACGGCATCTCGGTCTACGAGGCCCGGCTGCGGCTCGGCGACCGGCTGGCGAACACGATCGCGCAGTACGCGCCGACGGGCAACATCGACGTCGTGATGCCGATCCCTGACTCCTCGCGCCCGGCCGCGATGCAGGTCGCCCAGAAGCTCGGTATCGAGTACCGCGAGGGCTTTTACAAGAACCGCTACGTCGGCCGCACCTTCATCATGCCCGGGCAGGCCGAGCGCAAGAAGAGCGTGAAGCAGAAGCTCAACGCCATGTCGAGCGAGTTCCGCGGCAAGAACATCCTGATCGTCGACGACTCGATCGTGCGCGGCACCACGTCGAAAGAGATCGTCGAGATGGCCCGCGCGGCCGGAGCCAACGAGGTCACCTTCACCTCGGCCGCCCCGCCGGTGCGCTACCCGCACGTGTACGGCATCAACATGCCGACCTCGCGCGAGCTGGTCGCCCACGGCCGCAAGATTCCCGAGATCGCGCGCGAGCTCGGCGCCGACCACCTCATCTATCAGGAGGTCGCCGACATGCAATCGGCGATCGTCGAGGGCACCGACCTCACCGAGCTCGAGATGAGCTGCTTCACGGGCGACTACGTCACCGGATCGGTCAGCCCTGAATACCTCGAGTGGGTCGAGGCGAACCAGAACAGCTAGCGGGACTCGCCCGCCGCGCTGTCATCGCCGTTCGCGGCGCCGTCGCGCGACACTGTCGCGCCGCCGGGATGCTCGGTGCCGGCTTCGTCTTCCAACTCGCCCTCCAGCGGCGCCGGGTCGACAACCTCGTGCTCGGCCTCAATCAGACGAGCGCGCTTGCGCGAGACGCGGTCAAGCACGATGCCGAGCACCGCGCCAAGCACGACACCCGCCGTGATGCCGTACAGCGAGAAGTAGGCGACGAGCGTGCCGAGCCCGACCTGCGAGGTGGGGTCTTGCGGCACCGACACGGTCGCGATCAGCGTCGCGATGAAGCCGAGAAACCCGCCGACGACCATGAAGGCGCTGATCTTCGGGGCGCGCCGCACGCTGAGTTGCTGGCGCTCGCCCGGCTGCGGGGCGGGGGACTGATCGCTCACGCGCCTATTCTGGCCGACGCACCTGGGCGATCGGGAACAGGGCCGAGAGGTCGCTGCGCGCGCCCGATGCGTGAATGCGGGCATCCTGAACCGCGTCGGCCCAGGCGAGGGTGCCCGCGGCGAGCGCGATGAGCGTGCGGGCGTCGGTCTCGACGACGTTGGGCGGGGTTCCGCGGGTGTGGCGCGGCCCCTCGACGATTTGCGCGGCGCCGAAGGGCGGGATGCGCAGCTCGACACTGCGGCCCGCGTGCGCGTCGGCGAGCAACTGCAGCAGGTAGCGGCTGGCGGTCGCGAGGCTCGCCCGCTCGGCCGTCTCGAGGTCGGCGAGCGCGTCAGTGAGCGCCGCCTCGCCCTCCGAATCGGGGATGCGCGTGCGGGCCATGCGACGAGGCTAACGGCCCGCGGGCGCTCGCGCCCCGCGTCGGTAGGCTGATCGCGTGAAGATCCTCGTCCTCGGCTCCGGTGCCCGCGAGCACGCCATCATCACCGCCCTGCTGCGCGAGGAGGCCGGCCACCAGATCGTCGCCGCCCCGGGCAACGCCGGCATCGCCGAGGCGGTCGAGACCGTCGCGCTCGACCCGACGAAGGGCGCGGTCGTCGCCGACTACGCGATCGAGAACGGCATCGAACTGGTCGTCGTCGGCCCCGAGGCACCGCTCGTCGCGGGAGTCGCCGACGCGCTGCGCACCCGCGGCATCGCCGTGTTCGGCCCGAGCGCAAAAGCCGCCCAGTTGGAGGGCTCGAAGGCGTTCGCGAAGCGCGTCATGGAGGCCGCCGGGGTTCCGACCGGTCGGGCCGTGCGCGCCGCGACGCTCGCCGAGGTCGAGGCGACGCTCGACGCCTATGGCGCGCCCTACGTGGTGAAGGCCGACGGGCTGGCGGCCGGTAAAGGCGTCATCGTCACCGACGACCGCGCGGCCGCTGTCGCCCACGCCGAGCACTACCTGCAACAGGGCGGGGTGCTCGTCGAAGAGTTCCTGTCTGGCCAAGAAATCAGCCTGTTTCTGCTGAGCGACGGCTCGACCGTCGTGCCGCTCAGCCCGGCGCAGGATTACAAGCGCATCGGCGAGGGCGACACGGGGCCCAACACCGGGGGCATGGGCGCATACTCGCCGCTGCCATGGGCGCCCGAGGGCCTCGTCGACGAGGTGATCGCCTCGGTCGCCGAGCCGACGATTCGCCAGCTGGCGGCCGAGGGCACCCCGTTCATCGGGCTCCTCTACTGCGGCCTCATTCTGACCGAGCGCGGCGTGCGGGTCATCGAGTTCAACGCCCGCTTCGGCGACCCCGAGACGCAGGTTGTGCTGCCGCGGCTCACGACGCCGCTGTCGACCCTGCTCTACGCGGCCGCGACCGGCACCCTGGCCTCGGCGCCCGCGCCCACCTTCAGTGACGACGTCGCCGTCACGGTGGTGCTCGCGAGCGAGGGCTACCCCGACACCCCGCACACGGGCCGCGCGCTGACCGGCCTCGCCGAGGCGAGCGCCGTCGAGGGCGTGCACCTGTGCCACGCGGCGACCGCCCACGTCGACGGCGGCTTCGTCGCCACCGGCGGGCGCGTGCTGAGCGTCGTCGCCACCGGCCCCGATTTCACGGTCGCCCGCGAGCGCGCCTACCGGGCCATCGAGCTGATCGGCCTCGAGGGCGGCCAGGTGCGCCGCGACATCGCCGCTCGCGTCGACCCCGTGGCGTCATGACGCTCGGCCACACCGTCGACGCCCTCGACATCCCGGGCTGGGTGCACGGCTACAGCGGCAAGGTGCGTGACCTCTATATGCCGGAGGGTGCATCCAGCCTCGAGGATGCCGACCGCGTGCTGATGGTCGCGAGCGACCGCGTGAGCGCGTTCGACCACGTGCTCGAGCCGGGCATCCCCTTTAAGGGCACGCTGCTCACGCGACTGAGCCGATGGTGGTTCGCGCAGCTGCCCGTCGCCAACCACCTCGACCCGCTGACGCCGGTGCCCGATGTCGTTGCCGACCGCGGCGTCGTCGTGCGACGCCTGCACATGCACCCGGTGGAATGCGTCGTGCGCGGCTACCTCGTCGGCAGCGGCTGGGCCGAGTACCGCGAGCACGGGACGGTGTGTGGCATCGCCCTACCCGCCGGTCTGCAGAACGGCGACCGCCTGCCCGAGCCCATCTACACGCCGGCGTGGAAGGCCCCGTACGGCGAGCACGACGAGAACATCACCTTCGAGCGCTCGGTCGAGCTGGTCGGTGCCGACGTCGCCGAGGCGCTGCGGGATGCATCGCTCGCCATCTTCGCGCGGGCGTCGGCGGTCGCCGAGTCGCGCGGCGTCATTCTTGCCGACACGAAGTTCGAGTTCGGCGCCGACCCCGAGACCGGCGAGCTCACTCTCGCTGACGAGGTGCTGACGAGCGACTCATCGCGCTACTGGGATGCGTCGCTGTACGCCGCCGGCGGCCCCGACCGTCTGGCGAGCTTCGACAAGCAGATTGTGCGCGACTGGCTGGCCGCCAACTGGGACGGCGAAGGTGTGCCCCCGCGCCTGCCCCTCGAGATCGTCGAGCAAACGGCCGCCCGCTACCGCGAGCTGATCGACCGCCTGACCGCGTAGTCGCGCGGGCGTCTCTGCACGCACCCGGAATACCCCGGGGGTGTACGGGGTTACCCCGGCATGCCCGATCAGCCCCGCGCGACCGCCCCGCCGACTCTGCTCGCCGAGCTCGCGATGGGCGCGGTCACCCTCGACGTCGCGAACATCGAGACGATGACCGCGTACTACCGCGACGCGGTCGGCCTCGAGGTGCTCGCCGAGACCGCCGACACCGTCACCCTCGGCCGCCCGGCGAGCGTCGCCAACACGTCTGATGGCACCATCGTCACCGCCGCCCAGCCGGCCGTCGTGCTGCGCCACAGCCCGGCGATGCGGCACGCCGGCCCGCGCGAGGCCGGCCTCTTTCACACGGCGATCCTCTTCGAGTCGCGGGCCGCTCTCGCCGCCGCGGTGTACCGCACGGCGACGGCGCATCCCGAACGGTTCACCGGCTCGGCCGACCACCTCGTGAGCGAGGCCTTCTACTTCGACGACCCCGAGGGCAACGGCGTCGAGCTCTACTGGGACCGCCCGCGCGACGCGTGGCAGTGGTCGGGCGACCGCGTGGCGATGGCGTCGCTGCCGCTCGACCCCAACGCCTTCCTCCGCGCCCACCTCAGCGACGACGCGCTCGACCACCCGACGGCCGGCGCGGTCGGGCACGTGCACCTCTCGGTCGGCGACGTCGACACGGCGCGCTCCTTCTACTCGGGGATGCTCGGCTTCGACGTCACCGCCGAGCTCGGAAACCAGGCCGTCTTCATGAGCGCGGGCGGCTACCACCACCACATGGCGATGAACGTGTGGCGCAGCCGCGGGGCCGGCCGCCGCCGACAGGCAACGCTCGGGCTCGGCCTCGTCGACATCGTGCTGCCGTCGGCTGACGCCGTCGGCGCCCTCACCGAACGGATGCGCGACCACCGCATCCAGCTCGCCGACGACGGGCAGACGGTCACCCTCGACGACCCCTGGGGCAACATGTTGCGTGTCACCGCCACGCCCTAGACTCGTCGGCCGTGAGCGATCCCCACGAGCAGTCTGACGCGGCCCACCACGCCGACCACCCAGATCACACAGAGCACACAAACGACCAGCCCCGATTCACCCGCCAGGGCCGCGCGGTCAGCCGCGCCGTCGCCCTGGCGCTCGCGCCCGTCATCGTGCCGCAGTCGCGGCAGTTGCGCGAGACCATCCCGGTGCTGCCCGAGGCCCCGACGCCGTGGCGCGGCGCCGCCGGCCCACGCACCGACGGCGAGCCGACGCGCCTGCTCGTGCTGGGCGACTCGACGGCCGCGGGCGTCGGCGTCGACCACGCCGAGCTCGGCCTCGGCGGCCAGTTGGCGCGGTACCTCAGCGAGGCGACCGAGCGGCGGGTGCTGTGGCGTGCATCCGGTCGCTCGGGGGCGACGGCCCGCGAACTGATCGCCCGGCACCTGCGCCCGGCCCTGCGCGAGCGCACCACCCTCGTCTTCCTCAGCGTCGGAGCCAACGACGCCCTCGCCGTGCGCAGCGCCCGCGGCTTCCGTCGCGACGTCGCGCACATCGTCGACCGGGTGTTCGACGCGCACCCCGACGCCGTGCTGCTGATGTCGTCGCTGCCGGCGTTCTTCCGGTTCCGTGGGCTGCCCGAGCCGCTGCGCTCGACCCTGTACCGGCACTCGCAAGCGCTCGAGCACGAGGCGCGCGAGCTCGTCGACGCCCACCCGCGCGCGCACATGTCGCCGCCGCCCCCGCCCTACACCGAGGGCTTCTTCGCGGTCGACGACTTCCACCCCGGAGCCCAGGGCTACCGCGAGTGGGCCGAGTTCGCCGTCGCCGACGCCCTCGACTCGTCGGTGGGCGAGCTGCTGCGGTGACCGCTCCACGCACGGTGACGAGCATCGACGCGATCGTCGACCTCGTGACCGGGATGCGCGCATCCCGCCCCCACGACGCCCGCCTGCTCGTCGGGCTGGTCGGGGCACCGGGCGCGGGCAAGTCGACGGTGGCGGGTGAGCTGGCCGCGCGGCTGGAGGCCCCCGTCGTGCCGATGGACGGATTCCACCTGCCGCAGGAGGTGTTGCGCGAG
>Ga0213835_101485_pt1 | contig 13993 bp, 9 predicted proteins | sample SWPATP01_FD_160576 | JGI IMG/M metagenome (GOLD analysis project Ga0213835, IMG submission 160576) | Coastal seawater microbial communities from Marineland, Florida, United States - SWPA TP0 #1 | ecosystem: Environmental > Aquatic > Marine > Coastal | place: USA: Florida | collected 2016-08-05
GAGCGTCTCGCTCAGCCTGCTGGTCTCCATCACCGTCATCCCGGCGGCGTGCTCGCGCTGGTTCCCGAGCGATCCCAACAAGCGCAAGGGACGCGTCCGCACGGCGTGGGAGGATCTGTTCGGGCTCGCCAAGCTCTGCGCGGGGCTGCTGCACCGCTTCGGGTCGCTGATCCGCTGGTTCATCACCGGGTGGCGCGGGTGGACCGTCCGTCCGGCGATCATCGCGCTGATGACCTCGGCGAGCCTGCTCAGCGCGATGTGGCTCGCCCCGCCGCTGGATTATCTGCCCGCGGGCAACCGGAACCTGGTCTTCGGCGGCATGCTCATCCCCCCGGGGCTGAGCATCGAGCAGCAGGAAGTCATCGCTGAGCGCGTCGAGCGGATGATGGACCCGTACCTGCTCGAAGGCGGGCGCACGTTCGAAGACGTGATGAACCACGCGCCCAAGATCACCAACATCTTCGCCCCCGACGCGCCGGCGTTTGACCCGGTGCCGGTGGACAACTTCTTCATCGCGGGGTTCAACGGCGGCATGTTCGCCGGCGCGACCAGCGCGATCGACGAGATCGTGCTGCCCGTCGGCGTGCTGCTCAGCAGCGCGATGAGCGGCACCAGCCCGGACGTCTTCGGCGGGGCGAGACAGACCTCGCTCTTCGGCATGGGCGTCGGCGGCGGGAACACGATCGATATCGAGATCTCCGGGCCGAACCTCGAGCGCGTCGTCGCCGCGACCGAGATGATGTACGGGATCGCCGGCAGCAAGTACGGGTTCGGCGTGAACGTCCGGGCCGAGCCGTCCAACTTCAACCTGCTCCAGCCCGAGTACCGCGTGGTCATCAACCAGACCGGACGACGACTCGGGCTCACCACCACCGGCGTCGGCACGGGCGTGCGCGCGCTCTTCGACGGCGCCTACGCGGGCGAGTTCCGCCTCCCGGACGACAGCGTCGATCTCGTGCTCGTGCCCGCGGGCGGGCGATTGGAGTACAAGGAAGCGCTCGCGTCGGTCCCGATCGCGACGCCGAGCGGGCGCATCGTGCCGATGGACACGATCGTGGACCTGATCCCCGGGCTCGCGCCGCAGCAGATCCAGCGCGTGGAGGAGCTGCCGAGCGTGATCATCCAGGTGAACCCGCCGCAGGGTCGGGCGCTGGAAGACGTGATGCGTGAGATCCGCCGGGAGATCATCGAGCCCGCGCGTGCCGCGGGGCTGATCGATCGGACGATGCGCGTGCGCCTCGAGGGCACAGCGGCGAAGCTGGACGAGGTGACGGGCGCGCTCTTCGGCGCCGCGCCCACGCCCGCGGCGGACAACGGGAACGGCAACGGCGTGAGCGCACGTCGCCCCGCGAGTTCCGTGCTCGGGCGCACGTTCGGCGTGGTGGTGATCCTGCTCGGCATCGGGACGGCGGTCTACGCCGTGATCCGCGCGATCCGGACACGCAAGCTCACGATCGCGTACGGCGCGGGCGGGGCGATCGTGCTCGGGCTCGTGCTCGGGCTCCTCGCGATCACCTTCGGCGACAGCCCGCACCTCGTGACGGCCCGGTTCATCTGGGCGCTCGCGGTGACCTACCTGCTCATGTGCGCGCTGTTCGAGAGCTTCGCCTACCCGTTTGTGATCATGTTCAGCGTGCCGCTGGCGGTGGTCGGCGGGTTCGTGGGGCTGAAGATCGTCCACGAGCTGAGCATGGCCGACCCGACCAAGGCCCCGCAGCAGCTCGACGTCCTGACGATGCTGGGCTTTGTGATCCTGATCGGCGTGGTGGTGAACAACGCGATCTTGATCGTGGACCGCACACTCCAGCAGATGCGCGGGCAGGACGGCGAGGCGCTGTCGATGCCGGACGCGGTCGCGTTCGCCGTGCGCACGCGGGCGCGCCCGATCCTGATGGGCACGCTAACAAGCGTAGGCGGGATGGCGCCCCTGGTGGTCTTCCCGGGCGCGGGCAGCGAGATGTACCGCGGGCTCGGGTCGGTGGTGATCGGCGGGCTGCTGTTCGCGTCGGCGTTCACGCTGATCCTGGTGCCGCTGATGCTGAGCCTGATGCTGGACATGACCACAGGGCTGCGCGTCGCGCTCGGCATGCCGGCGGAGAAAGCCATCACGCCCGTGAGCGACTGGGCCCGGATGGCAAACGACGAAGACCAAACCCCCGCAATCCAGCGCAACGGGCAGACGACCGTCGCACACTGAACGGCGCCACGCCCGACCAGATTCTGTTCTCAAAGAACCGGCAACAGCGCACGGCGCTACCGCAGCATCGCCTTCAGATACCGCCCCGTATGGCTCGCTTTGCTCTTCGCGACGTCCTCCGGCGTGCCGGTGGCGACGATCGTGCCGCCGCCGTCGCCGCCTTCGGGGCCGAGGTCGATGAGCCAGTCGGCGCACTTGATGACGTCGAGGTTGTGCTCGATGACGACGAGCGTGTTGCCGGCGTCCACGAGGCGTTGCAGGACCATGAGCAGTCGCCGGATGTCCTCGAAGTGGAGCCCGGTGGTGGGTTCGTCGAGGATGTAGAGGGTGTGCTCGCCGGTGCCGGTGCCGTCGGGGCGGACGCCCTTGCCGAGCTCGGTCGCGAGCTTGATGCGCTGGGCCTCGCCGCCGGAGAGCGTGGTCGAGGGCTGCCCGAGCGTGATGTACCCGAGCCCGACGTCGCGGAGGCACTCGACGAAGCGCAGGATCTTGGGGTGATTCTCGAAGAACGCGCACGCGTCTTCGACGGTCATGTCGAGCACCTGCGCGATGCTTTTGCCGCGATAGGTGACCTCGAGCGTCTCGCGGTTGTACCGCGCGCCGTTGCAGACCTCGCACTCGACGAACACGTCCGGCAGGAAGTGCATCTCGATCCGCTTGGTCCCCTGCCCCTGGCACGCCTCGCAGCGCCCGCCGCCGGCCTGGCTTGTGACGTTGAAGCTGAACCGCCCGGGCTTGTACCCGCGGATTTTGGCTTCTTTGGTCGCGGTGAAGACCTTGCGGACCTCGTCGAAGACGTTGGTGTACGTCGCCGGGTTACTCCGCGGCGTGCGCCCGATCGGGGACTGGTCCACCTCGATGACGCGATCGACCTTGGTGATGCCGTTGACGCGCGTGTGCGCACCGGGCTTGTCCTTGGAGCCGAGCAGCTCGCGACGGACGGCTTTGAGCAGGATGTCGTTCACGAGCGTCGACTTGCCGGAGCCGCTGACGCCCGTGACGCAGATGAACCCGCCGGTGGGGAACGCGGCGTCGATGCCCTTGAGGTTGTTCGCCTTCGCGCCCTTGACGACGATCGCCTGCTTCTCGCTCAGCACGCGCCGCGTCTCGGGCGGGTCGATGGTCTTCCGCCGCGACAGGTAATCACCGGTGAGGCTGTTTGGATCGCTCGTAACCTCATCGACGGTGCCCTGGCTGACGACGCGCCCGCCGTGGACGCCCGGGCCGGGGCCGATGTCGAGCAGGTGGTCGGCCGCGCGGATCATGTCCTCGTCGTGCTCGACCACGATCACGGTGTTGCCGATGTCGGTCAGGTGGCGCAGCGTTGCAATCAGGCGGTCGTTGTCGCGCTGGTGCAGCCCGATCGTCGGCTCATCCAGCACGTAGCACGCGCCGACGAGCCCGGAGCCGACCTGCGTCGCGAGGCGGATGCGCTGCGCCTCGCCGCCGGAGAGCGTGGCCGTGCGCCGGTCGAGGCTCAGGTACTCCAGCCCGACCGACGCGAGAAACCGCAGGCGGTTCCCGACCTCGCGCACGATCGGCTCGGCGATCACGAGCTGTTCCTTGCTCAGCTTCAGCTCTTCGACGAAGCGGATCGCGTCGGTGATGTTCAGGCGGCTCAGCTCGCTGATGTTGAGCTGCGAACCGTCGTGCTTCGAACGCCCGATGATGTTCGTGCTGAACGCCTTGCCCGTATCCGCCTTGTGCGCGCTCTCGACCAGCACGTGCAGCGCTTCGACGCGCAGGCGGTCGCCGCAGCAGTCCGGGCATGTGCGCTCGGACTGGAACTGGTGCAGGTGCTCCTTCGCCCAGGTGGATTCGGTTTTGTCGAACCACGCTTGGAGCATTGGGAGCACGCCGTCCCACGAGACGCCGTCGCCCGCCTCGGCCCCGTGCAGCAGGATGCGATACGCTTCCTCGCCGAGATCGCCGACGGAGGTGTGCATGTCGACGCCCATCGCGCGCGCCCAGCGGCGCAGCAGGCGCGGGTAGATCATCCCGCCCGGCCCGTTCTTCTTCCACGGCGCAATCCCGCCGCGGTGCAGCGTGCGCTCCGGGTCCGGAACCACCAGTTCCTCGTCGAACTCCAGGATCGACCCCAGCCCGTGGCACGTCGGGCACGCCCCGAACGGCGAGTTGAAGCTGAACAGGCGCGGGCTGAGCTCCGCGAGCGCGATCTCCGGGTGCTCCGGGTCCGCGAACTTTTCGCTGAACGCGTGGTCCGTCCACTTCGACGAATCCTCCGCGTCGTTCACGCTCAGCACCACCGCTCCGTCGGCCATGCGCAGCGCGCTCTCCACGCTCTCCGCGAGGCGCTGTCGCGCGTCCGCCTTGATCACCACGCGATCGATCACGGCGTCGAGATCGTGCCTGTGATACCGCCCGAGGTCCAGCGGATTCTCGCCGCCCTTGGCGAGCACGTCGCGCAGGTCGTGCACCGTGCCGTTGACGCGGGCACGCCCCCAGCCCTGCTGGTGGAGGGATTCCATCACATCTTTGTGAAACCCCTTCTTCCCGCGCACGACCGGCGCGAGCACCATCAGCCGCGTTCCCTCGGCCCACTGCATCACCGCGTCCACGATCTGGCTCGCGCTGCTCGCCGTGATCGGGCGCCCCGAGCGAGCCAGCACCGTCCCGTCCTTCTTCGCCTTCGTGACGGCCCAGCTCACCGGTTTCCCGCACCGCGCGAACAGCAAACGCAGGTAGTCGTAGATCTCCGTCGTCGTCGCGACGGTCGAACGCGGGTTGTGCGCGCTCGACCGCTGTTCGATCGCGATCGTGGGCGGGATGCCCTCGATCTCCTCCACGTCCGGCTTCTTGAGCTGGTCGAGGAATTGGCGCGCGTACGCCGACAGCGACTCCATGTACTTCCGCTGTCCCTCGGCGAAGATCGTGTCGAACGCGAGCGAGCTCTTCCCGGAGCCGCTGAGCCCGGTGATGACGACCAGCTTGTCGCGCGGGATATCGACGTCGATGTTCTTGAGGTTGTGCTCCTTCGCACCGCGGACGCGGATGAGGCGTTCATCCCGTGGCGCGCGCCGCGGCGTCACCTCCACCGGCGCGCGCACGCCCCGCCCGCTCGGGGCTTCCACCGCGACCGCGACGCCGTTGTCGGCGTCCGACTTCCGTGACCGCTTCGCCATGCCGACGGACCTCCGTGCCGCGTCTCTCGGCGTCGCCCCCCGGCGCCGGCGCGAACACCATCGTACCCCTCGCCCGGACAGAACCCGGGCGGGCGCGAGAGGATCCACCCCGCACGATCACGCCGCCTGACCAGCGACCCGATCACACCGATTGCGCAAAACCCTTTCAGGGGCCTTCTTGCGCCGGCACGCCGCCCTCGCCGCCGCCGCCGGGCGAACTGTCGGACGCCGGAGCTTGGGCCGGGACGGGCGCGGGCGGCGTCCTGACCGCCTGCCTCGCTCGGCTAAAGACCCCCAGCAGCACGAACCCCAGCGCCACGCCGAACAGGTAGACCGACAGCCGGCGCATGAACGCCCGCCGATCCCCCGCTCGCCCGACCGGTGCCTGCCGATGCTGCTGCGTCAACGCCGACCCTTTCACGCCCACCCCGGGAGCAGGGTAGGGTCCGCACCGCGGCTCAAGCGGCGACATGGGCGGGGCTTTCAGCTCGCCGCCGAAGCGCTCGGCCACAACGCCGCGAAGATCGCCCCCGTCAGGAGCCCCATCACCACCGCGTCCAGAAGGTCCGTCAACCACGCGACGCCCTCTTTCGCGAAGAAGATCGCGTTCGGCATCCCACCCAGCGCGTACGCCATCACCGCGACCGTCGCCCCGATCTGGAACACCGACCCGAACCCCGCCCCAGGTGCGCGCGCCGAGCTCAGCACATACGCCACCAGTACGCTGACGACGAGATAAAACAGAGCCGTCAGCCCGAGATTCTTCGCAAAATTCGGCTGCGACCCCTGCACGCGCAGCGAGCCCCACGGCCCGCTGTTGAACCGCTCCAGGAACCACTCGCTCTTGTAGTCCTTCGCGTCCGCCGTCATCGGGAACATGTACATCCCCGGCTCGATCCCCTTGTCCCGGATCAGCCCCATCACCGCGTCGTTCGCCTCGGGCGGCAGCGAGCGGATGTCCTTCTTATGAATCTGCAACACCATCCACGACAAGAAACTCCACACAAACACCGCCACCGTCGCGAGCAGGATCGGCAGCCAAAGCCTCGTGAGTTCGCTCATCGGATTCCCCTTTCGAGGATTCAGCCTACTGAGCCTCACCCCGCATTGCACCGAGAATCCCCCGGCACGCCCCGGCCGGGTCCGCGCTCCCGCACACCGCCCCGCACACCGCCACCCCGCGGCACCCCGCCGCCAGCAATGCCCCCACATTCCCCGCGTCAATCCCGCTGATCGCCAGGTGCGGCTTCGAGCCCGCGACCGGGTCCGCAACCACACGCCGGATCAGTTCCGCCCCGCTCAGCGCCGGCTTGGGCTTGGTCGAGCTCACGAACATCGGCCCCAGCCCCAGATCGTCCGCCCCCGCACGGGCCGCCGCCTGAGCCTGCGCGAGCGTCGAGCAGCTCACGCCCACTCGGCACCGGAACCCCACGATCCGGCGCACCTCCTCGATCGCAAGATCCGACTGCCCCACGTGCACGCCGTCGGCTTCACACAGCAACGCGATATCCGGGCGGTCGTTCACCACCAGCCCCGCCCGCCCGCGCGTGATCTCGCGCAGCGCCCTCGCCCGGGCGAGCAGATCCCGATCCGTCAGCGACTTTTCGCGAAGCTGCACACAGTCCGCGCCGCCCTCGATCGCCAGCTCCGCGATCCGCTCCGGCTCATGGTGCGCGCACAGTTCGCCCGTGATGAGCACGCACAGCGTCCACTGCCGCCGAACACCCGCGCCCAGCGCCAGCCGAAGGCGACGGTCCAGCTCGTACACCGCGTACCGCAGTCGCTCGAACGGCTCGTAGGGCACGCCTTCGAGCTTGGCGCCCTCTTCCAGCACGCGCAGCGCCTCGCCCGCGCGCCCCGCCGCCGCCGCCGCGACTGAGCCCGCGTCGGGGCGGGCGCCTTCGCCCGCGGTGGAAACCTCGGCCCCCACGTCCCCCGGCGTGTCCCGTGCCGACAGCAGCAGCCCCGCGTCGAACGCGCCCACCGCCGACGCCAGCTCGTGCCGAGCGATCTTGCACGCCTCGCCCAGTTCCGCGTCGTCCAGCACGAACCGCGCCAGATCCTCCATCACCCGCAGCCCCTCGCGGCATCGGTTGGCGTTCGCGTCGAGAAGTCGGGCGATCGGGCGCACGAACGAGGGTATCGCCCTCAGCCGAGCCCCGGCCTGTCGGCAACCGCGCCCGGGCCTGTCGGGGCGGGGGGCGAGCAACCGATACCATGCGGTACCTATGGCGACCATCCCACCCACCGAGCGCCCCGAGGACTGCGTCCTGGTCATCTTCGGCGCCAGCGGCGACCTCACCCGGCGCAAGCTCATCCCCGCCCTCTACGACCTCGACCGGCTCGGGCGCCTGCCCGAGAAGCTCGTCGTCCTGGGCGTGAGCCGCACCGACCTCGGCGACGACGGCTTCCGAGCCGTCGCCCACGAGGGCGTCCGCACCCACGCGACCCGCTACGACCAGGACGGGTGGGCGAGCTTCGCCAAACGCCTGCGCTACCACGCCGCCGACGCCGCCCAGATGGGCGCCTTCAACGGGCTCCGCGACCGCATCCGCGAGATCGGGCGCGAAGTCGGCATCGACCGCGGCGAAGGCGGGCCCAACGTCCTGTTCTACCTCTCCGTCGCCCCCAACCTCTACGCCCCCATCGTCGAACGCATCGGCGATTCCGCGATGGTCACCGAAGGACGCCGATGGTGCTCCATCGACCCCCGCGGCACCGCGTGGCAGCGCATCATCGTCGAGAAACCCTTCGGCACCGACCTCGCCTCAGCCGAAGCCCTCAACCGAACGCTTGGGCGCGTCTTTGAAGAAGACGCGATCTACCGCATCGACCACTACCTCGGCAAGGAACTCGTCCAGAACATCCTCGTCCTCCGCTGCGCCAACGCGATCTTCGAGCCCATCTGGTCCCGGCATCACATCAGCCACGTGCAGGTGACCGCAGCCGAAGCGATCGGCGTCGGCACGCGCGCCGGGGGCTTCTACGACCACGCCGGCGCGCTCCGCGACATGATCCAGAGCCACCTGCTCCAGGTGCTCGCCCTGGTCGCGATGGAGCCCCCGACCGCGTTCGACGCCGAATCCATCATGCGCGAGAAGATCGAGCTGTTCCGTTCGTTCCGCGAGCCCGAGGCGGCGCTGATCGCCCCCAACGCGGCTTTCGGTCGCTACGCCTCCGGGCTCGGCGCCGACGGGCGCGACGAGCCCGCGTACGCCGAGCTCGAAGGCGTGGACCCCGACCGGCGCACCGAAACCTTCGCCGCCATCCGCCTGGAGTTCGACACCTGGCGCTGGGCCGGCGTGCCCTTCTTCGTGCGCACGGGCAAGCGCATGGCTCAGAAGCTGACCGAGGTCGTCGTGGAGTTCAAACGCCCGCCGATCGACGTCTTCCGCCGACTGCGCCCGCCGGGCGCGCCCTGCGCCGAAGCGTGCGAGCCCAACCGCCTGATCATCCGCATCGCCCCGAGCGAGGGCATCGGGCTGGAACTGCTCGGCAAGGTGCCCGGCTCCGGGCTCCAGATCGCCGCCGCCGGGCTGGAGATGGACTATCTCGACCGCTTCGGCGGCGAGCCCATCGAGGCGTACGCGCCCCTGCTCCTCGACGCGATGCGCGGCGACCGCACCCTCTACAAGCACCGCGACGAGGTCGAGGGCATGTGGCGCGTCGTCGAGGGCTATCTCAAGAGCGACGCCGTCCGAAGCGGGATCGAAACCTACGCCCCGGGAAGCTGGGGCCCCGCGTCGGCCGATGCCGTCATCGCCCGCGCCGGATTCGCGTGGCGGAACCCCACCGCCCCGGCGTAAGGTCCGCCATGCCCCCGACCGATCCCGCCCCCGAGCCCGCTCCGAATCAGAACCCGTACGAGCTGGAGCCCAAGCCCCTCTCGCCGACGCTGCCGGGGAGCGTCATCGTGCGCGCGAGCGTGGACGACCTGGTCGACGCCGTCGCTGCCGATCTGACCGCCCAGGCCAAAGCGTGCGTCCGCGCCTTCGGCGATTTCCACCTCGCGCTCAGCGGCGGGTCCACGCCCGAGCCGCTCTACAAGCGCCTCATGTACGACCCGGCGTACCGCGACCTGCCCTGGAAGAAGACGCACCTCTGGATCGTGGACGAGCGCCGCGTACCGGAGGACGACGCGCGGAGCAACTTCCGCATGATCCGCGAGCTGGTGGTGGAGCACTCGGACATCCCGCCGAGCCAGGTCCACCCGACGCGCGCGCACGAGCCCGACGCCGACGTCCGGTACGAACGCGAGCTGCGCGAGATCCTCGCGTGGCGCGAAAAAGGGCACGACCGACTCGATTTCGTCCTCCTCGGCATGGGCGACGACGCGCACACCGCGAGCCTCTTCCCGCGCAGCCGAGCGCTCGCCGAACGCGAGCGGTTCTACGTCGTCAACGACGGCCCGAACGTCACCCCGCCCGACCGCGTCACCATGACCTTCCCTCTGCTCAACAGCGCGCGCACGCTCGCGGTGCTCGTCACCGGCGCGAAGAAGCGGGCGACCGTCGCGCGCGTCGCGGGGCGGGAATCGGGCGTGGACGACCTGCCCGTGCTCGGGCTGGCCCCGCTCGCCGGCGAGCTCCGCTGGTACCTCGACGAGGACGCCTGCCCGCGTGGCTAAAAGCCCGGATCGGAGCCCCGCTTTGGCGACCCTGACCATCGAGCCCAACGACCGCGTGACCTACCGCGTCCGACATGAGGACGCCGACGTGCTCGTCGTCGACAAGCCCGCGCGCCTGGTCACCCAACCCGGCGTCGGGCACGAGCACGACACGCTGCTCAACGGGCTCTTCGCCCGCTGGGGCGCGCAGCTCCAGAACCTGGGCGCGAAGCGCGACTTCGGGCTCGTGCACCGTCTCGATAAGGAGACGAGCGGGCTGGTCGTCGTCGCGCTCTCGCCGACGGGGTACGACAGCCTGCGCGCGCAGTTTGCCGGGCGCACGGTGCAGAAGCGCTACTGGGCGATCTGCCACAAGCCGCCGGGCGAACCCGAGGGCGTCGTGCGCCTGCCGATCGAGGAAGTTGTGGAGCGCAAGGGAAGGTACACCTCGACCAAGACCGGTCGCGTGGTCCGCAACGCCGCGGATGCGGGCAAAGCCGCGATCACGGCGTACCGCGTGGTGCAGGCTTCGGAACTGGGCGCGCTCGTCGAGGCACGCCCGGTGACCGGGCGTCTGCACCAGGTCCGCTTGCACCTGGCGGCGATCGGTGCGGGCGTCCTCGGCGACGAGCTGTACGCACCGAAGAACGCCCGTGCGGCTTGCCAACGCCTCTGCCTGCACGCCTGCCGCCTGCGCTTTGAACACCCCGTGACCGGCGAAACGGTCGAGTTCCGCAGCCACATGCCGAAGGAATTGCGCCAGGTGCTCCGACGCCTGGACCTGGACGTGCCCAACGCATGAGCCCCGAGACGGACCGAGCCGACATCGCGATCGTGGGCGCGGGGGCGGCCGGGCTGATGGCGGCGATCTGGGCCGGGCGTCGGGCGAGCGAACTCGGGCGGCCGCTGAGGATCGTCGCGCTCGACGGCGCGCGCACGCTGGGCGCCAAAATCCTGGTCGCCGGCGGCGGTCGCTGCAACGTCACCCACCACGCCGTCACCCCCGACGCTTACGCCGGGAGCAGCCGGAACGCGATCAAGAAGGTCCTGCGCCGGTTCGATGTGCCGGAGACGGTCACGTTCTTCCGCGAACTCGGCGTGAAGCTCAAACGCGAAGACACCGGCAAGCTCTTCCCAACGACCGACAGCGCGCGCACGGTGCTGAACGCCCTGCTCGGCGCGGTGCGCGACGCCGGCGCGCAAGTGCGCCACCCGCGACGGGTCGAATCGATCCGCGCGCACGAGCCGGGCGATGCGGACGGCGACGGGTACACCATCGGCGGCGCATGGGGCGAACTGCACGCGCGCAGGCTCATCCTCGCGACCGGTGGGATGGCGCTCCCACGTTCCGGCTCCGACGGCAAGGGGTACGCGTTCGTGCGCGAACTGGGTCACACGGTCACGCCGCACGTCTTCCCGGCCCTCGTCCCGCTCGTCGTGCAGGACGGGCACTTCATCCGCGAACTCTCCGGCGTCACGCTCCCGGCGCGCGTCGAGCTGCGTTCCGGCACGGGCAAGCGCCTGCTGAGTTTCACCAACTCGACGCTCTGCACGCACTTCGGGCTCTCCGGGCCGAGCGTGATGGACCTGAGCCGATACTGGACCGCCGCCCGGCACGACGACCCCGGGGCGCACGTCGTCATCGCCTGGCTCCCGGACGCTGAGCCGGAAACACTCGACCGCGCCTTGCAGTCGCTCGGGCAACGCGGCGTGGTTCGCTGGCTGAGCGAACAACTCCCGGCCCGTCTCGCCGAGGCGCTCGCGCACGAAGCCGGCGTTGAGGCGCAGACCATCGGGCACGCGCTCACGCGCGAGCAGCGCAAAAACCTCGTCCAGTTCCTGACCGCCTGCCCCGTGCCCCTCGCCGGCGACCGCGGGTTCACGCACGCGGAGACCACCGCCGGCGGCGTGCCGCTCGCGGAGATCGACCTCGCGACCATGACCAGCCGTGTGCGCCCGGATCTGCACCTCTGCGGCGAACTGTGCGACGTGGACGGGCGCATCGGCGGGTTCAATTTTCAATGGGCGTGGGCGAGCGGCTACATCGCCGGGCGGAGCGCCGCGGAAGCGTAAACCAGCAAAAACCGTGGCACGGGAAATTGCCCACCGTGCATGTGCGGCGTGCGTGCGCCTACTTCGGTTCCTCGGCGTTCGGGTCGCTGACGAGGATGCCGCGGGAAAGGTCGTGCTTGAGGCGTTCGTGCAGGCTGTCGTCGGACATGGATTCGATGACTTCGCCGACGCGTCGGAGCACGCCGAGTTTTGGGAACGCGAGGTGACAGACCGGGTCGCCCGGCGCGACCGAGGGCATGGTGGTCATGCCGAGGACGATGCCGTCGCGCGGCGCGGTGATGACCTCGCGTTCCTGCCCGGTCAGGCTGGCGCTGGTCGCGATCGCCTGCCCTTTTTCAACCAGTTCGCCCGGCGCGGTGTGGAACTGGAGGAACCCGCCGCCCGCGGCTCGGACCCATCGCGTCGAGTCCATCTCCAGGCGGTACGCCGGCGTGCGCGCCGAGCCCTCGATCATGCCCAGGTGCGCCAGGCAGCTCCGGATGCCCTCGACCGCGTACGCGACGACCGTCGGCTCCACGCGCCAGACCTCGCCGGCTTCCAGAATAAACGTCGGCACCCCAGCCGCGCACGCACCGCGACGCAGACTCCCGCGCGGACCCTTGCCCGCGACCAGGATCTCCGCACCGAACGCGCGTGCCCACTCGGCGACCTTCGGATCGTCCATGTCCGCGCGCACGTTGGGGAAGTTCGTCCGGCGCACGGCCGCGGTGTGCAGGTCGATCCCGTATTCGCACCGGCGCACCACCTGGTCAAAAAACGCCCGCGCCAGGCGGCTCGACAGGCTCCCGCGCTCCGAGCCCGGGAAGCAGCGGTTGAGATCTCGCCGATCCGGCATGTACCGGCTGTGGCGCTCGAAGCCGAGCATGTTCACCACCGGCGCGAGCAGCAGCGTCCCGCGCCGGAGCTCGAACCGGTCGCCCAGGATCACCTCGCGGATCGCCCCGGTGCCGTTGATCTCGTCCCCGTGGACCGCGGCCGAGATGAAGACCGTCGGCCCGGGCTCCTGCCCGCGCCAGACGTACACCGGCGTGCTGATCGTCGCGCCGGAGTAGCTCTCGCTGACGCTGATCGACAGCGCCCGGCGCTGCCCGGGCTCCACGCGGACGGAGCCCCAGTCGCCGGGATCGGTCGCGTCGGCACTTGTTGTGCGCTCATCGTCGCCCATCGTCGTCCTCCAGAGCGCGCAGCAGCTTCGGGTCGAGCTTGCGCACGCGCAGCTTCTTGCGCCGGTCGCGGCGCGCGGGGACCAGATCCCGCATCGCGTCGAGCCTGCCGTAGCAGAGCAGGCGGTCGCCGGCTTCCAGTTCGCGGGAGTGGCGCGGGTTGCTGATGACGCTCGTCCCGCGGTGGAGCGTGAGCACCGCGATCTCGCGCTCGCTGAGCACCGAGGCCTCGATTGTGCGCCCGACCAGGGGCGAGCCATCGGGGATGTGCAGCTCCGCGACGCCGAAGCCCTTGCTGACGGTCAGGCGCTGTCGCACGTCCAGCTCCGGGAAGGCGACCTGGTTCGCGATGTAGTCGATGACGGCTCCGGCGACGTCGAGCCCGGTCGCGGTCTCGATCCCTTCAAGCCCGGGGCTGGAGTTGACCTCCATGACCAAGGGGCCGCGATCGCTCTCGAGCATGTCGACGCCGGCGATGCGGAGCCCCATGATCTGAGCTGCGCGGACGGCGGTTTCCTGGGCGCGTTCGTCGAGCTGGATCGCTTCGGCCGACCCGCCGCGGTGGACGTTGCTTCGGAACTCGTCGCCCTGAGCCGTGCGGCGCATCGCGGCGACGACGCGGTCGCCCACCACGAACGCGCGCACGTCCTTGCCCCGGCTCTCGGCGACGAACTTCTGCACCAGCACGTTCTGGCGCGCGCTCTGGAGCGTTTCGATGATCGCCTCGGCGACTTTGGTCGAATCGGCGAGGATCACCCCCACGCCCTGGGTGCCCTCGAGGATCTTGATGACCACGGGCGCGCAGCCGATG
>Ga0213835_101486_pt1 | contig 13988 bp, 11 predicted proteins | sample SWPATP01_FD_160576 | JGI IMG/M metagenome (GOLD analysis project Ga0213835, IMG submission 160576) | Coastal seawater microbial communities from Marineland, Florida, United States - SWPA TP0 #1 | ecosystem: Environmental > Aquatic > Marine > Coastal | place: USA: Florida | collected 2016-08-05
CAGTTCGTTTATGACCTTGAGTTCCCTGCCTTGCTTAGTTACCTAAGCGTCGGGACATATAATCAGTTATGAGGATGCTCAGGAGAGGTCTCCTTATATCCAGATTCGGAGCTGGAATCCTCACCGGATAGTTATTTCGGGCATTTCAGCCCTATTTCATACCCGAACGTCTCGCACCTGCATCCAGTATGTAATAACCTCCTTTGTTTATACTTTGAAAGATTCTGGATATTGCATCATGGGCTGACCGTCCGGGTCGGAACCCATAGCTGTTGCTTTCAAATCTCGATTCCCATTCAGGTTCGAGTGCCGATTTAACCAAGGCTTGCCTAGCTCTATCCTGGATTGTGGGTATTCCTATTCCAGCTTTTTTCATCCATTCCGGGTTTTGGAATCCACACCCGTCGCAGTGGTTTTGCTTTGAGGTTTCCCTTAATGTTCTTAACAAGCTCAAACCTTTGTCTTGGAGAGATTACTCTTACTCCATCGACTCCAGCCGTTTTCTTGCCTTGACCCGCTTGGGGGGCGGGTTTATTAAGCTGACTGTTGGGAAGCATGGCTGACCGTGGAACCCGCCCCTACAGCCGCACTGCTAAGAGTCGGGCATAATATGACTTCACCAATAGACGTTGCCACCTTCTTGCCTTTGCGTCCTGTCCCGATTTAGCTGCTTGAAATATCCTCTTTTGGAGCTTAAAGACGTATCGCTGAACCTTAGCCCAGTTGATACTTCTCCATCCATTCGTAGTCTTAGTAGGTCTCCGTTTATCGAAGCCTTTACCTTCTCTCGATTTCGTCATTTTGACTCCTACTCGACTCTATCCTTGCAATCAAACCGTGACCCGTTAGCATATCCCGTCCATTACAGCCGGGCGTTGGCTTCTGGTCACATCTCACCCCCTAATAGGCATACGCTTACACTTTTTCACTACTGACTCTCTCGACCAGATTATCAGAGCCTAAAAGGGTTTATAACGTTCCGTTTATATGGGCATTCCATCTTTAGACTTGTCCTTTCCACCGAGGTACTTTTAAAGGTCTGTGTAGGTAGCTTACAAATACTCCTACTTTTCCCTTTGCTCTTTTGAGCGCAGCGTATCAACCTATTTCGCTGCTTATTATTTACGATGGTTCAAGTCGGAACATTCAGATTTCCTTAGTCATGGATGGTTGGCAGTGGTCGGATTATTGGGAATAGGTTTCCCTCACGCCTTCCGTTCCCCGCTTCAATCTGACGGGTTGTGTATCCTGAAACTGGGGGTGGCTATCGCCGTTACTCTTTCCCACAATCGCCCAAGTGGTTTTAATCCTCCATGTTGTATAATTGAGTATTGCGATTTTCTTTGTGGGATTGACCTTGAGTTCCCTGCCTTGCTTTCGCTTTGGGACATATAAACAGTTATGAGGATGGTCAGGAGTGCGCTCCTTATATTCAACCAAGGGGTTGAAATCCTCACCAAGCGGTTATTTCGGGTATTGCAACCCTATTTCATGCCTGAACGTCTCGCACTTGTAAAGATCAAGTAACATAACACAGACAAACTGCATCGATCATGACTCAAATTTCTGCTAACTCTGATGTTCCGAGTATGGGACGTCGCCAATTTATGAATCTGCTGACCTTTGGTTCAGCAACCGGGGTGGCCCTAGGTGCGCTGTATCCCTTCGTCAAATATTTTATTCCTCCCTCAACTGGGGGAGCAGGTGGTGGTGTAATCGCCAAAGATGCTTTGGGTAATGATGTGGTAGCCAGCCAATTTGTGGCTACTCATAATGTAGGCGATCGCGTCTTGGCTCAAGGTCTCAAAGGTGATCCTACCTACCTAGTGATTGAAAATGATGGCAACCTGGCTGAATATGGCTTGAATGCGGTCTGTACTCACCTAGGTTGTGTGGTTCCCTGGAACAGCAGCGAGAATAAATTTATCTGTCCCTGTCACGGTTCCCAGTATGATGCTACTGGTAAGGTAGTGCGTGGTCCGGCTCCCCTGTCCTTGGCGCTGGTTCACACCGAAGTTGTGGACGACAAAGTAAGTTTCATTCCCTGGACTGAAACTGATTTCCGCACCAATGAAGCTCCCTGGTGGGCTTAATTGAGACTCAGGGGGGGATGGATAATATCTATCCCCAATCTGTGATCTAATGATAATTTACATTTTGAGAGAGATAGAACATTCCGATGTCAAACACTGACCGATTCGCAATTCTGCGTCGTGGCATTGGGGCAACTTTGCGGGTGTTATTAGTTGCAGTGGCAACCGCAGGGCTGTTCCTAGCCGGGGATTTGGTATTACCCCAAAGTGCTGCGGCTTATCCTTTCTGGGCTCAGGAAACTGCCCCAGAAACTCCTAGAGAAGCTACAGGCCGTATTGTTTGTGCTAACTGCCACTTGGCTGCTAAACCTACAGAAGTAGAGGTTCCCCAGTCTGTCTTACCTGATACTGTGTTTAAGGCTGTGGTGAAAATCCCCTATGATACTAATTTACAGCAGGTGTTGGGTGATGGTAGCAAAGGCGCTCTGAATGTGGGAGCGGTGTTGATGCTTCCAGAAGGCTTTAAAATTGCTCCTGCCGATCGCATTCCTGAAGAGATGGCCGAAGAAGTCGGTGGTCTTTACTTCCAACCCTACAGTGCTGATCAAGAAAATGTGGTGATTGTTGGTCCAATTCCTGGCGATCAATACCAAGAAATTGTCTTCCCGGTTCTGTCTCCAGACCCAGCTACTGATAAGTCTATCCACTTTGGTAAATATGCCATCTACGCTGGCGGAAACCGGGGTCGCGGTCAACTGTACCCGGCCGGTAATGCCAGCAATAACACGGTTTATAAAGCCTCTGTGGGTGGAACTATCACCGAAATTACTCAGGAAGAGTATGTTGGCTACCAGGTCACTATCACTACTGCTGAGGGCGATTCTGTGGTGGAAACTGTGCCTCCTGGTCCTGAGTTGATTGTTTCTGAGGGTCAACCTGTGGCGGCTGGTGATTCATTAACCAATAATCCTAATGTGGGTGGCTTTGGTCAAGATGATACTGAAATCGTACTCCAAAGTTCGACTCGGATTCAAGGTCTACTGGCATTTTTTGCCCTGGTGATGCTAACTCAGATTCTGTTAGTTCTCAAGAAAAAACAAGTGGAAAAAGTCCAAGCGGCTGAGATGAATTTCTAATTCTGGCTGTCCATTGGCTTCAACGTTGAAAGTCAGGGGGTAGGGTCTGATAATTAATAGTTGTTAATTGTGGATTCTGCCTCCGGCTTTCTCACTGGAAATTAAGCAAATTTATCAAGTTTTTACAAGTGGCGATCGCAACGGATACAATTAAAGCGGGAAAATTCGACTGGTTTTATCGGGAAATTAATCGGGAAGTTATCGATAAACCGCCTATATTATTTTTACATGGGTTAATTTCTCACGCGTTACAGTTGGACTGTAATTATGGAGGAAGTAGGCGAGAAAGGATACAAGTGCGATCGCACCCGACTGGCTGGGTTCTGGATATTCTGAGAAACCAGACAACAAGACAACCACGAGATTTTCCCTATACTCCAGATGCGTATATTCAATCCCCGCCAGAGTTTTTAAATGCTCTCCAATTAACTAAGTTTTATTTGGTGGTTCAAGGTTTCTTGGGTTCGGTGGGTTTACAATATGCCCTGCGACACCCAGAAAAAATTGAACGGCTGTTAATATTAAATACCCCCGTCTCAGGTGAGGGCAAAATTACCCTGGAAAATCAAACAGATGGCATTGCCTTTTATGGGTATATTAGGATGACTCAAGACCCGTTATTAGTCGATCGCACTCTGGAGGGGGGAAGCGGTTATGTGATTGAAGATAAGGAGCGAGATGTCTATCGCCGTCCGTTTCTCAAGTCCTCCTCTACGGGGCGGGCGCTCATGGCAACCATTAAGAACCTACAATTGAATTGGTCTATGGAAGAAATTGTCTCAGGCTTCCCCAAATGGTTGCATACCATAGAGATGATCTGGGGGACTGCTGACCCTTGGCTAGATCTGTCTATGGCGGAAAGTTTTGCCCTTGAAGAGGGGAGGGGCAATATTGGTTAAACTAGATAAGGCTGGACATTATCCCCAAGACCATTGGCCCCAAGAAATCACCGAATCCCTACTGCTATTCCTGCGAAAAAAAGCACTCTGAACTCCTATGGTGACGCTTCGACCCCATGGCGGATCTAGTTTTGGGGTTGGGGAATACAGCTAATCGTCACCTCGTCCGTAGATTTTCTATATACTACTGTCCAATATGACTGAAACATCCCCGAATCCGAAATTTACACCCCCAGTGGTCGAAAGTAATGTAGACCAACAAGCCTTGACGGGGCAACTTAGACGCAAAGAAGGCAGTTGGGTCGAGTGGGGTCAGGCTTGTGCTACTCTGCAAAAGTGCGGTAAAAATTCTGGCGAGATTTTTGAGGATACTGGTTTTGAACCTGTGCAACAAAATCAGGTAATTGTGGCTTCCCAGGTTTACCAGTCCATGGTTAAGGGGGAAACCTCCGAGAAGGTGCGATCGCATTTTTGGCAAAAAGGCAGCGATATCCTTTATGAACTTCGCATCCTCACCCAACCCCTGCGGGTGGCGGCGGCGGCGTTGATTCTGGAGTACAATTTAGATGCTGATGAGGCCAGAAATATTGCTAGAGCGCTGAAAGATTTTTCCCTGCTGCGGGGTATCGAGTCAGGATTTTCTACTGATGCGGGGGATATGGTGGCCTATTATTTCGCGAAATTGGCTCGCCAACAAAAGGATATTCAGGAGCGATCGCGCCTGATTGCTAAGGGTCTAAAATTTGTTAAATCTGCAGCGGCTAGAAGCGAGCTAGAACAGCTTTTAACTGATTTTACGGTGTCCTCTCCCAAAACTGCCCCTCGCCTGCCAGTGTATCGTTTAGAGGAATCTGAGGAACTTCCTTGTATTATGCCTGTGGTGGGGAGGTTACCCCTGAACAGGGAGGATTTGCAAGCTGTTCGGTGGTGTGAGGCGATCGAACCTTTTGGAATGATCAAATTTACGGGCTCAGGTGCGAGTCTGGCTTTACCAGGTTGGCAGGTAGTCCGAAATTCTGAGGACCCGGTGGTGATTTTATGCCCAAGCGATCAGCTTCCTACTCCTCTTCCTGGTTGTCAGGTTGAGGAAGTAGTTGCAGTCATTGATCGCGCCGCCAGGACATGGCAAGCAGACAGTTATTTTCTAGTGGAGGTTGAGGGTCAACTAGAATTGCAGTGGTTTGAGGAAAAACCAGAAGCGCCTCTGCTAGGCCGGGTAGTTCTGATTTTGCGTCCGAAACGGATTGTCGATGAAAATCAGATGACGGATATTTGGCAAGTTGAGGAGTAGGGCCCGTCAAACTCTTGCACCCAGAAATAGAGGCGATCGCGATCTAGCTATAGGATGTTAACGAGAACGACGCGATCGCATATTAGGGGGCAAAAAGTCAGCAGGTTCTTCCTCAATCCGATAAGGCCAGATATCAATAGGTTGAATTGAATAACGTTTCAACTCAGACCGACGATTAGATTGAGTCACCATCACCACTAAAGCGATCGCAAAAATACTACCACCCAAGACCACAGCCAGAATCACCCCCACCAGAAACCATAGCATAGCAGTTGGCAATCCATTGGAGCCAGAATTGCCTTGAGACAAGCGGTTTTGATCCAGAGTCAAATTACTAACCCGACGCTCCTGTTCTTGCAGTTGCATAGTCAGGCGTTCATTTTGCATTCGCTGCTGTTCAAGCTGAGTTGTAAGAGTTTCAATTTGAACCCGATGTCGCTCCAGTTGACTCGTTAGTTGGTCAATCTGAACCCGATGTCGTTCCAGTTGAGTAGTGATTTGTTGATTAGTCGTTTGTTGTCTTTCCCATTCTCGAAGTACATGAGACCCAGAACTTGAGGAATCAGAGGAACTAGGTGGGGGAGGTAAAGGAAAGGTGGGGATCGGAATCTGCCCATTGGGAAACGTCCCTAATGTTGACTCCGACACATTAGGCGGTGGCGGGAGAATTCCAGATGGGAAACTTGGGGGTGATGGTTCATCCTTTCCTAAAGACGATTGGTTACTCAAAAATAACCATGCGAATAGGAGTAGCATGGCTACCATTAAGGTAAACACACATCCCCATAAAAACCCCGTAGTCGGACTCATGCGTTTGGATTTCACACTTAGGCAGCTATAAGAGAATTCCAGGTTAAATCCTTTTCAACAGCCTAATGGCCTATCTAGGGTGATCAGTAGAAGAGAGACTTGCCATTGGACATCATGTACATCTCTGAATCTAACTGCTTACGAATCTAACCGAGTTGCATATTAACACGAAGCGTTTACCGTTGTCTTGGAATTGTATAGCACAAGACAGAAAAGTTAGGACGTATAATGGCAAGGATATCTACAGAAGACCCAAAAGGCCAGCCCCCTACAGTTACGACCTTAGACAAAAAGTTATTAATGCAATTGAACTAGACGGTATACCCAAAACCGAAGCCAGTCAAGTTTTCCATGTCAGCAGGAACACCATCAATCTCTGGCTGCAAAGAAAAGAACACACCGGCGACTTCCTCCCTAAACTTAATCGCCCACCTGGTCATAGCCACTAAATTACCGACTGGCACAAATTCAAGGCTTTTGCCTAAGAGCATGGCGACAAAACCTCCGCTCAGATGGCTCAACTTTGGGATGACGACATCTCTCCTCGCACCATATCCAGAGCCTTGAAGAAAATTGGCTTCACCAGAAAAAAAACTTACGGCTACCAAGAACGTGATGAGCAACAGCGAGAGGAGTTTATTGCTCATATTGAAAAGATGGAGCCGGAAGAGTTGGTTTACCTCGATGAAGCTGGCATGAATAGTCAAGACTCGGATTATCCTTATGGTTACTGCGAGGAAGGACAACGCTTCGATGCCCTCAAATCCGGGAAGAGGCAGGGCAGGATGAGCATGATTGCGGCATGGTGTTATAGCACTAGTCAATACGGTTAGGACGCAGCCTTGAGAACATAATCCATGGCATCATGGAGAGAATCAAACTGCTCACGTGCAATGGCGAATGCGGGCTTTCAACCACGACCAACATTTCTCTATCTTGTTGAGGTCTGGCGAATAAGGCGGAAGATAGAGTAAACGGCATGGTGCGAGACGTTTAGGAGTCAAATAAGGCTGCAATGCCTGAAATAACCTCCGAGTGGGACTTTCACCCCTTGGTGAAATATAAGGGACTCGTACCCTGACCATCCCATAACTGTTTATATGTCCCAACGTTTGGTATAGAAATATACAAAACAAGGCAGGGAACTCAAGGTCAAAACGCCAAACTGGAAATATTAATGATTCCTTAACAATTGCGTTGAGAGTAACGGCGATAGCCACCCCCAGTTTTGGGAATCATAACCCCAGGATTGAAGCGGGGAACGGAAGGCGTGAAGTAGAACCTACTACCAAATGCGACCACTGCCAACCATCCATGATTAGGGAAACCGAATGTCCGGCTTGAACCATCGTAATTATTCAGCAGCGAAACAGGTTGATACGCTGCGTTCAAAAGAGCAAGGGGAAAAGTAGGGTAATCATGACATCACCTACACAGACTTTTAAAAGTACCCCGGTGGATAGGACAAATCTAAAGATGGAATGCCCGTATAAACGGAACGTTTAAACCCCCTTTTAGGCTCTCAAGTGGCAGGATGTACCTGCACAGTAGTGAAAGTGTAAGCGTATACCTTTAAGGGGAAAGGATGTGACTGAAAGCCGATGCCTAACTGTAATGGTTAGGATATGCCCACTAGTCACGGTGTGGATATAGAGACTGCGACAATTAGGAGTGTTTACGACGAAAGCGAGTTTAAAGACTACGATGTTGTATTTAGCTCTAAAAGTTGAAGTCACAAAGCAGGAAGTTGTTACCCTGTTCCCGATGTCAAAAGGGGTATCCACATCAGGAGCCGTGTGATGTGAAAGTATCAAGCACGGTTTTGAATTGGAGTTGGGGAAGGCGACTTCCCTTTCGACCATAACGAGCTGCCTCCACCAGTTCAGCAATCCGCCCCCCTTTATGAAACGTTGCATTGTCCAATACTAGAGTCTGACCTGGCTTCAATGTTGGAATTAAGATAAACTCCAACCACAACTCAAACACTGTCCGATTACAACAACCCTCAAAGGTAAAGGGAGATTAGGGGTCGAGATAGACCTCACGGTCTACCCCTCCCATTCAAAACCGTACTTGATACTTTCACCTCATACGGCTCCTAGTCTGATTGTTCCATTTGCTAAGGATACGGCGTTGGCTCTATTTTGTCAAGTGCCGTTTTATCATCGCGGGTGTGGCGGTGTAATAGCTGAAGGTTTTTGTATTCATCCTTTCCGCCTTGGCTTCGAGGTACAATGTGGTCTACTTCAACTAGGTCTGTTGATGCGAAATACTGTCCACACCAGGTACACCTACCTTTTTGTTTCTTGAGTAGTTTAGCTACCCTTATTGGCGTATCGATTGCTTGTCCTCTCCTGGTTGCCCAGTAAGTCCAATTTCCGTCGTATGGTGTTGCGTCGGGGCGTATTAAGGTGTGTCTGACAATTGGGGTCCAGTTATGTTTCCATAATTGGAGTCCTTCTTTGGTCTGGAATAACCAAGATTCCTGTCTTTCATTCCCATTGCTAAGTTTAACCGTTCCATGTCTGAAATAGTTCCTCAGCTTTTCGTAGTTCACCCCTTTGCATCTTGATGCTGTCCATGCCCGTAACATTAACCAGATTATGTTATCCAGTTTCTTGAATGTTCCAGATGAAACTGCTCCTGAGTAGTAGTTTGACCATCCCCGTATTATCGGGTTTAGTTTGTTTATCAGGGCTGACTGAGGTGCTGTTCTATGTTGTTTGATTACACCTTTAATCACTTCTGTATGGGCTTTAACTGCTTTATGGCTGGGTTTTATGTGGGTTTTATGTCCGATTAATCTGCTTGCTGCCCCGCCTGTTTTCCCAGATTTATATTTTCCTACTGGATGTTGCCTGATATTGACTCCTAGAAAGTCGAACCCTGGTTTTTCTGTTTTACCATCATACTCAATAGATTTGAGCGTGTGGCAGATTCGAGTCTTTTCAGGTTTTATTTCTAAGCCTACAGGTTTTAACCATTCGGTGATTGCAGTTTGGCACTGTTCAATAATTCCTAGGTCTTTTGAGATGACCACAAAATCATCAGCGTATCTTATCAGATTGACCTGTGGGGCCGTTCCTTTGTTAGGATACATTTCTTTAACTAGCCTTTCCATTCCCAACAGTGCGATGTTGGCGAGTATTGGACTTATTACCCCTCCTTGAGGTGTCCCTGCTTCTGTATCCTCGAATACACCGTTGTCTAGCACACCTGCTTTGAGCCATTGTTTCAGGTCTCTTTTTAGGCGGCTTGGACAATGAATTTTGGACAGTAGGTAATCATGGTTTATTCGGTCGAAACATTTCGCTATATCCGCATCAAGAACATAGTATTGTCCTTTATTAATGGCAGCGTAAATCCTGCCTATTGCATCTTGGGCTGACCTGCCTGGTCTGAACCCATAGCTTGTGCCTTCAAATCTCGATTCCCATTCGGGTTCGAGTGCCGACTTCACCAAGGCTTGCCTTGCTCTATCTTGGATTGTAGGAATGCCTAGTGGGCGTTTTTCATCCCTTCCAGGTTTTGGTATCCATACTTTCCTGAGTGTTTTTGCTTTGAGGTTTCCTTTGATTCTCTCGGCTAGTCCAAACCTTTGTTTGGGGGATATTGCTATCATTCCGTCCACTCCGGCTGTTTTCTTTCCTTGACCCGCTTGGGGGGCGGGTTTATTAAGCTGACTGTTGGGAAGCATGGCTGACCGTGGAACCCGCCCCTACAGTCGCACCGCTAAGAGTCGGGCATAGTATGATTTCACCAATAGACGTTGTAACCTTCTTACCTTGGCATCCTGTCCCGATTTAGCCGCTTGAAATATACTCTTTTGGAGCTTGAAAACTTTCCGTTGAACCTTGGTCCATGGGATGGCCTTCCATGCGTTGTTCGTAGTCTTGATTAGTTTTGGTTTCCCAAACCCTTTCTTTAAACTCGCTATCGCCATTTGTACACCTACTAGACTCTATTTCTTACAATCAAACCGTGACCTGTTAGCATATCCCTACTATTAATGTCGGGCATTGGCTTCTGGTCACATCTCCCTCCCTAATGGGCTTGCGCTTACACTTTTTACTACTGACTTTCTCGACCAGATTGTCAGAGCCCAAGAGGGGTTAAAACGTTCCGTTTATATGGGCATTCCATCTTTAGATTTGTCCTCTCCACCGGGGTACTTTAAAAGGTCTGTGTAGGTAGTACTTAGAAACCCCTACTTTTCCCCTTACTCTTTTGAGTGCAGCGTATCAACCTATTTCGCTACTTCTTAATGACGATGGTTCAAGCCGGACATTCGGTTTCCCTAATCATGGATGGTTGGCAGTGGTCGCATCTTGGTAGTGGGTTCTACCTCACGCCTTCCGTTCCCCGCTTCAATCTGACGGGTTGTGATTCCTGAAATTGGGGGTGGCTATCGCCGTTACTCTCAACGCCCTAATTTCTCAGTTGGTTTATGACCTTGAGTTCCCTGCCTTGCTTAGGTTTCTCCAAGCGTTGGGACATATAAACAGTTATGGGATGGTCAGGGGTGCGAATCCCTTATATTCCACCAAGGGGTGTAAGTCCCACTAGGAGGTCATTTCAGGCATTGCAGCCTTATTTGACTCCTAAACGTCTCGCACCTAAGAGTTGTTGATAACACCATGCGGCCATATAGCTCACCCTGCCCTGCCTCTTCCCTGATTTGAGGGCATCGAAGCGTTTTCCTTCCTCGCAGTAACCATAAGGGTAATCCGAGTCCTGACTATTCATGCCGGCTTCATCGAGGTAGACCACTTCTTGTGGCTCCATATGTTCAATCTGAGCAATAAACTCCTCTCGCTGTTGCTGATCACGTTCTTGGTAGCCGTAAGTTTTTTTTCTGGTGAAGCCAATTTTCTTCAAGGCTCTGGATATGGTGCGAGGAGAGATGTCGTCATCCCAAAGTTCAGCCATTTGAGCGGAGGTTTTGTGGTCATGCTCTTGGGCAAAAGCCTTGAATTTGTGCCAGTCGGTAATTTGGTGGCTATGACCAGGTGGGCGATTAGGTTTAGGGAGGAAGTCGCCGGTGTGTTCTTTTCTTTGCAGCCAGAGATTGATGGTGTTCCGGCTGACATGGAAAACTTAACTGGCTTTGGTTTTGGACATACCGTCTAGTTCAATTGCATTGATAACTTTTTGTCTAAGGTCGTAACTGTAGGGGGCTGGCATTTTGGGTCTTCTTAGTCATCTCGTCCTCTCCATTATACGTCCTAACTTTGCTGTCTGGTGCTATACATTGATTACTTAGCGGGTTCCCCCCTACGGCTACCTACGGCTATCGTGTTGGCTTTGAAACATACCCTCCCCCCATAACCGGAATAAGCACTATTGGGGAAGTGACCGATGTGATAGCGGTCAAGGGTGAGGTACGAACCGATAGGCTTGCCATTGACGGGTATCACAAGGGAACTACCCTATCACTTGTCGGGTTTAGGGGGTGATATGGGTATTTGACAGATTGATTAAGTGGTGCTTGTTGACTGAGTAATCATCCTATTGACAGAATTATTTTCCTGTGCTAGGACTAGATTGTGAGTAATATCTGAGTAATTAGGTAGGACTATCGAGTTAATTGAATCACGGTTATTGCAGTTATGATAACGGTCAGTTAATAGTGGACACAACTGGACTCGAACCAGCGACCCCCACGATGTCAACGTGGTACTCTAACCAACTGAGCTATGCGTCCGAACAGTTTATTACATTAACATAACTCACCCGAAAATTGCAACCCCCCAAACGGATCTATTTTTCCCCTCGCGATCGCTGTATGCTTAATGAAGTTGTATCAGCCGCCCATCAGGCGACGGGACACACAGTTCCAAGGGAGGAGATGATGGTTAAGAAAAGTCTAGCCGATATGGTCAAACAGGAAGCAGAAAAGGCGGGTAGTCCCCCCCCAGAATCTGCTGATACTGATCATCAAATTAATACAAGCACATCCCCAAGGGACAATACCTCCTCTAGCCGTCCAACCCCCACCCACGCCGAATTAGAGGCGCAGATGGAGTTAGAAGCTCAAGTAGCCTGGCTTGAATCCCACTTACAGCAGTCCCAGGAAACTGAGCAGACTTTAAAAAAAGAGATTTCTGCCCTTCAATTAACTGTTAAAAACGCTCAAGCCAGCCATAGGCAATTAGCCACTACAATAAATAAACTACAACAAGAATTAGAGGAAAAAAATAAATTAATAGCCCAACTTAAACAGGAGACTGAAGCGGCGGCGGCCTTAAAGGAAAAGCTAGAACAGGCAGAATTAACAGCACTACATCTGTCGGAAACGAATACTAAACTTTTACAACATATCGAACAGTTAAAACTAGAATCATCTACGTCTAAACTAGCACAGAAACCCACGAAGCGATCGCCACCTCATTTAGTGCCTCGTCCCGAACATTCCCTCAGTCAACCGATGAACAATGAAGATTTTTCTCAAAGTACCTGGCTGTTATAATTTATCCATTAGTGCGAGACGTTCAGGTAGGAAATAAGGCTGAGATGCCTGAAATAACTACCTGGTGAAAACTTCAGCCCCCTGACTGAATACAAGAAGCTCGCTTCTGACCATCCCTATAACTTTTTATATGTCCCGACGTTTGGTATAGAAATATATATAACGTGCGAAACGTTTAGGATTCAAATAGGGCTGCAATGGCTGAAATAACCTCCTAGTGGGACTTCCACCCCTTGGTGGAATATAAGGGATTCGCACCCCAGACCATCCCATAACTATCTATGTGTCTCAACATCTGGCTTCGAGAACCAGATAAGGCAGAGAGACTCAAGGTCAAGACTGAGCGAAAAAAAAGAGGGGAGTTGTGTTATGGTCGAAAGAGAAGTCACCTTGCCCAACTCCAATTCCAAACCGTGCTTGCGAGTTTCCCTGCACACGGCTCCTGATGTAGATACCCTATTGTCAGTAGGAACAGGGCTACAACCCCCCGCTTTGTAACCTCAACTTTGGGAGCTAAATACAACACGTAGTCTTTAAACTCGCTTTCGTCATCAAACTCTTACTTGTCGCGGTCTCTATATCCACACCGTGACTAGTGGGCATATCCTAACCATTACAGTTAGGCATTGGCTTTCAGTCACATCCTTTCCCCTTGAAGGTATACGCTTACACTTTTCACTACTCCGCAGATACCTCCTGCTGAGAGCCTAAAAGGGGTTTAAACGTTCCGTTTATACGGGCATTCCATCTTTAGACTTGTCCTTTCCACCGGGGTACCCTTTAAAGGTCTGTGTAGGTAGTATAGAGAGCCTCCTACTTTTCCCCTTACTCTTTTGAGCGCAGCGTTTCAACCTATTTCGCTACTCACAGATTACGATGGTTCAAGCCAGACATTCGGTTTCCCTAGTCATGGATGGTTGGCAGTGGTCGGATTTTTGGGAATAGGTTTTCCCTCACGCCTTCCGTTCCCCGCTTCAATCTGACGGGTTATGAATCCTGAAACTGGGGGTGGCTATCGCCGTTACTCTCTACTCCCTGATTCCTCAGTTTGTTTATGACCTTGAGTTCCCTGCCTTGCTTAGATTTCTCCAAGCGTCGGGACATATAAACAGTTATGAGGATGGTCAGGAGTGCGCTCCTTATATTCAATCAAGGGGTTGAAGTCCTCACCAAGCAGTTATTTCGGGCATTGCATCCCTATTTGATGCCTGAACGTCTCGCACCTTTAAAGGTCTGTGTAGGTAGTGAGTTGAGACTCCTACTTTTCCCCTTACTCTTTTGAGCGCAGCGTGTCAACCTATTTCGCTACTTACTCATTACGGTGGTTCAAGTCGGAACATTCAGATTTCC
>Ga0213835_101489_pt1 | contig 13956 bp, 18 predicted proteins | sample SWPATP01_FD_160576 | JGI IMG/M metagenome (GOLD analysis project Ga0213835, IMG submission 160576) | Coastal seawater microbial communities from Marineland, Florida, United States - SWPA TP0 #1 | ecosystem: Environmental > Aquatic > Marine > Coastal | place: USA: Florida | collected 2016-08-05
AGCCGAACCGGGCGCGCATCGGCGAACTGATGGAGCGCTCGCTGATGCTGGTGACCGCACTGGCCCCGCACATCGGGTATGATGCCGCCGCGCAGATTGCCAAGCACGCGCAGCACGAAGGCATCACACTGCGCGAGGCGGCCCGGCAGTCGGGTCACGTCAGCGAGGAACAGTTCGATCAGTGGATCGTTCCGATGGACATGACGCGTCCCGATGAGGCGTAAGTGCCGACGCGAGCGCAAGCGTGCGCCCCACAATTTTTCCCGAGGATAGTATGCAAAAGACAACTTTCGAACTGACATCCGAGTTCGTCGAGCTCAACCAGCTGTTGAAACTGGTGGGCCTGTGCGATAGCGGTGGCGCCGGCAAGAACATGGTGGCCAGCGGCGTGGTGTCGGTCGATGGCAAGAAAGAGCTGCGCAAGACCGCAAAGATTCGCACCGGACAGACCGTGACCGTGGGCGACGTGCGGATCTCGGTGCAGTAGGCGGGACTGCCGACCTCGACGGCGCACGTTTGCGCGCAGACAAACGCGACCGGTAGTCCTTCTTTATATTTTAAGGCGTATACAACCGGCCTGAAGGTGAGGACTATGGAAACCCCGGACGACAACCCGCAAACGCAGGAACGCCTCATCGGCGACCTGCGGCTCGTCATCGAGAACGCGCAAGAGCTGCTGAAGAACACCGATCAATACACGAGCGTCCTCTACCAGAACGCGCGCTCCAAGCTGGCAATGGCCCTGAACGCCGCCAACGAAGAGCTCGCGCGCTTCGAAGACGCGCAGCTGAGTCGCATGATGGAAGCGACCCGTTTGGCCGTCGAGAGTTGCGCCGGCCTGTCCGGCGAAGAGCGCATCCTGCGCGCTTTTCATTGATGTCGCCGCGGCGCCGTCCTGGCGCCGCGTCTTGAACGGCCTCGCCTGATCAGGCGGTCGTATTAATCTTGTTACCCAAATGCGCCGGCAAGTTCTGCGGCGGCTGGATGCCGTCCAGCAGCTGGGTCATGTGCGCCTTCTGCTGGTCTTGCGCTTTCTTGAGCACAGTGATGCCGACTTCGTCTTTCCGGCCGGTCTCGGCGATGGTGGTAGACAATTTGGCGATGCTGGTGACGTCCATGCGGAACTCCTGATGAGGGTTATCCTCTGTTATCGGCTTGTTCTGCGGAAACTTTAGCCTGCCCTGCCATCCATTCGATGAGCCAGTACAAAATACTTTCCGGCCGATTCAGGTCGAGCCATGCCGCGGCCGCATCGACGGGCGCGGCGCCGTCGGAGGCCACCGCCACGATCAAGGGATCGTCCGGGAACAGCGGCGCACGGCCGAGCGCGGGCCGATACACTTCGAGCTTGGGCAAGGGCTCCCATTTATAGCCTTCGACCAGGGTCAGGTCGGCCGGCGCCAGGCGCGCCAGTTGCTCGGCCAGCGGCGGCTCGCCCTGCCCGCGCAACTCGCGCAGGATGGCGTAGCGATAGGGCGAGGCGATCATCACCTCGGCGGCCCCGGCCATGCGCAGGCGCGCGCTGTCCTTGTGCGGCGGCTCGAGTTCGATGTCGTGGTGGCTGTGCTTGACGACGTTCACACGCAGGGCGCGCGCGGCAAGTTGCGCGACGAGGAATTCGAGCAGCGTCGTCTTGCCGCTGCCCGACCAGCCGACCACGGCCAGCACGACGGGCGCCGCCACCGGATCAATAACCGACACGGTAGCGGGTGCCCCGGTAATTCATGACCGCATACTTCGGCATCAGGCGCTCGAGCATCAGGCCGGGCGCCACTTCCTCGCCTTCGCGGCGCAGCGTCTTGTCGATCAGCAGCAGGCGATCGGCAGGATTCGGCGAATAGATATAGCCGCCGACCGCCACTTTCGGCACCTCGCGCTGTATCGCCTCGGGCAACTGCTGCAGCGTGCGCAGGTTGTCTTCCTGGACCGGATCGGGCGCACGCACGGCGGCGGGTGCGGCGGGTGCGGGCTCGGGCGCGCGGGCAGGCGCAGGCAGGTAGACCGCCTCGGGGACCGGGTCGCGCGTGGCGGCCGGGCTCGGCCTGGGGGCCGGGGCCGCGACGCGCGGCGGCGGCGCGGGCACGGGCGCGGGCTGTACCGCAGGCCGGGACGACGCGGCGGGTGGCGCCACAGGAGCAGCCACGACGACGGGCGCGCTTGGCGCCGGCGGCAAGGCCACGGCAGGCGTGGCCTGCGCCAGCACGGCCGGCGCAGGCGCAGATGGCTTCGTGCGCAGGGCGATGCCGACGGCAAGCCCGGCAACCGCCAGCCCCACGCCCAGGCCGATCAGCAGGGGCTTGCGGTTGGCTTTCGCGGCGGCGGCCGGAATGGGCGCCGGCGCCGGCGTATGGATGTCCGGCGCATTGCCGAGCTGGCGTTCGGCTTGCGCCTTTTTGAGTGCTTCGAGAATGTACGACATTTAATTTCCCGTCCCGGCGGCGAGCAGGCGCGGCTCGGCGACGCCGGTCAGCTGGTTGAGGCGCATGTAGGTGCGCGGACCGGCGACGCCGTCCGCCTTCAGGTTCTGCCTGGCCTGGAAGCTGCGCAGCAGCTCCTGGGTATGTGCATCGAACGATAGCGGCACGGCGGGCGCGGCAAGGCCTCCGGCTTTGGCCAGGCTGGCGGCGAGCCAGTCGACATCGACGCCCTGGTCGCCGGGCGCGAGATGCTCGCGGAAGGCGCGCGGCATTTTCCAGAAGGTCGTGTATTCGCCGCTGAAACGTGGCGCCAGCGCGGCCAGCTCGACCCGCGCGCGCTTGCCGTTGGCGAGCAGGGTCACGCTGCGCTCGTCCAGGCGTTCCAGCACCGCATAACTGGTGCTGCGTCCGTCACGTAGCGTGATGACTGCGGGACGATCGAGCTGGCGCAGTTCATAGATGCCGCCGCGGCCCGCATGGCAGCGCAAATCCAGGCGCCGCGCCACCTGGCAAGCTTCCCCGGCCGGCAACGCGGCGCCCCACAGCGTCGCCAGCGAACGCAGGGCCGCTGCTTCGTCGGGAACACCACGCGGCGCGCCGGCAGCCGGCGCCGGTGCAAGGGCGGTCTTCACCAGGCCCGACCTGGCTGGCACGGCAGACACGCGATGCGGCAGCACCTGCCAGGCAGCCGCCGCGCTGAGGGCGGCGCCGGCCAGCAAGCCGCCCGCCACCAGCGGCCAGCGCGCGCTGCGTGCAGGCGGCCTGCCCTCGCCCGCGAAAACTTCCTCGGCAGCTTTGGTCAGGATGAGACGCGTGACTTCCCGGCTGTTCTCGACGTAGGCGCCCAGCAGCGCGCGATCGCACAGCAGGTTGATGCGGCGCGGCACGCCCCCGGTGATGCGGTGGACCAGGGGCACGATCGCCAGCGGAAACACCGGTGCACCCTGCAAGCCCGCCACCGCCATCCGGTGCGCGATATAGGCGCCGGTCTCGGGCTCCGACAGCGGCCCCAGGTGGTAGCGCGCAATCACGCGCTGGGCCAGCTGCTCGAGCTCGGGCCGCGCCAGCATGGTGCGCAGTTCCGGCTGGCCGATCAGGATGATCTGCAGCAGCTTGCGTTCGCTCGTCTCCAGGTTCGTCAGCAGGCGCAATTGTTCGAGCACATCAGGCGCCAGGTTCTGGGCCTCGTCGATGACGAGCACGTTGTTGCGCCCCTGCGCGTGCGATTCCAGCAGATACGCATTGATCGCGTCGACATAGCCTTTGACGCCGCCCTGCTCGCCTGGCGCCGCAATGCGGAACTCTTCGCAGACCGACTGCAGCAATTCGCCGACGCTCAGCTTCGGATTGAAGATATAGGCGAGGCGGCAATTGTCCGGGATTTGCTCGATGAAGCAGCGGCAGACCGTGGTCTTGCCGGCGCCGATCTCGCCCGTCAGCAGCACGAAGCCGCCGCCGCTGTTGATGCCATACAGCAAATGCGCCAGCGCCTCGCGGTGGCGCTCGCTCATGAACAGGTAGCGCGGGTCGGGGGCGATCGAGAACGGCGCCTGCGTCAAATTGAAATATTTGGTGTACATGAACGTCTAGCGGCCCGGGGGGAGAGGTTTGTATTTCCCGCAGTATATTTTGGATTTGCCCATGTGATAAGCGATGACGCTCCCCGGGTTCGAACCCCTCAATGGATACTGCGAGGCATCGACTGCCTTGTGGCGCAATCCGGCGCTCGCGCGGATCGCCTCTTCCAGTTCTTCCGGCTTGCTCTCGATCACGGCGGCAATGAACACCATCGGATTCGTGTCGTCGCTGACCATGACATCAACCACTTGCTTGCCCCACAGGGTTGCATCGCCCTTGAACCAGAAGGCCCCGCCCTCGTGCTTGTACGAGGGGCCGAAGGCGGTCGTCAGCCAGGAGTGAAAATAGGCATTGTCGAGCTGGCTGCGGCACAGCAGCGCACTGCCGATGACGGGGCCGAAGGTCGAAGGCGCCGCCTGTGTTGCGCTGCAGGCGAACGCCAGCAGCACGCCGGCGGCGCGGCGCATCCGGGTCACAGCTTCGACAGCCAGTTGCGGTTGGCGGCGATTTTCGCCTTGGCCGATGCCGGCAGCGCCTCGTAGCAGCCGGGATGCTGCTTGAGCGCACTCTCGCGAACCTCTTTCTCGAGGCCGTTCACGATAAACACGTAGACGGTGGCGCCTTCGCTATTCTTGCGCGTGCCCATGTAACGAATCACTTGTTTCTCCTCACTCGACATGTGCATTATGACACTTGCCGCGCGCGGCAAGCGCAGCGCCGGCAAACAGCCGCACCGTTCGGCGCCCGATTTTGATCGTTGATGCCACGATTTTGCACGTCTATCGGCTCGGCTGCACAACCCGCCCTGCTTTGGATTATCGTGCCTGCTCCTGATTCCACAAAAACAACAAGGACTGCCATGAACATCCGCGTCACCCAATCCGCCCTCGCCGCCCTCGTCCTGTGCGCGGGTCTTACCAGCATGCACAGGGTGTCGGCCGACGACCGGCCGGCCCCGGTCACGGTCGACAAACGCGCCGTCGGCGCCTTCAACGCCATCGAGCTGGCCGGCCCTTGGCGCGTCATCGTGAGCGAAGGCGCGCCGCGCCTGGAACTGTCCGGCGAGCCGAAGCAGCTGGCCGAGATCGAAACCGAAGTGCGCAACGGCACCCTGGTCGTGCGCCAGCGCGCGCGCAACAGCTTCGGCATCCATTGGGGCAGGCGCGACCATGCCGAAGTCGTGGTGCGCATCGGCGCGACGGGCTTGAAGAGCCTGAGCAACAGCGGCAGCGGCGACGTGGAGCTCGAATCCATCGGCGCCGAACGTTTCGTCCTGACCTCGCAAGGACCGGGCGACATCCGCGCCAGGGGCGGCGTGCGCGAGCTCAACGTAACCAGCGGCGGCAGCGGCGATGTCGACCTGCGCCAGGTAAAAGCGAACAATGTCGCGTTGACGCTTTCCGGCCCGGGCGACGTGCGCCTGGGCGCCGTCGGCAACGAGCTGTCGGCGCGCATGAGCGGCTCCGGCGACCTGGAAGCGACGGAATTGCGCCTGACGCGCGCCGTGGCCCAGATCAGCGGCCCGGGCGGCGCCAAACTGCGCGGCAGCGCGCGCGAACTTCGTCTCGAGCTCACCGGTTCGGGCGATTTCGACGCCTGCGACATGCAAGTCGAAAAGCTCAGCAGCCTGCAGCGCGGACCGGGCAATGCCTGCGTCGCCGGCACCATCCGCCAGTTCGAGGCCGAAGTCAACGGTTCGGGCGACCTCGAAGCACGCGGCCTGCAGGCCGGCCGCGCCGTGCTGCGCATGAATGGTCCCGGCAACGCCACACTGACCGGCACTGCCGACGAACTGCGCGCCGACCTCAACGGCTCCGGCGAACTCGACGCCGCCGGCCTGACCGTGAAGAGCGCCCTGATCGACAGCGGCGGCCCCGGCAACGTCTCGCTGGCACGCGTCACCGACACCCTCGACGCCTCGCTGCACGGCTCGGGCGACCTGAGCGCCACGCTGGAAGGCAAGCGCGTGATGCTCAAGATGCGCGGCCCCGGCAACGTCCAGCTCGACGGCCGCGCCGAACGCATCAGCGCCGAACTGACCGGATCGGGCTCGCTCCAGGCACGCCGCTTGACCGTGCGCCAGACCGACATCAACGTACGCGGCCCAGGCAGCGCGACGGTGAACCAGGTGCGTGATGGCGGCGGCGAGCTGGTACAGGTCGAGCGTGGCGGGCGCCGGCAAACCAACTGAGTTCCAGGCTGGGGTCAGGTCTGATATTTGGACACGAGCTCTGCCTTCGCGTTGAGCGCAGGGTTAAGGCCGTTTCCGATTGTCAACCTGACTCCTCTTGCCGCTGGTCAGCACCCTGTCTGGCGCCCTCGCCGGCATCATCGCACTGGTGGCGGTCAAGCTCGTCACACGTCTGCTGCCGGAAAAGCCAGAGCCGGATCCCTCCACCGGGCCCAATTCCAGCCGATAGCCCTGATTCACGCAGCCTCGTACAGACCAAGCAGTTCGCCCCTGCGACTCGCCGTCGAAATATCGAGAATGATGGTGTCCACAAGATCGATACAAGCGTGCTGCGCCACGCTCTTGGCGAAACAGAAAACTTCCTCCAGCGGCTCGTCGTCGTGCCATGTCGTGACGACGAGTTCGCTCTCCGGGATCGGACCAGCTCCCCATTGATCGATGTTTGCCCAATCGACCGAATCGTCCCAGGTACTGCACGCGCGTCCCCATGCCATCATGTACAGGCAGCCCGATGCAACGATCCAGTCGCTCACGCGCTGTTGCCACTCGCCGGACACCTCGGCCTCGACCACAACGACAAATTTCGACGGTACCGCCGTGAGCGCAGGAGGTATCGAATCCGGCGCGAGGTGGATATAGGTTGTGGTGGAATTAAAACCAGGCTGCATTTTTCAGGGTGCGCCAATCCATGACGACCGCAAGAGCGCCGATCCCGACAAGGACCAGCGCAGCGGCGGGAGGTAAATAATCGAACACCCCGGGACGCTGTCCTGCGATAACGGCTTCATGGAGTGTGCCGCTGGTCGCTCCCCAGGCAAATAGCGCCGCAAGCTTGCTCGCTGCGAACCAGGCGAGAACTGCGTCCACCGCCAGGGCCACGATTGCCGCGGCGCGGGATTGTTCTGCAGCGACGCCGGCAGTGACCGCGAAGACGATGCCGGGGATCAGGAACAGCAGGCCGGTGATCCCGATGCCAAACAGCGTCACCAGGCCAAACAAGGTGAACGCGAGGGCGAAAATGGCCTGGACTGCTGCAAGGACGCGCATGGTTCGCTACTTCCGGGTTGTCAAGCGCCACCTCAGCAAGCCCGAGGCGCATACCAGGTAGTACCCTGCGACGAAGCCGAGTATCCCCATCGTCAGCGGACTGCTGCCGAACGCGGGCAACTGCTGCGGGCCCAGCGTGACCATTTCGTACAGGCGGTACAGCAAGCGTGCGATGAACAGCATCGCCACGACCATGCCGATCGGCGCATACGGCGTATAGAAATAAGCACTGCCGAGGCTGTCGAATGTCATGCGGCGCAAGGCGACAACACCGAGCGTGCCGCCGACCAGCGCAGCGCCAAGCAGCGTCGCCAGCACCACGGGTTTTGCCAGCAGCATGACGATCATCGCCAGCAAGAAAAGCGGCAGGAAGATCACGCCGAACCAGTGGCGCCACAGGCGCGATGTTTGCCGCACCGTCAGGCGCTGCACGCGCTTGTAGACGCGCCACATGATCAATGGGGAGGCTGCGAGCAAAATCAGGTTGGTTTGCGTCATGGGGTATTCGTCGGATTGAGAGGTAGCGAGCTCATCTCCGCGAGCTCATCTTCAAAGTATTACCTGTTTTTGCTCTTTTGAAAACAACCCAAACTTACAGGTCCGGGCCATCCTCCAGCGGCGCAACGCCGGGTACATAACGGATGATGTCGCCCGGCTGGCAATCGAGCCGCTCGCAGATTTTATCGAGCGTCGAAAAGCGGATCCCCTTCACCTTGCCCGATTTGAGCAGGCTGAGATTCTGTTCCGTGATGCCGACATACGCCGCCAGCTCTTTCGATTTGACTTTACGCTGGGCCAGCATGACGTCGAGTTCGAGCACGATCGCCATCAGATGAAACCCGCGTTATCTTCGGCGATCCGGCGCGCCTCATGCATCATCGACGCGACCACGAAAAACAGCGCGCAAATGAGCACCAGCATCAATTCTTCGGAAGAGACACCGACATTCACCGCCCGCGGCGGGCCGCCGAATCCCAGCCGCCACACGGCAACGCGCAGCGCCGGTTCGATCACGGTCAGCACCAGCGCGCCCAGCAGGGAGGCGGCGAAGGCCTTCATGTGGCCGACGGTGGGCAGCGCAAACATCCGGCCGCTCGCACACGCGCGCAGCATGCGGTCGAGGCGCAGCAGCGCGTAAGCAAGCAGCAGCAAGGCCGGCAGCGCACACAGGGCACCGGTCCAGCGCAAGCCCGGTGACAAGCCGGCCACGGTACTGCCTCCCATACCGCGCGGATAAAAACTCATCGCCACCTGTCCAAGCTGCAGAGGTTCGGGCGCGATCCAGGCAAGCAGGAAGTAGGCAAGCTGCAGCAGGCCCAGCAAGGCCGACAGCAGCCGCACGATGCGCACGTGGCTTTTGATTGACTTATCGTTATTCATTAACTTATTATCGTTTTACGTTAATGTTTTATTCCATAACAATCAGTATATCAGGAGGCGTGATGCGGATTCCCGTGCTGGCGATGTTGTGTTGTGTACTTGCAGGCTGTGCCCAGGTGCGTGTGACGGAGCGGCATTTCATCCGCCCCGATGCAGCGGGCACCACCATCGAAAATCGCCTTGTCAGCGCCGCTGCCGACCTGGCCGTCGCCGCAACCGGCGGCGCGACGCTGAACGGCGTCTTGCTCGCGCAGCCAGGGGCGCGCAGCACCATCCTCTACTTCGGCGGCAACATGTTCCACCTCGACCAGCACGGCGCGGAACTCTTGCCGGTGCTGTCACAGTGCGGCACGAATGTTGCCGTATTCGACTATCGCGGCTATGGCCGCAGCACCGGCAAGCCGACCGTCGACAACATGCAGGCGGACGCGCTGGCCCTGTTCGACGCGCTGAATGCGCGCTTCCCGGGCCGCGTCATCGTGCACGGCCAGTCTTTGGGCAGCTTCATGGCGGCCCATGTCGCCCAGGCGCGGCCGGTGCTGGCGACGGTGCTGGAAACCACCGCCACCAGTGCCCAGGAACTGGTGGAATCGAATATTCCCTGGTATGCCGGCCCATTCGTGCGGATCGAGATGGAGGCCTCGCTGCGCCAGGTCGACAACCGCAGCGCCGCCGCGCGCTTCCGGTCGCCGACGCTGGTCATCGTCGCCGGACAGGACAGGATGACGCCGCCACGCCTGGGCAAGAAGGTGTTCGACGCCATCCCGCGCCAGGACAAGCAGTTGCTGGTGCTGGAAAAAGCCGGGCACAACGGCGCCCTGCGCAGCGAGGAAGCGGGCGCGGCCTATTGCAAGTTCGTGCGCAGCCTTTGATTTCGTGCTCAACCATACCACTTTGCATACCAGCGCCGGCCCTACCTTTTCATAGGGCCGCGCGGACATCCAGACACGGCAACGGGAATCTCACCCGCATGAATTTTAATACCACTTAAATACCTGTTGACAAGCTCTACCCCGCTCCCTATAGTGCCCTGACCTCCCCGGCACTCAATTCCCCATGATCGAATACCTCATCGGCGTCGATGGCGGCGGCACCGGCACCCGCGTGCGCCTGGCCGATCCCAACGGCGTCGAACTTGCCCAAGCGGCCGCCGGCCCCTCCGCCCTCTCCCAAGGCATCCCGAATGCCTGGACCACCATCCTGTCCGCCATCGGCGAAGCCTGCGCGGTGGCCGACATCGGCTCGCCGCCCTTGGCTTCGATGGCGATCGGGCTCGGCCTGGCCGGCGTCCACAACAAGGACTGGGCGGCGCAATTCATCGCCGCCGATCCCGGCTTTGCCGCCCTGGTACTGGATACCGACGGCGTCAGCACCCTGATGGGCGCGCACGGCGGCCAGCCCGGCGCGATCGTCGCCATCGGCACCGGCAGCGTGGGCGAAGCGATGCGCATGGATGGCGCCAAGATCGAAGTCGGCGGCTGGGGCTTCCCGGCCGGCGACGAGGCGAGCGGCGCCTGGATGGGACTGCGCGCGCTGAACCACATCGAACAGGTGCTCGATGGGCGCGTGCCCGGCGGCGCCTTTGCGCGCGACGTGATCGAGGCCTGCGGCGGCAAGCGCGACGCGGTCCAGATCTGGCTGGGACGCGCCAACCAGACGGCCTATGCCAGCCTGGCGCGCTTCGTCGTCATGCACGGCGAGAGCGATCCGGTGGCGCGCGCCATCCTCGAACACGCCGGACGCGAAGTGGCCAGCATCGCCCACGCGCTCGATCCGACCGAGCAACTGCCGCTGGCCCTGTGCGGCGGCCTGGGCGACGTGCTGCTGGCCTGGCTGCCGCCCGCCACCCGCGCGCGCTGCCTGCCGCCCCAGGGCGACTCGGCGCAAGGCGCGCTGCGCATGATCGAACTGCACATCAAAAAGAAGGCGCTCCAATGAAAGGCAATATCCTCACGCCCGATGGCTGGGTCCACGGCGAACTGCGTTTCGGCGCCCTGATCGACACCATCGACGGCAGCCCCGCCGACCCCGACGCCAACGGCGACGACTACATCCTGCCCGGCTTCATCGACGTCCACGTGCACGGCGGCGCCGGCCGCGACATGATGGAAGGCGGCGACGCGCCGCACGTGATCGCCGCCCTGCACGCGAAGCACGGCACCACCAGCCTGCTGGCGACGACCATGACGGCGCCGCCAGCAGACATCGAACGCGCCCTGAGCGCCATCGGCGCCGCCTGCAAGGCGCGCGGCAAGGGCGAAGCGCGCATCCTCGGCGTGCACCTGGAAGGACCTTACATCAACGCGGCCAAGCTGGGCGCCCAGCCGCCGTTCGCGAAGGAAGCCACACTGGCGGAAGTCGACGCCTACGAACGCCTGGCGCCGATGCGCGTGATCACGGTGGCCCCCGAGATCCACGGCCACCTGGAACTGGTGCGGCACTTGAGCGAGCAAGGCATCCGCGTGCAGATCGGCCATACCAGCGGCTCGTATGAAGACGGACTCAAAGCGCTCGAACATGGCGCCGCCGGCTTCACCCACCTGTTCAATGCGATGCCGGGCCTGCACCACCGGGAACCCGGCATGGTCGGCGCGGCGCTCGCGCATGCCCGGTACGCCGAGATCATCCCCGACCTGCTGCACGTGCATCCGGGTGCGATCAAGGTCGCGCTGCGCTCGATTCCCCAGCTGTTCTGCGTGACCGATTCGACCGCCGCTTCCGGCATGCCCGATGGCGAATACATGCTGGGCCGCCAGGTGGTGCATAAGTGCATGGGCGGCGTGCGCCTGGCCGACGGCACCCTCGCCGGTTCCACGCTGACGATGGATGGCGCGCTGCGCAACCTGGTCAAGATCGGCCTGTCGATCGCGGACGCCTCGCGCCGCGTCTCGACCAATGCCGCCGACTACCTCGGCGAGCACCTGCGCGGACGCCTGGCTCCCGGCTGCCATGCCGACTTCGTCGTGCTCGACCGCTACCTGAATATCAAAGCCGTTTATATTGAAGGAGCACCACTGTGACCGACTCTACAAGCTCACTGATGCTGCAGGAAGCCATGTCCGCCGGCGACTGCGTCGCCCTGCAACTTTCCCAGGACGTGGAACGCTACGCCGAGTTGGGACGCACGCTGCGCTCGACCCCGTTCAACAGCGCCGTTACCGTCGCGCGCGGCAGTTCGGACCACGCCTCCGGCTATGTCGCCTACCTGATCATGTCGCGCATGGGCCGTCTCGTCACCTCGTTGCCGATGTCTTTGGTGACGCTCTACAAATCGCCGCTGGTTACGCGCGACACGCTGGCGATCTCGATCTCGCAATCGGGCCAGAGCCCGGACGTGGTAGAACCGATCCGCTACTTCCGCGACGGCGGCGCCACCACGGTGGCCCTCGTGAACGATGCCGATTCTCCCCTCGCCCAGGCCGCCGCCTGGAGCATGCCCCTGCACGCCGGCAAAGAGCAGAGCGTGGCGGCGACCAAGAGTTTTATTACGAGCCTGGTGGCCGGTGCGCGCCTGGTGGCCGAATGGCAGAACGACCCCGAACTGAAGGCGGGCCTGGCCGCCCTGCCCGACGACCTGCGCGCAGCCGCGCAAGTCGACTGGTCGGCCGCGCTTCCAGTGCTGGCCCCTGCCCGCAACATCATGGTGGTCGGGCGCGGCATCGGCTTCCCGATCGCGCTCGAAGCGGCCCTGAAATTCAAGGAAACCTCGGCCCTGCAGGCGGAAGCCTTCTCCGGCGCCGAGATCAAGCACGGCCCGATGGCGCTGATCGAGGACGGCTATCCGCTGCTGATCTTCGCCACCCGCGGCCCGACCCAGGCCAGCCTGGTCGCGCTGGCGCTTGAAATGCGCGGACGCGGCGCACGGGTGCTGCTGGCAGCGCCCGAGGATATCGCGGAACGCGACCTGACGCTGCCGGTGGCCGCCACGCCCGACCTCGATCCGATCGTCGCGATCCAGGCCTTTTATGTGATGGCGGCGCACCTGTCGAAAGCACGCGGCATGGATCCGGACCGTCCGCGCCACCTGAGCAAAGTCACCAGGACCAACTGACATGGACGAACTGAAAAAACTCGCAGGCCAGCTGGTCATGGTGCGCCTGTTCGGCACCGAACTCGATGAGGACACGGCTGCGTTCTTGAAGGACAACAGCGTGCGCGGCGCCTGCCTGTTCCGCCAGAACATGACGGACGCGGCGCAACTGACCCGCCTCACGAAAGCCTTGCGCGCCGTGATGGGGCCGCAGGCCCTGATTGCGCTCGACCAGGAAGGCGGCGCCGTGGTGCGCTCGACCTGGGTGCCGGCGCCGCCTTCGGCCATGGCGCTGGGCGCGGCCAACGATCCGGAACTCGCGCGCGAAGTCGGCGCCGCCGTGGCGCGCGCGGTGCGTTCGCTCGGCTTCAACTGGAACTTCGCGCCGGTGCTCGACCTGAACAACAACCCGCACAATCCCGTGATCGCCGAGCGCTCCTTCGGCGCCGATCCCGACACGGCGACGCGCATTGCGCTGGCCTGGATGGCGGGCAGCGAATCGGAAGGCGTGGCCTGCTGCGTCAAGCACTTCCCCGGCCATGGCGACACCCACGTCGACTCGCACCGCGCGCTGCCGACGGTCGACAAGCCGCTGGCGGAACTGGAGCGCTTCGAATTCGCACCGTTCAGGATGGCCGCACAGAGCGCCCCCGCCATGATGACGGCCCACATCGTCTACCCGGCGCTCGACGCCGAGTATCCGGCGACGATGTCGCGCCCCATCCTGACCGGCATCCTGCGCGAACAGTGGCATTACGAGGGCGTGATCATCACCGACGGCATGGACATGCACGCGATCGCGCAGCGCTACGGCGTCGGCCAGGCGGCGGTGCGCGCGCTGGTGGCGGGCGCCGACATGGTGATGGCGATCGGGTCGCGCGCAACGCAGGAAGAGACGATCGCCGCGATTGCCGCCGCCATCGCCTCGGGCGAATTGCCGATGACGCAAGTCGAGGCGCGCCTGGCGCGGCTGGCGAAGCTGGCCGCGGCGCATCCGGCCGGCGGCGCGGCCCGCCCAGCCGCCGCCATCGCGCCCGCCACCGAGCCCGCCGTCATGCCAGATGCGGCGCCCGGCGCCGACGAAGCCCCCGTCTACACCACCGACGAGGACGACCGCCTGCTGATGGCGCGCGCCTGGCAGCGCGGCCTCTCCAGCCGTGGCGCGGTGCGCCGTCCGGCGCCGGGCTCGCGCGTGCGCCTGGTGGCGCGCCAGGACGTGGTCAGCGACGGCGTCTCGGAAGCGGGCGTGCCGGCGGCATCGATTGCCGCCTCGCTGGCCCAGCTCTACGCGGTCGAGCTGGTGACCTTCGCCG
>Ga0213835_101491_pt1 | contig 13932 bp, 10 predicted proteins | sample SWPATP01_FD_160576 | JGI IMG/M metagenome (GOLD analysis project Ga0213835, IMG submission 160576) | Coastal seawater microbial communities from Marineland, Florida, United States - SWPA TP0 #1 | ecosystem: Environmental > Aquatic > Marine > Coastal | place: USA: Florida | collected 2016-08-05
CTGGGCGACGGCGCCCTGGACGAGGATCGCGACGCGGTCGCAGACCATTTCGAGTTCGCTGAGCAGGTGGCTGTTGACGAAGACGGTCTTGCCGCGGTTTTTGATCTCGGTGAGGACGTTTCGGATGTCGCGGCGTCCGACGGGGTCGACGCCGTCGGTGGGCTCGTCGAGGAGGACCAGGTCGGGGTCGTTCATGAGGGCCTGGGCGACGCCGATGCGTTGGCGCATGCCCTTGGAGTAGCCGCCGACTTTTTTCTTGCGCCACTCGGCCATGCCGACGAGTTCGAGCAGTTCGCCCGCGCGTTGGCGTCGGAGTGCTCGGGGGACGCCGCTCATCGCGGCGTAGTAATCAAGCACCTGCCCGCCGGTGAGATAGTCGGGGAACTTGTGGTGCTCGGGGAGGTAGCCGACGCGTGCGAGGGTGCGTTTGTCGCCGACGCGGTTGCCGAGGACGGCGCCCTCGACGCGGGTGGGCTTGATGACGGTCATGAGGATCTTGACGAGGGTGGACTTGCCAGCGCCGTTGGGCCCGAGGAGCCCGAAGACCTCGCCGCGGTGGACGCGCATCTCGATCCCGCGCAGGGCGTGGACCTTGCCCCGGTAGGTTTTGGCGGCGTCGCGGATATCGATCGCGTGGTCCGGGTTGGCGACCAAGGCGGTTCCCCCTTCGGCTGCATCGGTTTGGGATGGCTTGGGTCGGGTTGGTTTCCGTCGTGTGGTTGGGCGGAGGGTAGCGGAAGTTTCGGGTTCAGCGTCGTTTTCGTGCGACGACGTGGAAGACGTGCCAGTGCTTGTCCTGCCCCTGGGCGTCGGCGGCGTCGTGCTCGTCCTCGGTGAAGCGTTCGAGGTCGAAGTGCCGGAAGAGAGCCTCGGCCTGGTCGCGGGTGTGGTGGGTTCGGTCGGGGAGGGCCGCCCAGGTATCGCGGTCGCCGAAGATTTGCCCCGCGAAACGCCCGCCCGGCTCGATCGCGTCCACGATCGTGCGCCAGAGGCGGTCGAAGGCGTCCGGGCGGCAGAACGGGAGCGTGAAGCTCGCGTTCACCAGGCGCACCGGGGGGAGCTCGAGGGATTCCAGTTCGGTGAGCTGCATCCGCAGGCGCGGCGTCGGGGCGAGGTCCTGACGCAGGACCAGGCGGCGGATCGCGTCCGGGTGCCCGTCGATCGCGAGGACGGACCACCCGCGTTTGAGCAGCTCCATCGTGTCGCGACCCTCGCCGCACCCGAGGTCGATCGCATGGGCGGTCGCGGCATCGAACGTGAGGTCGGCGTCGAAGAGGTCCAGAGCCCGGCAGAGCGTCTCGCGCGGCGGCTTGCCGGCGACGGCGTCGAAGTACGCCGGCCAATCGCGCGTCCACGCTGCCCGGAACGCGGGGGCGGAGGCGGAGGAGCCGGGTGACGTGGCGGGGTCGGTGGTGGGGCCCGTGGTGGGGTTGGTCGGGTGATTGGTCATAGGCTAAGGACGATATGTACAAAGACCTGCGCACGATGGTGTCGGCGTTCGAGGCGGCGGGGGAGTTGGTCCGCGTGCGGGAGCCGGTCTCGGCGGTGCTCGAGATCGCCGAGATCGCCGACCGGGTGAGCAAGGCCGGCGCGGCTGGGGGGGCGAGCGCGTCGGCGAAGCGGAATGACCCGCGGTTTCATGGGCTCGGCGGGCGGGCGATCTTGTTAGAGCGCGTCCAGGGCAGCGACATGCCCGTGCTCATCAACGCGTTCGGGAGCTATCGGCGGATGGAGATGGCGCTGGGGTGCGCGGAGGGTCAGGCGCGGGCCGGTGGGTTTGATGCGATCGCGGGGATCATCGGGGAACTGGTCAAGCCGCAGCCGCCGCGGTCGTTGGGGGAGGTGCTGGCGAAGGCGAAGCAGTTCGCGCCGCTGCTCAAGATCGGGCCGAAACGTGTGCGCGGGGTTGGGGCGTGCCAGGCGATTGTCGAGACTGGGGACGCGATCGATCTGACGCGGCTGCCGATCCTGCGGTGCTGGCCGCTGGATGGTGACTACGCGTCGGTCGGCTACCCGGCGGGGATCAACGACGGGATCGAGGGGCTGGGGCACCCGTCGATCGATGCGGCGGCGTGGGAGCGCGAGTTCCGCGGGCGGTACATCACGCTGGCTGGGATTCACACGATCCACGCGGACGATCGGGATTCAGCCAAGCCCGCGAGTCACAACATCGGGATGTACCGGGTGCAGCTGCTCGGGAAGGACCGCGTCGCGATGCACTGGCACGTACACCACGACGGGGCGGCCCACTGGCGGAGCTGGAAAAAGCTCGGGCAACCGATGCCGGTCGCGATCGCGCTGGGCGGGCCGAGCGTGCTCCCGTACGGCGCGACGGCGCCGCTCCCGCCGGGGATCAGCGAGCTGCTCATGGCGGGTTTTTTGAATGGGCGCGGGATCCGTCTCGTGCGCGCCAAGACGGTGCCGCTGTGGGTGCCGGCGGACGCGGAGATGGTGATCGAGGGCTGGGTGAGTCACGAGGCCGGCGGGATCGGGTGGGACCCGCGCGAGACGGACGAGCCGCTGGGCCCGGGCGCGGTCTTCGAGGGCCCGTTCGGCGACCACACTGGGTTTTACTCGATGCCGGACCGGTACCCGGTGGTGCGCGTGAGCGCGGTGACGCGGCGCACGGACGCGGTGTACCCGACGACGATCGTGGGCCTCCCGCCGCAGGAGGATTACTACCTCGGCAAGGCGACGGAGCGTTTGTTTTTGCCGCTCTTGAAGGTGCTGGTGCCGGATATCGAGGATTACGACCTGCCGATGTTCGGCGCGTTCCACAACTGCGCGTTTATCCGGATCAAGAAGCACTACCCGATGCAGGGGCGCCGTGTGATGCACGCGATCTGGGGCGCGGGGCAGATGGCGTGGACGAAGACGATCTTTGTGGTGGACGAATCGGTCGATGTGCACGACACGACGGCCGTGCTCCGGGCGGCGGCTGCGAACTGTCACCCCGTGCGCGATGTCGAGCGCGTGCTGGGGCCGCTGGACATCCTCGATCACGCGGCCCCGCGCCTCGGGAGCGGGACCAAAATCGGCTTCGACTGCACGCCGCGGTGGATCGGCGAGGACGTGGACGGGCAGGCGATCACCCCGGCGCGTGCGCCCTTGGGTGCTGAGGCGCGGGCGCGGTATCTCGCGGGCGTGCGCACGATCGAGGGCGTGCGCGACGCGGCGATGCCGCCCGAGCTTGGTGGATGGTTGCTGGTATCGATCGACAAGAACCGCCCCGGGCAGGGGCGCGAGGTGCTGGAAGCGGTCTGGGGCGTGGCGTGCGAGGGCGAGCCGCCGGCGTTCGTCGTGGTGGTGGATCGCGACGTGCACGTCGCGGACTTTGACCGTGTGCTGTTTCACTGGTGCGCCAACAGCGACGCGGGGCGGGACGCGGGGGTGGACCGTGCGGGCGGGCGACTTGGCTTCGACGCGACGGGCAAGACGGCGGCAGACGCGCACGCGGGGCAGGCGGTGCGGGCCTGGCCGCCGATCATTGCGATGGACGACGCGACGCGCGAGCTGGTGGACGCGAAGTGGTCGCGTTACTTCAGCTCGACCGACCAGTAGGCGTTGTCGAGGAAGGCTCGCCAGCTGGCGTACTTCTCGCTGCCGAGGCGGAGGGTGACCAGCGGGTTGCGCTTGGGTCGGACGGGCTGGCGGATGAGGGCCATCCGAGCCTGCGTCGGCGTGCGCCCGCCTTTTTTCGCGTTGCACTTCACGCAGGCGCAGACGAGATTTTCCCACGTGTCGCCGCCGCCCTGGGTGCGGGGGAGGACGTGGTCGATCGAGAGCTCGCTGGTGGGGAAGTGGTGCCCGCAGTACTGGCACTGGTTGCGGTCGCGCGCGAAGAGGTTACGCCGATTGAGCTTGACGAGCTGGCTGGGCAGGCGGTCGTACCCGAGCAGGCGCACGATCCGCGGCACCGCGATCTCGAAGCGGACCGTGCGGACCCAGTCGTGGCGCTCACGCTCGAACTCGTGCTGGAGGGCGCTGAGCTCGGTCCAGGTTTCGAAGTCGTAGTTCTGGAACGAGCCGTTATCGACGTGGATCACCTCGGCGGCTTCCCGCGCCAGCAGCACGAACGCCCGGCGCGCACTGATGACACGCACGGCGACAAACGCCCGGTTCAGGACCAGCACTTTGGAATCCAGCCCGATCGCCTGATCGATCGAGGCGACCGAGCCGGGGCGCTGCCCGGGGTGGCCGTCGTTGGAGATCCCGTCGCTGGGCGTGGTCATGCTCGGTCGTCCTTTCAGCGGGCTATTCGCCGAAAGCTGGAGCATGGATACCGGATTTTGTGCCCCGTGTCAATGGATCACGCAGGGGATGGTGGGGGTTTTACGGAGTCTTGACGGAGGGAGGCACTAGGGATTGGGCATTGGGCACTCGGGGGAGGGGGATAGGGAGGGGCGAGGGGAGAAAAGAGGTGGTTAGTGGCGGAAGTGGCGTATGCCCGTGGTGAGGCAGGTGATGTTGTGCTGGTTGCAGAGGTCAAAGGTGTCCTGGTCGCGTTTGGAGCCGCCGGGGTGGGCGATGAGGCGGACACCGGCTTCGATCAGGATCTGCGGGCCGTCGGGGAAGGGGAAGAAGGCGTCGCTTGCGGCGACCGCGCCGCGGGCGCGGTCGCCGGCTTTTTCAACCGCGATTCGGCAGGCGGCGACGCGGTCCATCTGCCCCGCGCCGCCGCCGAGGAAGGAGAGGCCTTGCCCGTTGGGCCCGCTCCCTGCGATCGCGATCGCGTTGGAGCTGAGGGCTCGGGCGAGGATCATGGTTCTCGCGGCGAGTTGGCGGTCGTCGTCGGTGGGCTCGGGGCCGGCGGCGTGGGTCCAGAGCCCGGGCTCGGGGAGGCGGACGTCGCGGTCCTGAGCGAGCAGCCCGCCGGGGATCGTTCGGTATTCCAGCTTGCGCCCGCGGAAGGGTTGTCGCTCGCCGATCTCCAGGATGCGGAGGTTGGCCCACCGGCTCTTAAGGCGTTCGAGCGCGTCGGGCTCGATGCTGGTGGCACAGACGACTTCGAGGAAGACGCCGTTGGCACACAGACGTTCGGCGGCTTGGAGATCCAGCGTGCCGGTGAGCGCCAGGATCCCGCCGTACGCCGCGAGCGGGTCGCCGGCGAGGGCGGCATCGACGGCTTCAAGCGCGCTGGACGCGGTCGCGGCGCCGCACGGGTTGGTGTGCTTGACGACGCAGGCGGCGAACGGCGTCGGCGGCGTATCGCCCGCGTGGGCAAGGCGTTCGAAGCGGGCGAGGGCTTTGACGATCTCCAGCGCAGCCGCTGCGTCGAGGACGTTGTTGTACCCCAGGGGCTTGCCATGAAGCTGGCGGCTCGCGGGGATCGTGGGGCCCGTTGACGCGGGGTCGCGGTAGAGGGCGGCCGCCTGGTGTGGGTTCTCGCCGTAGCGCAGGTCGTCGATCTTCGTATAGCTCAGGTCGAGCACGGTCGGGAAGGCTTCGGGCTGTCGGCGCCCGAGGTAGGCGGCGATCGCGGCGTCGTACGCGCTTGTGCGTGCAAAGGCGGTCGCGGCGAACTCGGCCCGGAGGCGTCCGGTCGTCTGCCCGCTGTGCGCGTTGAGCTCACTGACGACGCGGTCGTACTGCGAGGGCTTGGTGACGACGGTGACGGACCGGAAGTTTTTCGCGGCCGAACGGATCATGGACGGGCCGCCGATGTCGATCTGCTCGATCGCCTCGGCTTCGGTGACGTCGGGCTTGCCGAGGGTTTCCTCGAAGGGGTAGAGGTTGATGCAGACGAGGTCGATGGGCTCGATCGCGTGCTCGCTCGCTTGGCGCTGGTGCTCGGGGTTGTCGCGGAGGGCGAGGAGCGCGCCGTGAACCTTGGGGTGGAGTGTCTTGACGCGTCCGTCCATGATCTCGGGGAAGCCGGTGAGGCTCTCGACGGATCGGACGGGGACGGCGGCTTCTTCGAGGGCGCGCGCGGTGCCGCCGGTGGAAATGAGCTCGACGCCATGGGACGCGAGGGCTTTGGCGAACGGGATCAGGTCGGTCTTGTCGGAGACCGAGAGCAGGGCCCGTCGGACTTGGACGAGGGCATCAGGCATGGTGCGCACCCCCGCGGCAGCGTGTGGCTGGTGGTGTGTGTCGGGTTTCGGCTCAGCGCGTGGGGACGAACTTCGCGACGACGGCGGTGTCGCTGATTGCGTACAGGTCGCCGTCGGCGGGGCGGCTCATGCGGAGCGTGCGCACGCCGGGGAGCGTGACGCGCTCGACGACCGCGCCGTCGCTGGGGTCCAGGGCGGCGGCGGTTTGGGTGTTGGGATCCCAGACGAGGATGAGCCCGCGCCGCGCGCCGATCGCGACGCCGAGGGCTTCGGTGGTCGCCCATCGGACGCTGCCGTTGGCGGCGTTGATCGCGGTGAAGCCGTCTTCGGTGGTGACGTAGAGCGTGCCGTCGAGGTAGGTGGGCTGGGCTCGGAGTGCGGTGCCGGTGCGGTGGCGCCAGATCTGCTGCCCGGTGGGTGCGAAGGCGTAGACGGATTGATCGAGGCTCGCGACGAAGAAGAGGGTTTCGGACGAGGTCGGGTGCACGCCGGGGGCGGTGCCCTCGAAGATGCGGGCGCGTCCGAGCAGGTCGCCGCCGTTGGCTCGGAGGAAGACGATGTCGCCGGCGCGGGAGACGGCGCCGATCGCCTCGCCGATGCGGACGGGGTTGGCTTCGAACGAGCCGCGTGCGGCGAAGCCCCAGAGGGGGAGCCCGCGGGTCATGAGGTGGGTCGCGACCTGCCCCGTGCTGGTGCCGTAGATCGCGACGAGCCCCTCGGTGATGATCATGGTGTTGGTGAGCTTGGCGAGATCCTGACGGTCGACGAGTTCGCCGGTGTTCTGATCGAGGAAGTAGAGTTCGGTCTCGGCGACGCAGACGACGCGCCCGTTGGGCCCGCGGGTGACGCCGTGGACGCGGGTGAGGTCGGTCGCGACGCGGTTGCGCCAGCGGAGGCGCCCGGTGTCGCCTTCGAGGAGGCTGACGGTGGTGCCGGCTTCGACGACGGCGACGTTGTTGTCGTCGGCGATGTGGAGATCGACGATGCGGTGCGCGCGCCCGACGCCGGGGAAGCCGCGCCAGTCGAGGCGGTAGCCCAGGGCGGCGTAGCGGTCGGCGGGAACCTCGAACTGGGCGGCCCGCTGATCGACCGTCAGGGCTCGCCCGCGGGTGCGGGGGCGGAAGGGGTCGGTGCAGGCGGTGAGGAGCGTGAGCCCGACGAGGGCGAGCGCCAGGGCGCCGGTGCGTCGGGTCGAGCGTGCGATCGTGCGGCAGGGCATGCGCCGGGCTCCTCGTGCGTCCCTGTTTGGCTGGCGGGACGGGTGTGGTCGTGGGTGTCGTGGGCCGCGTCGTTGGTGGGCGGGAATGTTCGTTTTTGGTTCGGTCTTGGGGCAGGGCGACCCCGACGCGGGGCTGGGCAGTATCGAGCCCGACGGCGGAAGGGTCAAGCCGGGGGAGGGGTCGGGCTGGTCTTCGGCGGGCGGGTGTGCGACACTCCGGCATGTTCACGGGGCTGATCCATCATCTGGGGCGGGTCGAATCGGTCGCGGCGTCGGGAGGGGTGGTGCGCCTGCGCGTGCGTCCGGCGGCTTGGGACGGGGCGGCTTCGGCGGGGGACTCGATCGCGGTGGACGGCGTCTGCCTCACGCTCGCGGGCGAGCCTGAAGGGGGCGTCTTCGCGTTCGACGCGATCCCCGAGACGATGCGGATGACCGCGCTGGGGGATCTGAAGCCCGGCGACCGGGTGCATCTGGAAGCGAGCGCGACGCCGACGACGCTGCTCGGGGGGCACCTGGTCCAGGGGCACGTGGACGGCGTGGCGGATGTGGTTTCGGTTGTGAGCGAGGGGGAATGGCGGGTTCGGCTGCGGACGCCGAGCGGGCTGGAGGCGTTGATGGTGCCCAAGGGGAGCGTGACGCTCGCGGGGGTGAGCCTGACGATCGCGGCGGTGGACGCCGATCGGGGGGCGTGGTTCGAGGTGGCGCTCATCCCGACGACGCTGGAGAAGACCAAGCTTGGCGAGTGGCAGCCCGGGACGCGGGTGAACGTGGAGAGCGACGTGATCGCGCGCACGGTGGCGCACCAGGTCCGCCTGATGCTGGGCGGCGGCGGGCTCGGGGCTCGCCTTCGTGCGGGGGGGGTGTGATCGCGTGCGCGTGCTGGGAGTCGATCCTGGGTTGCGCCTGACGGGGTACGGGTGCGTCGATTGGTCGGCGGGGGCGCGCCGCCCGGCGCTGGTGGAGGCGGGGGTGGTGCGCCTGGTGACGCGGGGGGCGGCGCTGCCGAGCGTCGCGGATCGGCTCGGGACGCTGGACGCGGAGTTCGGGGCGCTGCTCGCGGAGCTGAAGCCCGAGGCGGTCGCGATCGAGGGGCTGTTCAGCCACTACAAGCACCCGTCGACCGCGGTCGTGATGGCGCACGCGCGGGGGGTGCTGATGCTGGGGGCGCGCCGGGCGGGGGTTGGGATCGTGGAGCTGAAGCCGGCGGCTGTGAAAAAAGCGCTGGTCGGGCACGGGAACGCGTCGAAGCGGCAGATGCAGTCGGCGATCCAGGAGCTTTTTGGTTTGGCTGAAGTGCCGAAACCGCCGGACGTGGCGGACGCGCTGGCGATCGCGGTGTGTGCGGCTCATCGAACGGTGATCGAGGGATAGCGGTTCGAGGGCAGGCATGGGTTGCGACCCATTCGCTGGTGATCAAGATGAATATGCCGCTTGCAGAGCTCGTCACCAAGGTTTGCGCTGTACCGATCTTGGTTTTTGTCGGACCGCTCGTTTTCCTAAGCGTGGTTCGGTGGCTTCAAAAAGTTCGGGTTACCTATCGGCTTGCGATAGAGGTTGTGACGGACTGGGTGACCGTGGTTGTCGGGGTGCTGCTCATCATTGCTTTTGTGATCCGACCTTCCGGCTGGGGTGTCCTTGCGTGGCAGGTGGTCTGGCTGCTGGTGTCTTTGCTGACGCTGGTGGCGATCACTCGTTACTACTTCAAATGGGCTTACCCGCGATGTGCCGCGGTGGCCGGCTTCACGGCGGCGGGCGTTCTTGCCTTGATCGGTGGGCTTTATGGGGCTTTGGTGTGGGCGGTTTAGTTCGCGGGGCATTGGTTCAGTGTGCTCAGGTTTATTCTTGCCGGGAAGATTTTATGAGTGAACATGGTCCACAGGTCGCACGCGCCCAGGTCTTGATCGTCGAGGACGAGGCGGAGCACGCGGACGTGATGGCGGACGCGTTGCGTCGTCCGGGGCACGTGTGCACGATCGTGCACGGCGTGGCGGAGGCGCTCGATGAGCTGCGGGGTGGATCGTTCGACGTGATCGTGACGGATCTCCGGATGCCGACGAGCGCGGGGGTGGCGTACGGCGCGCGCACGGTGGCGGGTGATGGCGCGGACGCGGGGCTGGTGGTGCTGCACGCGGCGCGGGAGCTTCAGCCCGAGGCCGAGACGGTGATGGTGACCGCGCACGGGGACGTGCCGACGGCGCGGAGCGCGTTCAAGGAGGGGGCGTACGACTTCATTGAGAAGCCGCTGGATCTGGAGGTGTTCCGGAACCTGGTCAAGCGTGCGGCCGAGACGGTGCTGCTGCGCGGTCAGAATACGGGGCTGAAGCTGGAGCTGGAGGCGGCGGGTTTTCCTGGCGTGGTCGCGGTGTCGGAGGGGATGCGCCGGGTGCTGGCGCAGGTGCGGACGGTCGCGGTGAGCAGTATCCCGGTGCTGGTGACGGGCGAGAGCGGGACGGGCAAGGAACTGATCGCGCAGGCGGTGCACACACAGAGCCGCCGGGCGAGCGGGCGGTACGTCGCGTTCAACTGCGCGGGGCAGAGCGAGAGCCTGCTGGAGGATCAGCTCTTCGGGCATGTGCGCGGGGCGTTCACGGGGGCGGAGAAGGACCGGGAGGGCGTGTTCGAGTATGCCGACGGGGGGACGCTGTTTCTCGATGAGATCGGGGACATGCCGCTGACGATGCAGGCGAAGCTGCTGCGCGTGCTGGAATCGGGGGAGGTGGTGCGGCTTGGTTCGAACGCAGCGAAGAAGGCGGACGTGCGGTTCGTGAGCGCGACGAACCGGGACTTGAAGAAAATGGTGAGCGAGGGGTCGTTCCGGGAGGATCTGTACTTCCGGATCAACGGGGCGCACGTGCATCTGCCGCCGCTGCGGGAGCGCCGGGAGGACATCCCGCCGATCGCGCGGAAGGCGGCGGTGCGGTTTGCGAACGAACTGGCGTTGCCGGGGGGGGCGTCGGTGGAACTGACCGACGCGTGCCTGCTGCGGCTGACGGGGTTCGATTGGCCGGGGAATGTGCGCCAGTTGTTGAATGTGGTGCAGCACGCGGTGGTGACGGCTGCGGGGGAGGCTTCGGCGAACGGAGCGGCGGGGGTGGTCGAGGTTGATGCGCGACATTTGCCGGAGGAGATCCGAGCGGGCGAAGGGCGCACGGGCGAGGGCGGCGGCGGGGGGAGCCTCGCGGGGACGAGCCTGGAGCAGATCGAGAAGCGGGCGATCCGCGAAACGCTGCGCCTGACCGGGGGCAACCGGGAGCAGGCGGCGCGGTTATTGGGCATCGGGGAGCGGACGCTCTACCGGAAGCTCAAGGAGTTCGGGCTGCGATAACCTGGGGATTCTCGGTGGTGAAGCGGGGTTATCCCCATGACTGGCGAGAGGTTTTTCCCTAATTCGATCACGAACAGGTCGGGCACATACAGCGGGCAACTTGTTCGCACGATAGCGCTATGGTCTGCATCGCGGGGTGGTTTCGCGTTGCGACGCTCTCGCACTCAGGGGGATTGCGATGTCGTCTGACTCGATTGGGTGCCTTGGGCACCCGATATTGGTGGTTGAAGATGATCCGCTCGCGGCAATGCTGGTTCGTGGGCTGTTGCGTCAACGTTTGCGGCTTGACTGCGATGTTCTGCCGGGCGAGCAGTCAGCACGGCAGTTTTTGCGTCAGGCGGCGGGTGGGCAGGGTGGCGTGCTGCCGCGGATGATGATTGTGGACGCACACCTGCGGAATGGGTCGGGCATCGATCTCATTACGTGGGTGACGATGAGCGGGGCGATGCAGGAAATCGCCGTGTTCGCGACCAGCGCGGACGACGGGCGTCTGATGCGTCAGACGGCTGTGGACGCGGGGGCGCTGGATTTTGCGGGCAAGGGCGAGCTGGCGAAGAAGCTGCACGAGTGGGCGGAGCACGCGGGGCTGCGCTCGGCGGCGTGAGTCGTTCTTCCGGTCCGCGGGGTTACCAATCGAGTGTGGCGAGCCAGGCCGAGGTAAGCGCCGCGACCGGGAGGTCGAGGGCGTGCGGCTCGCTGCGCAGGCGGGCGGAGGCGTCGAGCGTCGCGACGTGGTCGGCACGCAGGCCGGCGGCGCGCGCGCGGGCGGCGATGGTTTCCGCGTGCGCGGGCTCGATCTCCAGCAGGTAGCGGCTCGGGGCTTCGCTGAAGAGCTCGGCGGCGGTGAAGGCGTTGGTCAATTGTGCGCCGATCGGGTCGGCTTCGGTCGAGCCCGCGATGAGCATCTCGGCGATGGCGCATAGGAGCCCGCCGTCGGAGACGTCGTGCGCGCTGCGGACCAGCCCGCCCTCGATGAGCGTGGCGACGCAGGCGGCGGCAGCTGGGCCGAGCTTGAGATTGACGGTGGGGATTGCGCTGTGCGCACGATCAACGGCGAACAGATCGGCGTACCGGCTTGCGCCCAGTGTGGGCTCGGCGGGCGGGGTGATGAGCATGAGCAGGTTGCCGGGGCGCTTGGCGTCCATCGTGACCACGCGCCGCAGGTCCGGCACGATCGAGAGCCCGGTGATCAGCAGCGTCGGGGGGATCTCGATCGTGCGCCCGTCGTTGGTCGTGAACTGGTTGTTGAGCGAGTCCTTGCCCGAGACGAAGGGCGTGCGGTACGCCTTGGCGGCGTCGTAGCACCCTTCCGCAGCGCGGACGAGCGAGGCGAGGTTCTGGGGCTTCTTGCAGCTCGGCCAGCAGAAGTTGTCGAGGATCGCCGTCCGCGCCGGGTCGGCGCCGACGCAGACGAGGTTGCGGACGCACTCGTCGATGGCGCACAGCGCCATGTGGTACGGGTCGCCGGCGCGGTCGGGGTCGCCGACGGGGGTGGCGAGCCCGGAGGCGATCGCGATGCCGCGGTTGGTGCCGGGGACGGGTTCGAGGACGGCGGCGTCGCCGGGGCCTCGGGTCTGCGGGCCGACGAGGGGCTTGAGGACGGTACGCCCCTGCACCTCGTGGTCGTACTGGCGGATGATCCAGTGCTTGCTTGCGATGTCGGGGTGGGCGAGGAGGGCGAGGAGGGCGTCGCCGGCGCTCGGCGTGCGCATGTTGTCGGCGGTCGTGTCGGGGGTTTCGGGCGCGGTCCAGGCGGCTTCGCGGGTGGGGGTGGGGATGCCGTCGTGGAGGAAGGCCATCGGGAGGCGGCCGACTTCGTGCCCCATGTAGTTGAGGATGAGGTCCGCCCCCGGCGTGCCGAAGGTGCCGAGGACGGCGAGCTCGACGTGCTCCTCGTCGCAGATCTTCTGGAGCGCGTCGAGATTCTCCGGCGGCACCGCGAGGACCATGCGCTCCTGCGCCTCGGAGATCCAGATCTCGGTGTAGGTGAGCCCGGCGTACTTCAGCGGCGCACGTTCGAGGTGAACGTCGGCTCCGATTTTTTCGCCCATCTCGCCGACGGCGGAGCTGAACCCGCCGGCGCCGCAGTCGGTGATGGCGGTGTACAGGCACCGGGAGCCGGGCACCGGGCACCGGTTGTTGCGATCGGCATCGGGCTCGATGTTCTGCACTGGCGCCTGGTGCCCGGCTCCTGGTGCCTCGTCCGCGACGTAGTCGCGGGCGCGGAGGATCGCGTCGAGGGTGCGCTTTTCTTCGATCGCGTTGCCGATCTGGACGGCGTGGGCGAATTCGTCGGCGTGGGTGTCGGTGAGTTCGGCGCTGGAGAAGGTGGCGCCGTGGATGCCGTCGCGACCGGTGCGACCGCCGAGGGCGACGATGAGGTCGCCGGGGTTGGCGTGCCCTTCGATCTTGTCGGCCGGCATGAGCCCGACGCACCCGCAGAAGACGAGCGGGTTGCCGACGTAGCGGTCGTCGAAGGCAACGGCGCCGTTGACGGTGGGGATGCCCATGCGGTTGCCGTAGTCGCGCACGCCGGCGACGACCTGCTCAAGCACGCGCCGCGGCGGGATGCACCCGGCGGGGAGTTCTTGAACAAAGTGGCGGTACGGTTCGTTTTCCGCGTAGGGCTCACCCTTCGCGGGGGTGCAGTAGCTTTTGACAAGGTGGTGCAGGTCACGAATCTGGTGACGGAGCAACTGCTCTGCTTCGGCGGTAGACATCAGGCGGGCATCTTCACCGCTGAGATACGTGGACCCGTTGACAAACCCGGTGCTCCAATCGCTGGTGTCGACATCCAGCGGGTTGGTTTGGGGGTTCGCGGCAACACGGACTTCGTAGATCCATTGATCCAGCACCTGGAACAAGAAGGGCAGATCCCCGATCCGTCCGCGGAGGACCGGAGGGGATTGCTGGACGACTTCGTACGCCAGTTCCAGCGTATCCGTTGTTGTGACGAAACTGTCCGGGTGGGCGACGCAGAAGACGTCGGTGCTGGCGATCGGCTTGGCGGCGAGCCCCGTGCCCATGATGTCGCGGATGCACCCGCCGATGCCCGTGGCGGCCCCGCCGTAGGGCTCGATCGCGGAGGGGTGGTTGTGGGTTTCGACCTTGATGCAGACGGCGTGGTCGTCGTTGAAGCGGACGATGCCGGCGTTGTCGACGAAGACCGAGAGCGTCCAGTCGCACCCCTCAGCGATCAGCTCGTGCGTGGCGGCCGCGACGGTGGACTTGAGCAGGTTGCGGATGATGACCGAGCCGTCGGGCTGGGGCTCGTGCCCGGGGCGGGGGCGGGAGGCGTCGTCGAGCCCGGGGAGGCGGAAGCCTGCGCTCGCGCT
>Ga0213835_101492_pt1 | contig 13930 bp, 10 predicted proteins | sample SWPATP01_FD_160576 | JGI IMG/M metagenome (GOLD analysis project Ga0213835, IMG submission 160576) | Coastal seawater microbial communities from Marineland, Florida, United States - SWPA TP0 #1 | ecosystem: Environmental > Aquatic > Marine > Coastal | place: USA: Florida | collected 2016-08-05
AACCGCCGCCGTCACCACGCCGGAACAGTTCCACAACCTCGTCATCCGTGACCGGATCCGCCTGGGAGATGTTGCCACCGTCACGCTCGGCGGCGATATCGGCGAGTCGCAACTGCGTTCAAATGGCCAGACCGGTATCGGGCTCGGCATAATCCGCCAGGCACAGTCGAATACGCTTGAGATCTCGGAAGGTGTCCGCGCTGCCGTGGAGCAGATCCGCGGCGCCCTGCCCGAAGGTGTACAGATCCGCATCACAAGCGACGACGCCACCTTCATCAATGGCGCCATAGAAGAAGTGCAATTCGCCATCATGCTGGCGGTCGCTGCGGTGCTGTTGATCATATTCGTCTTCTTGCGAGATCCACGGGCCACCATCATCCCCGCCGTCACCATGCCGGTCGCACTGATCGGTACCATCGCCGCGATCTACCTGGCGGGTTTTTCGGTCAACATCCTCACACTACTGGCGCTGGTATTGGCGACTGGTCTCGTGGTCGACGACGCCATCGTGGTGCTGGAGAATATCGTGCGCCGTCGCAACGAAGGCATGGGCGCGCGCGCGGCTGCCGTTCACGGTACCCGCGAGGTATTTTTCGCTGTCCTGGCCACCACTGCCACGCTGATCGCGGTCTTTGTGCCCCTCTCCTTTCTGCCCGGGCAGGCAGGTGGCCTCTTCCGCGAATTCGGGTTCGTGCTGGCGATTGCCGTCTTCCTGTCGTCGATCGTCGCACTGTCGCTGTGTCCGATGCTTGCCTCCCGCCTGCTCAAGGGACGGGAACGCGACAAGGCACAACGGGTCGGACCGGTGGCCAGAATCGGCGGCTGGATTTCGGCCGCTTACCGCAAGTCGCTCAGCGCTGCATTGAATGCGCCGCTCGTCGTCATCCTGATTTCCGTTCTTTTTGCCGCCAGTGCCTATGGTCTGTTCGGCACGATACGCGCCGAACTCACCCCGCCAGAGGATCGTTCGGCAGCCTTTGTCCGCGTATCGGCGCCGCAGGGTGTCAGCATCGACTATTTGGCGACCCAGATGCGCGAGATGGAAGCGCTCATCCAGCCGCTGCGCGATTCAGGCGAGGTCGACGGCACCTTCTCGCTGGCGGGATCGGGCGGACAGGGCAACAGCGGTTTCATGGTCATGACGCTGGCCCCCTGGCACGAGCGAGATCGGACCCAGCAACAGATCATGGCCGAGATCAACCAGCGCCTTCAAGCGGTTCCAGGCGTTCGCGCCTTCGCCTTCCAGCCCAACAGTCTGGGCATTCGCGGCGCCGGTTCGGGCCTTCAGTTCGCGGTTGTCGGCAACAACTACGACGAACTCGGCCGTGCCGCCCTGGCGATCGTGGAAGACATGGAGGGCGATCCGCGCTTTGTCGCACCCCGGCTTTCCACCGACGCCACCCAGCCGCAACTCTCCATCGCCATCGACCGAGATCGCGCCTCCGATCTGGGGATCGACATTTCCGGAATGGCGGAAGCGCTGCAGGCGATGCTCGACGGCCGCGAGATAGGACAGGTGTTCATCGACGATCGCTCCTATGCTGTAAAGCTGGTTTCGACCACCAACCCGATCAACGATCCGACCGATCTGGAAAACATCTTCCTGCAGGCACGCGACGGCCGTTTCGTTCCGGTTTCCACCATCGCCACCATGACCGAACGCGCCGTGCCGCCTGGGCTGGCGCGCGAACAGCAGCAGCGCTCGGTTGCCATCACGGCCAGTCTGGCTGGCGATGTCGCCTTGGGCGATGCGCTGACGGCAGCGCAAACGATCGCGCAACCGCATCTGCCGGCCGGAAGCAGGATCGTGCCGCTGGCGGAAGCCGCGACCCTGGGTGAGACCGCCAACGCCATGTTCATCATCATGGCATTCTCGCTGGTCATCATCCTTCTGGTCCTGGCAGCCCAGTTCGAGAGCTTCGTCTCTGCGGTCATCATCATCGCCACCGTGCCGCTGGGACTTGCCTGCGCCGTCTTTGCCTTGCTCATCACCGGCACCAGCCTCAACGTCTACAGCCAGATCGGCCTGGTGCTGCTCGTCGGCATCATGGCCAAAAACGGCATCCTCATCGTCGAGTTCGCCAATCAGCTGCGCGATCGCGGACGAAGCGTGCGCGAGGCGGTGGAGGAAGCCTCGAACATCAGGCTGCGACCTGTGGCCATGACCATGCTGTGCACCATTGTCGGAGGCGTACCGCTCGTACTGGCTTCGGGCGCTGGCGCCGAGGCACGGGTCGCGCTCGGCTGGGTGATCGTGGGCGGCCTGGGGCTGGCAACGATTTCGACCCTTTACCTGACCCCGGTGGCCTATCTTCTCCTGGGTCGCTTCATCACGCCCAAGGTCGAGGAGGCAGCCAAACTCGACCGCGAACTGGCCGAAGCGGCTGCGGCCGAAGAGGCGATGCAGCCGGCCGAATAGCCCCTCTCCACCTCAATGAAATGGCCGCGCGATCTGCATCGCGCGGCCATTCTTCTTCGGTTTCGCTAGCTCCCGCGAGAACGCGGCAGAAGCTTACTCGGCCTCTTGCTCGACGCGGGCGACCTCGTGCCACATGCCGTCGCGAATCTGGGAGATGACGACCAGATTGCTGCCCTGGTGGTCCTCGCCATAGTTCAGATCCGTGTCGTTGATCGGATCATAGTACGCGATACCCTGCATTGCGGTGCGGAACGTATCCGGGTTCAGGTCCGGACCGGCCTCCTCGAGCGCCTGGACGAGCGTCGTGGCAGCGCCGTAACCCAACTGCGCCGCGGTACCGACGGGTTCGCCGTGGGCAGCCTGATAGGCCTGCGCCCATTCAGCCACTTCCGGCACGTCCAGACGCGCTTCGAAGTCGGCCCAGCCGGCTGCAGCGTAATAGCCCTCGGTCACGCCTTCCGGCACCTTGGCGATGACGGTATTCATGCCGGCCGACGACCCGATGAAGGCAACATCGTCCCAACCCAGACGCTTGGCGGTGCCGAGCGCAATGATGATCGGGCGCACGGCGATGCCCATAGAGACGATCTGGCAACCGGAATCGCGCAGGCGCTGGATGGCGCCGACGAATTCCTGCTCGTCCGGACGGTGCTGGGTCTCGTCGGCATATTCGATGCCGAGCGCCTCGGCCTCGTCGACGGTGGCTTCATGCACTTCCAGGCCGAAGTCGGACGGAATGTACATCGAGCAGACCTTGGTTGCCCCCGTCTCGTCGACCAGGTGGCGGATACCGGCGCGAAGCTGGTCGTAGTAGGAAGAGAACGCCGTCCACTTGAAGCTGATGTCGCCATCCAGCATCTGGCGGGCGGCTGTCAGCGGGCTGATATTGTGGACCTGTGCCTGCTCCATGATCGGGAAGCCGGCAATGTTCATCGGCGTACCCAGATTCAGGATCATCGCGAAGACCTGGTCGGAATTGACCAGCTTGTTGAAGTTCTGGACCGCACGCGGGACCTGGTAGCCGTGGTCTTCGACGATGAAGTTGATCTGCCGGCCATGGATGCCGCCGGCCTCGTTGACCTCGTCGAAAACCATCTGCGCGGCACGGATAGCGCCGACATTGAAGGCAGCGAAGACGCCGGACAGATCACCATTGGAGCCGATGCGGATCTCGGTGTCTGTGACGCCCTGCTGGGCAAAGGCGCTGGTGGACAGGCCAGCGGCCAGCCCCAGTGCCAGGATGCTCTTTCCGAAAGCTTTCCTCATTTCATTCCTCCTAGGTGGTTTCTTTCCCTGCACGACCCTTGTTCTCATCCCTGGCCGTACATGTCGTCGATCAGCTTCTTGTGCTTTGTTTCAACGAAGCTGCGTTTCAGCTTCATCGTGGCGGTCAACTCCTCGTCTTCGGCAGTCAACAGCACATCGATCAAGCGGAAGTCCTTGATTTGCTCCACGCGCGCAAAGTCGCGATTGGTCTCCTCCACGATACTCTGGATGAGATCTCGCACTTCCTGCGCCGCACAGAGCGACTTGAAATTGTTGAACGGCACCTTCCGGTCCTGCGCATATTTCTCGACATTCTCCTGGTCGATCATGATCAGGCAGGTCAGATATTTGCGCTTGTCACCGATCACGACGGCGTCCGAGATATAGGGCGAGAACTTCAGCCGGTTCTCGATCTCGGCTGGCGTAATGTTCTTGCCGCCGGCGGTGATGATGATGTCCTTGACGCGGCCGGTCACGAAGAGGAAGCCCTCGTTGTCCAGCCGTCCGACGTCACCGGTCAGAAGCCAGCCGTCCTCGGTCACCGTCTCGGCGGTCTTTTCGGGCTTGTTCCAGTAGCCCTTGAAGACATTGGGCCCGCGATACTGGATTTCGCCACCCTCACCGATGCGCAACTCGCCTCCCGGAACGACCGGCCCGACCGAGCCACGCTTCTTTTTCTCGATCAGGTTGACCGAGATGACGCCGGAGCTCTCGGTCATGCCGTAGCCTTCCAGCAGCGTGATGCCGACTGCACCATACCATTTGAGCAGTTCGGGCGAGATCGGCGCCGCGCCCGTCGTGCCACGTCGCAACCGGTCGAAGCCCAGCATGAGGCGCAGGTTCCGGAGCACGAAGAAATCCCAGAACGCGTAGGAGATGCGGGTGCCAAGCGGCACCGGATCGCCGTTCTCGATCGCCTCCAGCCGTTTCATGCCGGTTCTAAGCGCCTGCCGATACGCCAGTTTCCCAAGCAGTGTCGCCTCGCCAGCCATGATCGAGATGCGGCTGTAGACTTTCTCCCAGACCCGCGGGACCGCGGTGAAGACATGTGGCGAGACCTCGCGCACATTGTCGAAGACCGTTTCCGGGCTTTCGGCGAAGTTGATGGTCGATTTCAGCCCGATCGGGGTGAAGACCGAGATCAGCCGCTCGAGGATGTGGCAGAGCGGCAGGAAGCAGACCTGCTCCTCTCCCTGGTTGACCGGCAAAGTCAGGACCGCGCCGATGATGGAGACGATGATGTTCTGGTGGCTGATCATCGCGCCCTTGGGCGGGCCGGTGGTACCGGACGTATAGACGAGGATCGCTGTGTCGGAAGGCTCCGACCGTGCGATCTCCTCCTCGAACCGGTTGGGATTGTCCTTCAGGAACTCGCGCCCGATCCGGTAAAGATCGTCAAGGAAGATGACCTTGTCGTCCTGGAACTCATGCAGCCCCTCGCGATCGAGCACGATCACCTTGGTGAGGCCGGGCACGCGGTCGCGAATGGTGAGATACTTGTCGAGCTGCTCCTCGCCCTCGACGATCAGGAAACGGCTGTCGGAATCGTTGACCAGATACTCCAGCTGGCTGGCCGAATCCGTCGTATAGACGCCGGAGACGATGCCGCCGACGGACTGGATCCCCAGATCGGCATAGATCCATTCCTTGTTGTCTTCCGACAGAAGCGAGACGACCTCGCCACGTTTCAGGCCCAGCGAGACAAGCCCCAGGCCGATCAGACGCGCGTGGTCGTAGAACTCGCGCCAAGTGTAGGACAGCCAGATGCCGAAGTCCTTTTCGCGATGCGCGACCTTGTCGCCCATCTCTGTGCAGCGCTGGCGGAACAGCTTCACCAGCGTGTCGCAACCGTCGAAATAGAACGGCCCCTTGCTGAGGTCCTGATTGAAGGAGTACCCGCGCACGGTCTGTTGCGGGGGGATTTTCTCAACCACGGTCATGTCTTCCTCCCTTGTCCCGGCCTAGCGCCACGTCTTCTTCTGCTTCCAGCGCTTGCTTCCGCGCGGCGAATGGTCCTGGACACCCAGATAGAACTCCTGCACATCCTTGGACGCAAGAAGGCGATCCGACGTGTCCGCCATCACGATACGGCCCAGTTCCATCACATAACCGTAGTCGGCGACCTCGAGCGCGACCCTGGCGTTCTGTTCCACCAGCATCATGGTGACGCCGCGTTCCTTGTTCAGGCGCCGCACGATCTGGAAGATCTCCTTCACCAGGATCGGCGAGAGGCCGAGGCTGGGCTCATCGAGCAGCATCACCTTGGGCCGCGCCATTAGCCCGCGCCCGATCGCCAGCATCTGCTGCTGGCCGCCGGACAAGGTGCCAGCCGCCTGGTTCCGTCGTTCCCGGAGGATCGGGAAGTAGGAGAACACCATCTCCTCGTCCTCAGCGATCCCGGCCGCATCGTTGCGCGTGTAAGCGCCCATCCTGAGGTTTTCGGCAACGGTCAGAAGCGGAAAGACTTCTCGCCCTTCCGGGACATGGACGATGCCCATCCGCACCACCTTGTCCGGGCTTGCGCCGGCGATGTTCTGGCCCTGGTAGAGCACCTCGCCCTTTTCCGGATCCATCACGCCGGACACGGTCTTCAGCAGCGTCGTCTTGCCGGCGCCATTGGCACCGAGCACGGTGACGATCTGGCCATCGTGGACATCGAGCGAGCAGCCGCGAATGGCCATGATCGGCCCGTAGAAGCTCTCCAGATTGCGAATCGACAGAACAACGTCACCGACGTCGGCCCTAGGACGCTCGGCCATCACGGTCGCGCTCATGCCAGCACCTCCTGCTTTTCGTCGGTCGTGCCGATATAGGCCTCGATCACCTTCGGATCGTTCTGCACTTCCTGCGGCGTGCCAAGCGACAGCGCCTTGCCGTCGGCCAGAGCCAGCACGCGGTCGGAGACTGCCGAGACCAGGTGCATGTCGTGCTCGACCATGATGACGGTGATGCCCATCTGCTTCTTGATGTCCTCGACCCAGAAGGCGACATCCTGGGTTTCCTCGACCGAAAGGCCGGAGGCCGGCTCGTCAAGCAGTAGCAGCCTTGGCTCGATGGCAAGCGCCCTGCCCATTTCCACGATCTTGCGCACGCCGTATGGCAGGCCGGCGATGTATTTCTCGCGATAGGCCTGCAGGTCGAGGAAATCGATCACCTTCTCGATGGCTTCGCGGTGCCGCCGCTCTTCCCGCCGCACGAAAGGCGTGAAGAGAAGTTCGGTGACGAAATTGCTCTGACGATGCCGATGGCGGCCGACCAGCAGGTTCTGCATCACGGTCGCATGCTCGAAAAGTTCGATGTTCTGGAAGGTGCGGGCAATGCCGAGCGTGGCGATGTCGTACGCCTTCCTGCCGAGGATCGACTTGCCGTCGAAACGGATGTCCCCCTCGGCGGGATTGTAGAAGCGCGAGATCAGGTTGAAGACCGTCGACTTGCCCGCGCCGTTTGGACCGACGAGGGCGAAGACCTCGCCCTCCTCAACGTTGAAGGACACCTGGTTGACGGCGACCACGCCGCCGAAGCGCAGCGTCACATTGTCGAATTCCAGCAGGCTCATCGCATCCGCTCCGTCTTGAGATAGCTCTTCTGCCGGCGGAACATGTCCTTGCGGTAGAAGGGGAAGAGCTGGAAGTAGGTTCTGATCTTCAGCCAGCGCCCGTAGATGCCGCGAGGCTCGAACAGCATGAAGACCACGAGGATCAGGCCGAACACGGCCGTCTCCATGCCAGGCACCGAGAAGGCGCGCGTCCCGAACAGCCAGTTGAGATTGTCACGCGCCATCGAGATCGACTGCGGCAGGAGCGCGATCACCGCCGCACCGAAAAACGCACCGTGGATCGACCCGAGACCACCGATCACGATCGCCAGCAGCAGCTGGATCGAGATGATGATGTTGAAGGTCTCGTTGTTGAAGATGCCGGCATAATGGCCGATCAGCGCGCCGGCCAGCCCGGTGATGCCGGCCGAGATGCCGAAGGACAGCGCCTTGGTACGCGCGATGTTGACACCCATCGCCTGGGCGGAAATCTCCGAATCCCTGACCGCGGCAAAGGCGCGCCCCAGCGGCGAGCGCATCAGGTTGCGGTAGAAGAACAGCACCAGGAGGGTCACCGCCAACGCCAGATAGTAGAAATGGATCGGCGTGCGATAGCGGTCGATGGTCAGCCCGAATATCTCGATCGCCGGCGCGAACAGTCCCTGCACGCCGTTGGTCAGCGGCGCGGCGATGACGATGAAGTCGTCGACCAGGATGTTGATCGCCAATGTGGCGATCGCCAGATAGACGCCGTGAAGCCTTGTGATCGGCATGGCGATCAGCGCACCGCATATGCCCGCGATCAGTCCCGCCAGCGGGAAGGACACGATGAAGGGGAGGCCTAGCCTCTGTTGCAAGAGCACGTTGGCATAGGCGCCAATGGCCAGGAACGCCGCATGTCCCAGGCTTGCCTGGCCGGTCTGGCCAACCAGGATCATCAGCCCCATGCAAGCGATCGACCAGATCAGAAGGCTGGTCATCTCGCCCAGCCAGTAGGACCCGAGATAAAGCGGCAGCACCAGCACGATGACCAGCAGGAGCGCATACCAGCCGAACTGGTAGCGATGCTGGAACATGTTGATGTCGGCGTCGTAGCTCGTTTTGAAAACCGTTCTCATGGCCCTGCCCTCACACTTTCTTCGCGTGGACCTGGGCCAGGATTCCGTGCGGACGGAACACCAGGATCAGGAACAGGAGCAGATACGGCATGATCTGCGCGTAGCCGGACGGCATGTAGCGGCCCGCGAACGGCTCGATCACACCGATGATCATGCCGCCGAGCAGCGCGCCGGGCAGCGAGCCGAAGCCGCCAATGACGGCCGCGGCGAAAGCCTTGATGCCGAGCAGGCCGATCGAGGGATCGATCGACCCCTTGGAGGCAAACAGGATGCCGGCGACCGCCGCCGTCATGCCCGAGAGCGCCCAGATCAGCGAATGGACGCGCTTGACGGGGATACCCATGTAGTAGGCCGCCAGCTGGTTCTGCGAGGAAGCCTGCATCGCCACGCCGAGCTTGGTCCGGTTGAAATAGAGCCACAGGACCACCGTCAGGATAATCGTGACGATGATGACGAACACCTCGTCCAGCCCGAGTACCAACCCTCCGAAGCGGACGTCGCGGCCGGCGATCGGTGAGGCCAGAGAGATCGGCTCATGCCCCCAGATCGCGCCGGCGATGAAGCGGAGCACGAAGCCCAGCGCGATGGTCAGGATCACCAGCGCGATCTGCGACTGGCCGAACATGCGTCGGATGACGATCAGGTCGAGCGCATAGCCGAACATGCCCATCGCCGCGATCGCCACCGGCACGGAGACCCAGAAAGGCAGGCCCATGAATTGCGGGTTGGTCAGGCCGACGCAGATGAAGGCGCCGAGCATCATGAAGTCGCCCTGAGCGAAATTCACGCCCTCCGTCGCCTTGTAGATGAGCACGAAACCCATGGCGATGAGGCCGTAGATGCAGCCATTTGCCAGGCCGCTGACGAGCAGTTGCAACACGTCCAAGACGCTATCTCCTCCACTTCACGCGGGTTCTGCCCGCTTCCCTCACTGTTTCGTTGGCATACCGCGCCGGCTCCTCCCGCCGCCGCGACCGCCTCGCCCCCTAAGGCGCGATGAATATCTTTCCGTCCGGCTTCGCCAGTTCGTCGGGCACCCGCGACATGGCGTCTTCCAGCCGGACAATGGCCGTCACGTCCGTCTTCCAGCGGCCGTCGGCAAAGCGCTTCTGCGCTTCCATCACCACAGCGGCCGTGCGTTCGGGGGGCGTCACCCGCATCCATTCGGTCAGCCAGAAACCCTCGATCCGCTTGCCCATGAAGATGAGCTGGCCCGGTTCGGGGATGATTGTGTCGCCCGAATCCATGCGCCCGTAAATCACCCAGCGTGCGCCTCTTCCCATCGCGTTGAAGACCTGGCCCGCCATCGAACCCGTCACCGCATCCAGAAAGATCCGCGGCTTTTCTTCTTTCAGCACCGCGGCAAGCTTTTCCTCGAAGTCGGGCGCGGTGACGTTCAATACGTGGGCTGCGCCAGCGGCGGCCAGATGGCCGTCATCGTCGCGGCGCACCAGCGCGATGGGCCGAAAGCCCTCGTCGCGCGCAGCACCCATGATCAGCTTGCAGAGTTGGCTCGCAGCCGCCGACAGAACGAAGGATTTGGCGCCCTCTTCCCGCACGAGATCGAACATGGCGAGCGCCGTCAGCGGATTGACGATGAAGGCCGCCGCATCCTCGTCGCGCACCTGGTCGATGACGGGAATGGTGGAACGCATGTCGGCCAACGCATATTCGGCCCAACTGCCCGAACCCGACTTACCCGTTGCAAAGGCAACCCGCTTGCCGACCAGCGCCTGCGCACCGGCCCCGGCAGCAACCACCTCGCCCACGCCTTCGAAGCCGGGCGGCCGGCCCATCTGGCGAGGCTGCCCATAAAGACCCTTGATGAACATGACATCCGACGGATTGACTGCCGCAAGCCTGACCTTGATCACCACCTGTCCGTCGCCTGGTTCCGGGACGTCGATCTCGCCCGGCTCGACATAGGGTGCCATCGCCTCCAGCACGACGCCGGAATGGTCTTTCGAATAGCCGTCGTGCTTCTGCAGCAGGGCTTTCATGCGAGCGGGAACATTCATGGTTTCAGCACCAGCTTTCCTGTCGCGCCACGACCGAGCACGCGCTTGAGTATGGCAGGAGCGTCGGCCAGCGGGTAGACGCCCTCAATCACGGGCTTGACCTTTCCATTCGCATACCAGGCAAGAAGCTCGCCCATATTGTCGGCATAGGCCTTTGGCTCGCGCTGGGTGAAGGCACCCCAGAAAACGCCGACCACGGAAAAGCCCTTCACCAGGGTCAGGTTGACCGGGAGTTTTGGAATGGTGCCCGAGGCGAAACCGATGACCAGCAGCCTGCCGCCCCATGCCATCGAGCGCGCCAGCGCATCGAAGCTGTCGCCACCGACGGGATCAAAGGCAACGTCCACGCCCTTGCCCTCGGTCGCCTTCTTCAAGTCGTCCTTCAGATTGTCGTAGCCAAGAACGATGTCGGCGCCGGCGTCGCGCGCGATCTGCTGCTTTTCCTCGGTCGAGGCGACGCCGATCACGGTCGCGCCCATGGCCTTGCCAATCTGCACGGCCGCGATGCCGGTCAGGCCCGAAGCGCCGAGCACGCACAGCGTCTCGCCTGGCTGAAGCTGGCCGCGCTGCTTGAGCGCGTAGTGCGAGGTCCCGTAGCCGCACATCAAGGCGCAGGCATCCTCAAAGGACACGCCATCGGGCAGCGGAAAGACGGTCTTGGCCGATGCGGCCATCTTCTCGGCATAGGCGCCAAGCGTGCCAAGCGTCGCAACCCTGTCACCGACCTTGACCGAGCTAACGCCCTCGCCCACCGCCACGACTGGCCCCGCCATCTCCATGCCGGGCACGAAAGGCGGCTCGGGCTTCATCTGGTAGAGCCCCTGGACCAGCAGCCCATCGGGGAAATTGACCCCGATCGCCTCGGCAGCAATCACGACCTCGCCCGGACCGGCCTGCGGTTCGGGCCAGTCGGCATATTCGAGCGCCTCGAGCGGCGCAAAATCCCTGGCGACGATCGCCTTCATGTCACACCTTCTCCTGGGTGTATTTCTTCAGTTCCGTGCGCGCCACCTGACGCCGGTGGACGGCATCGGGCCCATCGGCCAGGCGCAGCGTCCGCAGGTTCGTCCACGAGCGGGCAAGCGGCGTGTCCTGGCTGATCCCCTGACCGCCAAACATCTGAACCGCCTCGTCGGTGACCTTGAGCGCCACCTGCGGCGCGATCACCTTGATCTGGCTGATCCACGGCGCGGCTGCTCGGGCGTCACCCTGGTCCATCATCCACGCCGCCTTGAGACAGAGCAGGCGCGCCATCTCGATCTCCATGCGGCAATTGGCGATGATGTCGTAATTGGCGCCAAGCGCGGCCAGTGGCTTGCCAAAGGCTTCGCGCCGCATCGAGCGCTGGCACATCAGTTCCAGTGCCATTTCGGCCTGGCCGATCGCGCGCATGCAATGATGGATACGCCCGGGTCCGAGCCGGCCCTGCGCGATTGCGAAGCCCTGCCCTTCGCCCACCAGCAGGTTCGATGCCGGTACGCGGACATTCTCGAATTTCAGGTGCAGGTGGCCGTGCGGGGCGTCATCCTCGCCATAGACCTGCATGGCTCTGAGCTTGGTGATGCCCGACGTGTCGGCCGGCACCAGGATCATCGAATGCTGCTGGTGCTTGTGGCGGTTCGCGTCGGGCGTGGCCACCATCACGATATAGATCTTGCAGCGCGGGTCGCCGGCACCCGAAGACCACCATTTCTCGCCATTGAGCACATAGCCGTCACCGTCGCGCACGCAACTCATGGCGATGTTGGTCGCATCGGAGGACGCGACATCCGGCTCCGTCATCAGATAGGCGGAGCGGATCTTGCCATCCAGCAGCGGGGCAAGCCACTTCTTCTTGTGATCCTCGGTGCCGTAGCGCTCCAGGACCTCCATGTTGCCGGTATCGGGGGCCGAGCAGTTGAAGGTTTCCGCGCCAAGATGCGCCTTGCCCATCTCCTCGGCCAGATAGGCATATTCGACGGTGGTCAGGCCGTAGCCGCGCTCGGAATCGGTGAGCCAGAAATTCCATAGTCCGCGCTCGCGTGCCTTGGCCTTCAACCCCTCGAGGATCTCGGTCTGGCGCGCGGTATAGGCCCAGCGGTCGCCTTCCTTGCCAACCTCCGCCAAGAACTCCTCGTCGAGCGGCATGATCTCGTCGCGCACCATGCGCGCGACCTTTTCGTGGATCGGCTTCAGCCGCTCTGTCATGCCGAGATTCATGTCAGGATTGCGCGATGGCATCGTCGTGTCCTTCCTTCCCGCCCAGTCCGCGATACGCGCAGAGCACGACCTGGCTGGCGAGGTTTTCGATATCCGCGCGCGTCTCACCGGCGCGCGGCTTGTACCAGAAGATGGGCGAGTTCAGCGTCATGAACATCAGCTGGGTAGTGATGCTGACATCGTTGAAATCGAAGCCGCCAGCCTCGCGCCCCTCTACGATGACCTGCCGGAATATCTCGCCGTAGTCGGAACGGTACTGGATCAGTTCGTTGAAGACGGAACGCTGCTCTGGCGTGGTCGCGCCACGCAAATGCATCTCGACACCCATCCAGACGGCGCGCTGGAAGGCGCGGGTGGTAATCATCTGGATGACGTGGGCAAGCGCCATCTTGCGCCACCGGACAATCGGCCCGCCGGGCAGCGAACGAAAGGGCTCGATCGCGGCGTAGTTCATCTCCATGCCGTAGCGGAAGACTTCTGCGAAGAGATCGGCCTTGGAGGGGAAGTGATGATAGATCCTGCCCTTGGTCGCGCCCAGGCTGCGGGCCACTTCGTCAAGAGACGTCGCGGCGTAACCGCGCTCCATGAAAAGGGTCGCGGCGGCGGCGAGAATATCTCCCCGCGAATTCTCAAGCGTCATCTCTCGAACGCCGAGCGACATGAACCATTTTCCTCCCAGCGCCTGTTCCCGCGCCCGCTCTGCGGCGGTTGATTGCGAGACCTCTTTACGGGCCACGCAAAGATGAACATACTACCGGGTATGTTGTCAACGCGGCGACGGCCGGAATCGAACCGGACCAAAAGACCGCTGGGGAGGAAAGCGAATGTCCTACATCGAGGATCTTTTTTCGGTTGCCGGCAAGACGGCGCTGATCACGGGTGCGGCCACCGGCATCGGGCGCATGGCGGCAACCGCGCTGGTGATGGGTGGCGCGCGGGTCTTCCTCGCCTCACGCAAGGGCGATGCCTGCGCAGCCGTTGCAGAAGAGATCAATGCGATGGGTGGACCGGGCAAGGCCGAAGGCTTCGCTGGCGATGTCGGCAGCGAGGAAGGCGTGGGCGCGCTGGCGGCCGAAGTCGGCCGGCGCACGGATCAACTGCATATCCTCATCAACAATGCCGGCCTGTCCTGGGGCGCTGAACTGGGAGATTTCCCCTACAAGGCATGGGCGCGCGTGATGGACGTCAACGTGACAGGCCTGTTCCACCTGACCCGCGAACTCCTGCCCCTGCTCGAAAAGGCGGCCAGCCACGAAGACCCGGCGCGGATCATCAATCTGGGCTCCGTGATGGGCACGCAGCCGATGGCCGACGGCGCCTATTCCTACACCGCGTCGAAGGCTGCCGTTCACCACCTGACCCGGACGCTTGCCAA